>OFTY01001020.1_pt1 | contig 14554 bp, 16 predicted proteins | sample 1775061 | NCBI WGS metagenome assembly OFTY01 (sample SAMN08195773, study PRJEB24354) | sludge metagenome | isolation source: sludge from phenol fed wastewater aerobic bioreactor B | place: India: Nagpur | collected 2016-09-16 | reverse complement strand
TAGCGTGAGCTATGGAAAGTTGATGATGTGGTATTTCCTGATCTCCGATGCCTTCACGTTCGGTGCATTGCTGATTGCTTACGGCACACAGCGTTTCATGGCGCAAGCCTGGCCTGACCCTAACAAGGTTTTCTACGCTTTCCCCTTTATGGGGCATATGGAATTGCCGCTCGTATTCGTGAGTCTCATGACCTTTATCCTGATCATGAGCTCTGTAACCATGGTACTGGCCGTACATGCCGGGCATCATATGGATCGTAAAGCCGTGATCAAATGGCTGTCCCTCACCATCCTGGGTGGTCTTATGTTCCTGAGCTGCCAGGCTTGGGAATGGACGCATCTGCACGAGATCGGTGCATGGTGGGGAAAGAATCCTTTCCTGAACCATGACGGTTCCGCACCCCTTTCTACGAACTTTACCGATTTCTTCTTTACCATCACCGGCTTCCACGGTTTACACGTAACATCCGGTGTGGTCATCAATATCATCGTATTGATCAACGTGATCAAAGGTACTTACGAGTACCGCGGTCACTACGAAATGGTGGAGAAAGTAGGCTTGTACTGGCACTTTGTGGATCTCGTTTGGGTATTCGTATTCACCTGTTTCTACCTGCTCTAGTACAGCAGAAGTAAAAATTGAACGTATTTTTTAAAGAGAAAAGCATTTATTGATCATGGCGCATACACAAGCTGCAACAGCGAACGAAAAAGATACAGCAGTAAAAACCATCTGGAGAACGTTCTGGATATTACTCGGCGTTACAGTGGTAGAGATCGGTCTGGCGTTCCTTCATCTTTATACCGGTTTTCCGGGCAAGCTGCTGCTGAACTCTGTTTTCATCGGTCTGACTATCGTAAAAGCTTTTTTCATCGTAGCGGAATTCATGCACTTGCGTCACGAGGTGAAGAACCTGATCATGACCATCCTGTTCCCGCTGCTGCTGTTCGTTTGGTTCATCATCGCATTCCTCGCGGACGGCGATTCCTGGAAGAACCTGCGTAAAGACCTCGCCCCCGGCACTCCCGCCAAGGTAGAGGCCCCCGCACCTCAGTCCGGGCATCATCACTAACAGGCCTTTGCCACAATAATCGCGAAATGTAAAAGTGATTCCATCAGACTGATAGACTTCACTTTTACATTTTGTATTTATATCACTTTTAAAATCCTGCACCATCAGAAAGAAAGCATTATTAGGAGTTGCGTTGGCCATACTGGTGCCGCTGACAGGGTACCTGATCGTTGACCATTACGGGAAAAATGTTGTGCATATTCCGCCGTATTTCATCGCGGAGAAAGTGGACACGGTGATCAGGGACGGGAAGATGACTTTTGATACGGTGTATCATCAGGTAAAGGATTTTACACTCACTAATCAGCTCGGCGAAAAAGTAAAACCCGCCGATGTGCGGAACCGGATACTGGTGGTGGACTTCTTCTTCACCAGCTGCCCTTCTATCTGTCCCACCCTTACCGCCCATATGAAAATGGTGCAGGAAGCTTTCGGGAATGCCAAGAATGATTCCGTTATCCAGATACTTTCCTTCAGTGTTGATCCGGAAAGGGATACCGTTCAAACTTTGAAGAAGTACGCGGATAAACATAATATCGACCCGAAGAACTGGTGGCTGCTCACCGGCTCCAAGAAAGAGATCTATGATCTTGCCCGGAATGAGTTCTTTGTGAACGCCGTACAGGGGAATGGCGGGCCGGATGATTTCATCCACACGGAAAAGTTTGTGATCATCGATAAAGACCGGCATATCCGGGGTTACTATAACGGGCTGGATACGAATGAAGTGAGGAGGATGGTCAATGATATTGCCGTGCTGCATATTGCCAAGGATAAAAAGAGACCGGGATTATTAAAAAGATTGTTCTCTTCCGGAAATTGATGCTTTTAATTTGAGATGCTATGAAATTGAAGAACAAGAATTTAAATCTGCCAATCGCCATCATATCCATTGTTATCCCTTTGGTGGTAGCTGTGTTGTTCATACTGCCGAAACCGGAGATCAAAACCGGATTTGACGTGCATATGATGCCTTTCTTTCATGCTGTGCTGAATTCCGCTACGGCCGTGCTGTTGCTGGCAAGCCTGTATTTTATCAAGAATGGTCATCAGAAAGCGCATAAGTGGGCCAACCTCACCGCGGTGTCATTATCCGTGATCTTCCTGCTCTCTTACGTAACCTATCATTTCCTCACGGAAAGCACCAAATTCGGGGATATCGATCATAATGGCGTTGTGGACGCTGCGGAGAAGGCCGCTGTTGGAGGGCTTCGTTATGTATATTATTTCCTGTTGCTGACGCACATTGTGCTGGCGGCGGTGATTGTGCCGCTGGTGCTTTTTACGCTGTTGCGTGCGTTCCAGGAAGATCATGCCCGCCACCGTAAGATCGCCCGCATCACCTGGCCCGTCTGGTTCTATGTGGCGATTACCGGCGTGGTGGTGTATATCATGATCCAGCCTTACTACTGATCCTGATCAGTTCATATGCCGGCAGGATGGTCTATCTTTGTATGAAATAAAAGGGAATGTGAAAAAGTTGTTTTTCTTTTTGATCACGATGGCGTTGCTGCTTCCCTGCAGCGAATTGTTGGCGCAATGTTCACTTTGTACCAAAACCGCGCAGCAGTTAGGGGAAGGTCCTGCAAAAGGACTGAATAACGGCATTCTCATGCTGGCCTTTACGCCGCTGGCACTGATCGCCTTCATGGGCTACCGCTGGTGGCGGAGCCAGAAAGCGGAATAGTGCACCGCGCTTTATTTCTCCTTGTAATGAAATTCCGGACAATCTACCCGCAGATCATTGTTTTGCAGGAATGTTTTCAGGAGGTGACAGTAATGTTGCCGGCCTTTCTTTTCGTAAAAATCGCAATTGAAGCACATGCGTTGCGGTGTGATCACAAGATTGCGGTTAAGGTCCTGGATCATGCCAAGTAAGTGCTCCAATAATCCGCCCTGTTTTTCATCGTTCAACATTTGCACATAATCCAGCATCGGATTTGCAAAATTCTCCACTTTCCGCGCCACAGTTTTACCTTCGCGTGTCAGCAACAAAATATGGCTTCTGCTGTCTTTTGCATCTTCTTTGCGCCGCAACAGTATCTTTGACTCCAGTGTTTTGATCGCATCGCTGATGGTGGCCTTGGTCATGTTGAAATGAGAAGCGAGATGCGTAACGGTCTTCAGCTTATCCGGATAATGCAGGAGATAGGTCAGTATCTGTACCTGGATAGGGCTGATGCCATATTGTTTGGCTTCCTGCCAAAGCAGTACGCGAAAAGCTTCAGACAGCCTCTCAAGGGCGGCTACGACCTTGCTGGCGGTATTAGCAGCCTGGTGTTCAGGGTTAAAGGTAGATTCCTTTGCCATGTTGGTTCAAATCGCTGTATCTGTTTATGAATGGTTCTGTCCGTTCTATTGGGCTTTCATGCGGAGGCGTCTAAAGTACAAAAATTTTCATGTTGATGAATAGCACATTCATGTTGTTTAACAGCCTGAAAATAACGTACAGCAGCCTATAAAATTGCACTGAAGAGAGCATGCATTATATTTACAATATTTAAACGCATACACTTGAAATTGATCGGTTATTTTTCTCATCGCAATAGCCTGCCGGTGTTCGCTGATGCGCCAACATTGCAGCATATGGACGAACGGTTGGATAGAACGGTTTTTGTATTATTACGCACGATATTGCTCGCCGCAGTGAGTGGCGCCGCAGCCGTTGTGATCCTGTGGATGATCCGCCTGCTCAGTAATCTGGTCTATTACGGGAATTGGAGTGTGGATGCGGTTTCTCCGATGTTTCACGATCTGAATGCAACGGTTATACTGATCCCCGTGGCGGGAGCGCTATGTGCCTGGTTTCTTCGTGCATGGCCTCCGCTGGCAGCGGCATTGAACATCGGCAGCGGTATACCTTTGGGCCCGGAAGGAGCTGCCATGGCCTTTGGACGAATGGTGGCGCAATGGGGGAAAGGAACGGCCGCGGAACAGGAACTGTTTATGTTAGCCGGGATCAGCGCTGGTTTTGCAGGATTGTTCGGTACACCGCTGGCAGCCATGGTATTGATCTTTGAGCTGTTGACGCTCAGGAAGGCAAGTTTCATTGCACTGGCGGCGGTGATTGGAGCAGGCATGCATTTTATGATGTTAGGGATGGCGCCGTTCTGGCAGATGCCTGCACTGTCATTCCCGGGCTGGGATGCGATGGGATTGTATAGTCTCGAAGGCATTGCAGCAGGACTAACAGCTGCATTACTGATAGTAGCCGTAAAAGCAGTGCAACGTTTGACGGCCTGGTGGTGGCCGCTGGTGAGTGCTGCGGTAACAGGGCTCGCCGGCTGGTATGCGCCGGATATCCTTGGTAATGGAATAGAGCAAATCGGGATGATCCTGAAAGGAAGTGTATTGCTACTACTGCTCATACACCTGCTGACGCTTAAACTCTTCGTCGTCTCCTTCTCCCTCGGCACCCGCACACAGGGCGGAACGCTCCTGCCCCTCTTCAGCATCGGCGCATCATTGGGGATCATGACGGCACTTGGCCTGCAATGGGCTTTTCCCGCAACGCAGCTGCATCCTTCAATGGCAGCATTAGCCGGAATGGCCGCACTGTTCGCCGGCGCATCACGCGGATGGCTGACGGCTATCGTGTTTGCAGTGGAATGCACACGGGAACCCAACGCCATCATCCCATCCGCGCTGGCGTGCACCATGGCTTACGTTGTTGCGGGATTGCTGCTGAAGAAGCGGACGGCTAGTGACCATCCGACACAAACTTCAGCCCGATAATGGAACCGATCAACATCGCCAGAAAAAATATACGCCACAACATCACAGGCTCTTTAAAGAAAAACATTCCCGCAATGGCCGTGCCTGCAGCGCCGATGCCGGTCCACACCGCATAAGCCGTACCGATCGGCAGTCCGTTATTGATCGCTTTATTCAACAGGAAAAAGCTCAGTGTGATGCAAATAACGAACGCAATGGAAGGCCATAACCGGCTGAAATTTTCCGAATACTTCAACGAAATGGTAAACCCGACCTCGAACAGGCCGCCAAGAATTAAAAATAACCAGGCCATAACAAAAGGATTGTATAAATGAATAAGTAAATAAACAAGGAAAGGAAGCGCACAGTATTACAGGCCGTAGTTGAACACGGCGTAAGCGAAGGACAGTCGGAATACGATTGTATTAGTAACCATTACTGTGGCTGTTTTGTTTGAACCCGGCAAAGATACGGAATTATTCAGGAAGCGGATTGTGTATATTCCTGCACGATGCGGTAGAGGTTGAAGTGAGGAGCGTCGAGTCGCTGTACCACATCAGCAAAGAGCGCCTGCTTGTCCACATCCTGCATACGCCGGTGCTGTATGAGCTGATACGCTTTCTCCGCCAGCAGCAGGGCTTTGCGCGAATGGTTGCTTTGTATCTGTTGCCGATGCTGATCCAGTGCCTGTATCAGTTCGTGTATGCCCTGCTGTTGTGTGGCGATGGTTTTGATCACCGGTATCTCCCATTGACCGGTACGTTTCGTGTGTGCGAGGAGGCGCAGGTTTCTGACAAATTCATCTGCATTGGGACGGTCTGCCTTGTTCACGGCAAAGATGTTCGCAATCTCCATCAGTCCTGCTTTCATCGTCTGTATCTCATCGCCCGCTTCGGGCACCACTACCACTACGGTGGTATCCGCAATGCCGGCGATCTCCACTTCACTTTGCCCTACGCCCACAGTTTCAATGAACAGGTAATCAAATCCTGCGGCCCTGATAAGATCGCTGACTTCAAGGATCTTGGGGCTAAGGCCGCCTAATGCACCACGACTCGCCATTGACCGGATAAAGACGTGCGGATCGGAAAAATGTTCGCTCATCCGGATGCGATCGCCCAACAATGCGCCGAAGTTGAAAGGCGAAGACGGATCGATTGCGATGATGGCCACTTTTTGTTGCTGCCGGATCAGCTCGCCGATCAATGCATTCACCAGCGTACTTTTCCCCGCACCCGGTGGTCCTGTGATCCCGATCACGCGGGCATGTTCCTCCGCCGGCAATTCTTCCAGCAGCCGGGTATAACCCTCCGCTTCGTTCTCTACGAGCGAAATGCAGCGGGCTAAGGCCCTTACATCGCCTTGCAGCAGGCGCGGCAGCAATTGTGCGTACATAAAACAAATGTATCGATGATTTTCCACATCTTTGCAGCAGCCAAAAGATCGTCATGAAAGTTACCGGATTTACCTTTGTCAGAAATGCCGTGAAATATGATTACCCTGTGGTGGAGGCGATCCGCTCCATTCTTCCGCTGTGCGACGAAGTAGTGGTAAGCATCGGCAATTGTGATGACGGTACGCTGGAACTTATTCAATCCATCTCTTCACCGAAGATCCGCATTTGTCATTCCGTATGGGACGATGCATTGAAGGAAGGAGGGCGCGTACTGGCGGTGGAAACGGATAAAGCGTATGATCATATCCCTGAAGATACCACCTGGGCTTTCTATATACAGGGAGATGAAGTGGTGCATGAGAACGATTATCCCGCGATCCGTGCTGCAATGGAGCAATATAAAGATGATCAGCGGGTAGAAGGATTGTTGTTCAACTACCGGCATTTTTACGGCAGCTATGATTACCTCGGCGATTCCCGCACCTGGTATAACAAAGAGATCCGCATCCTCCGTTATAACAAGCGCATCCGCTCTTACCGCGATGCACAAGGCTTTCGCCTCGATGGCCGGAAGCTTCATGTGAAACCCGTGAACGCCTGGATCCATCATTACGGATGGGTAAAGAATCCGCAGGAGCAGGCGCGCAAACTGAATAATTCCATCTCGTTGTATCATGGGAATGATACGACCAAAATGGAACAGAATATTGTAAAAGCGGAATTCGACTACTCCGGTATCGACTCTCTGAAACGCTTTGCCGGCACGCATCCCGCAGTGATGCAGGATCGTATTGACAGGAAGAACTGGCAGTTTGAATACGATATCAGCCGCAAGAAATTCAAGAATTTCAAACGCCGCGTTTTGTATTGGATAGAACAGAAAACCGGCAGGCGACTGTTCGATTACAGGAATTACAGGGTTATTTGATCCCCGCTATCTCCCGGTAGGTTTCCGCGGTCTCTTTCAGCAAAGAACCCGCATAATACGTCAATATTTTATCCCGGCAACGCTGTCCCATCGCCTGCCGTTCCTCCGGATTTTCCAACAGGTAGCAAATGCCTTTGGCGATCTCTCCCGGTTTTTTGGGATCGATCAGTATGCCGCCTTTGATATCCTCCAGCATATCTTCCATTCCGCCATTACGGCTTGCTACGATGCCGCGAGCCGCACTCATGGCTTCGAGGCAAACGTTGGGAAAATTCTCCCACAGGCTCGGATATACGCAGATGTCTGTTTCAGCAAGGAGCAGCGGTATCTGGTCCGGCGGTACGCGGGGGATGAACCGGATGTTGGCGGCGAAGGGGGCGAGTTTCGCTTTCAGATACACGTCCATCGGTTGTCCGTTGGGCCCGGGGTCTGGTTTCCCGATGAAACGGAAGGTAACGTCGGGGTGTTTCTGCAATACTTCGGGAATGGCCTGCGCCAGCGCGAGCACGCCTTTCCGTGTTTCCAGCCGCCCGGTGAAGGTCACTGTACGGGAAAGTGTGGTTACGGGGATGCGCAGGAAAGTTTCATTTGGAAGGAATATGTAAGGATGATGCCGGATCAGGCTTTTATCGATCTCCCATCTTTCCGCGATGATGCTGCGGAGGGAAAGAGAGGGGGCGGACAGATCATCCGCAGCCAGCGCGAGCCGGTATTCCGCATCGTCCATCTTCTTATAGCTGCCTGTGAAAAGGCGTTTCAGCCATCCCGGTTTTTTTACGGAGTTATTCAGCTCCCGTACCAGGAATTTCGGTGTATGAAATTTGACTGCCATCGGCAGATGCGGGAACTGCTCGCGGATCACGCGGCCATCCGCGTCAAACTCCGGGCTTTCGATGAGATCGAACGCCTGTTGTTGATGGCGTGCCGCGAACACAGGGGCTATGGCCGAAGGGAACTGTTTCCGCTTTGCGCAATGAACACGATGCACGATGATCCCTTCTTCAAAAATTTCGTGTAGGCTTTCACGTGAGGTGCCGGCACTGAAGACTTCTACTTCGTAACCCATGCGCCGCATAGCGCGGGTGATGTAAACATAGGTGCCAATACCGCCGAATGCTGTATCGGGAGGATATTCGTAAGAAACGTAAGCTAATCTCATGACGCCAGATATTGTGAAAGACCTTTTGTTGCGTATTGCACTTTATGCACCCGGGTTTCCTCCAGCAGCCGGTCGTTTTCCGCTTCACGACTGCGTGACGCTTCCCGGTGATGGATATGATACATGATACCGCCTCCTTTCAGGAAACGCTTCCGCACCCCGGCATTACTCAGCCGGATCGACAATTCACTGTCCTCCCGCCCCCATCCGCTGAAAGCTTCGTTATACCCGTTCACACGCACCAGGTCTTCTTTCCAGAATGCCATGTTGCAACCTTTCACATCAAACGGATCCTGCTTGTAACGGAAAGCGAGAAGGTCCGATATCCAGGGCATGTGCAGACTGTTGAAGAAATTCCTGCTCTGCCGGCGAAGCTGTTGCATATTCACCTGTTTCGTTTCCAGTAGTTGTGCAGATAACGTTTCGTTCATCAGTACCCTGCTGCCGGTCACATAGCAGCCTTGCCGCGCAAAGCGCACATGATCTTCGATGAAACGCGGATGCAGGATCACATCACCGTCTATCTGCACGATGTACGGCTGCGTGGCCGCTGCAATAGCTTTGTTGCGGATCTTCGCCAACTGGAATCCTTCGTCAGGTTGCCATATATGCTGCAAAGGAACGGGAAACCGTTCCCGGTAACGGCCCACCAGCGCTTTCGTATCTTCCCGCGAACCATCGTCCGCGATCAATATCTCACCCGGCAATACCTGCTGCACCAGTACGCTTTGCAGGCAAAGCTCCAGCGCGGCGGGCCAGTTGTAAGTGGATATGGAAAGCGTGGTTTGTGATCGTTGCTGATGCATATTGCGGTGCAAAATAGTACAGATTAACGGCAATGGGTGATTATATGTAAAAAATGTATTTTAGTATCATGACTAACTTCATTCCTATATTTCCCTTGGGGATTGTGGTGTACCCGGAAGAACAACTCAACCTGCATATATTCGAACCGCGTTACAAGCAAATGATAGCAGATTGCATCCGGGAAGAGAAACCTTTCGGGATACCATCGGTGATTGACAAGAAGGTAAGTGAATACGGCACTTTGGTAGAAGTAATATCGATTGAAAAGCAATATGATAACGGTGAGCTGGATGTCAAGACCCGCGGGGTGAGAGTGTTCCGCATCCTTGAAGTGATCCGCGAAGTGCCGGAGAAGCTGTATGCCGGCGCCATCGTGAATTATCCCGAGAGCCAGGACCGTACCAATCATACCCTGCAGAAGCAAGTGTTGAAAGCGGTGCGCGAGCTGCATCACATTTTGCAGGTCAACAAATCTTTTCCCCACGCGGATGAGTCGCTGCGCGCCTATGACCTTGCGCATCATGCCGGGCTTTCCCTGCAGGAAGAATACGAAATGCTGCACCTCTTCCAGGAACTGCAGCGCCTGGAGTACCTCAAACGCCATCTCCACAAGGTGATCCCGATGATGACTGAAATGGAAAAGTTGAAAGACCGGATAAAGCTCAATGGACACTTCCGGAATTTATCCGTAGATAATTTTTAATTTGGCTCCATGATTGGAACTGTTTTTTGCCTGGACTTTGGCAATTCCCGCCTGAAATGCGGTGTAATGGAAAATGGGGAATTGACAGAAGAACTGCATTTTTCGGAAGCAACGTTGCTGGGTGAAGTGCGTGCCGCACTTGCGCAATATCGCCCGGCGGAAGCTATCCTCTCTTCGGTGGTGGACCATCCGCAGGAGCTGGAAACGCTCCTGGCCCAACATACTCATTTTATCCGCCTTCACCATACCACCCGCCTGCCCATCCGGCTGGTGTATGACAAACCGGAAACCCTCGGGGTAGACCGGATTGCGCTGGCGGCCGGCGCCTGGCGCCTTTTCCCGGGCGCACACAGCCTGATCATCGGCACCGGATCCGCCATCACCTACAATTTCCTGCACAAGAACGGGGAATTCCTTGGAGGAGGGATCAGTCCGGGTATTGACATGCGTTTCCGCGCATTGCATACATTTACGGATAAACTGCCGTTGGTGGCGCCCAATCCCCGTTATTCCTTCGTCGGCTACAACACCCGGCAAAGTATTCTCAGCGGTGTACAGGAAGGCGCGCTGGCGGAAGTGGACGGTATGATCGCCTCCTATGCGGCCAGGTACCGGAACTTTAACGTGCTTTTAACAGGGGGGAATTTGGATTTTTTTGCTTCCCGTCTTAAAAGTAAGATATTTGCAAGCCCGTATTTAATGTATAAAGGTTTAAATTCAATCGTAGAATTCAATGTATTGGACAAAAGCTAGCTTCTTTTGCCTGTTTGGCGTTATTGTGCTTTCGGCAAAAAATGCTGCCGCCCAGGATAACACTCCTTACTCTCGCTTTGGCCTGGGTGAGCTTGCCCGTTCGCAAAACGCGATCAGCCTCGGTATGGGCGGGGTGGCACAGGCATATGCCGATGCCCAGTCCGTGAACTTCCTGAATCCGGCCAGCTACTCCAATCTGCAGCTGGTAACTTTTGATGTAGGCCTGAACGGAGGCGTTCGCCGGCTGTCCAACAAAGAGAATAACTCCCGCGCCGGTTTCGGTACGCTGAGCTACCTTCAGCTGGGTCTGCCGCTCTCCAGGAAATGGGGGATGAACATCGGTCTCCGCCCGATGAGCCGCGTGGCTTACAACATTACGCAGGGGGAAGACAAAACCTTCTTCGACACGCTCAAAGTGCCTGTGGTACATCAATATGAAGGAAGCGGCGGCCTGTACCAGGTATATGTGGGTACCGGTTACGGGATCGGAAAATTCAGTATAGGCGTGAACGTTGGATATCTCTTCGGGAACGTCACCAACAGCACCAAAGAGCTCTACCCTGCTACTTCCAACATCCTTCCTTCCAAACACAGTCGCCGTACCAGCTATGGCAGCTTCTTTTACACGCTGGGTGTACAGCAGACCATTAACCTCACAAAGGACCTGGAACTGTCGCTTGGCGCTACAGGGAGCTTCCAGCAAAAGCTGACCGGCCGCCGCGAGCAGATGCGGGAAACTCTTTACTACTCCGCTTCTTCCAATGAATACGATACGCAGGATACAGTAGACTACCAGAAAGGCGTTCGGGGCGATATCATCTACCCGCAGCAACTGGGAGGCGGTATCATGCTTACCAAAACGAACAAATTCGCGCTTGGGGCGGATTTCACTACTGCTCAATGGAGCAAATTCCGGAATTACGGTGCTCCCGACTCCACGCAGAACAGCTGGAAACTGAGTGTGGGCGGCCAATTCATCCCCAATGCCGAATCATTCACCGGTTATTGGAACAAGGTCACTTACCGCCTCGGAGGATACTACGGGAAAGATTACATCAAGCTGGGGAACAAGAGTATGAACCAGATGGGATTCTCCATCGGGGCAGGGTTCCCGGTGAGAAGGATCATGCCGGCCATCTACCAGTTCTCCATGATCAACGCTGCATTTGAGATCGGTACCCGTGGTGATGCCGGCGTTTCCATGAAGGAAACTTTCTACAAACTCACCCTGGGCTTCACGCTCAGCGATCGCTGGTTTATCAAGACCAAATACGATTAATGCCCTGTAATGAAGCGATTCCTTTCATACCTGGCCATCGCACTTGTCTGCTGCAGTTGTGAGAACGATATGAGCGCCGTACAAGCGTTTGACAAGAACAAAGTGGGCGTGGAAGAAGCTTTTGATGTGGAAGCCATCATGAGCCAGACCGCGCATGTGAAAGGCGTTCTCACGGCTCCCTATATGGAAAGGTATACCACCACACCACCTTATACCCAATTCCCGCGGGGACTGAAAGTGGTGTTCTATAATGATTCCCTGTCCATTTCCAGCGTACTCACATCCCGCTACGGAAAATATATGGATGGCCAGAACGATATCTATCTTCGGGACAGCGTTGTGTTCCTGAGCCTGAAAGAAATGCGAAGGCTGGATTGTAAAGACCTGAAATGGGATGCGCAGAAGGCGCTCTTTATAACGGAAAAATTCTGCAGGTTCGCCACACCTTTTGATACCCTTTACGGGAAAGGTTTCCGAGCCAACCAGGATTTCTCCTGGTACGAATTCGATGATGTGTACGGCTCATTTGCTCCGCCGGATAGTACACTCTGATCTCCCCGCACTTACCTTATTATTAAACGCAACAAGCCGGTCTGTTGACCGGCCTGTGCGCTTTAACCTATTTTTTAACCTAAAATTTCCTGACCAGATTGCCCAACAACCATGCCAAAGTATTATTTTTCAACGCTTCCGAATCGACAATTGAATATTTATTTTTGACCTTCATCAATTTATAAAACAAGAACAGATTATGGAATACAGAAGACTTGGTAAGTCCGGGCTGCAATTGAGCCTGCTCTCCTTCGGCAGCTGGGTGACCTTTCATCAGCAGGTGGATGATTCGCTGTCTGACCGCCTGATGGGCCTGGCTTATGACAACGGGATCAACTTTTTCGATAATGCCGAGATTTACGCCCTGGGCGAATCTGAAAAGATGATGGGCCGGATCCTGAAAAAGAAAAATTGGGATCGCAGCTCCTACACCGTATCCAGCAAGGCATATTTCGGATGGAGAGGGAAAGCGAACAAACCCAATCAGACCGGTCTTAGCCGCAAACACCTGGTGGAAGCCTGCCATGAAGCCCTGGAGCGCCTGCAATTGAGCTACCTGGACCTCTACTATTGTCACCGCCCTGACCGGAATGTACCCATGGAAGAAGTTGTCTGGACCATGACCAACCTCATCCAGCAGGGAAAAATCCTTTACTGGGGTGGTTCCGAATGGACAGCTGCAGAGCTGATGGAGGCGCACATGGTGGCGAAAGAGAACAATCTCATCGGCCCCGTGGTAGAACAACCGGAATATAACCTCTTCAGAAGAGAGAAAATGGAGATGGAATACCTTCCCGTTTTCAGAACGGTTGGCCTCGGCACTACCATTTTCAGTCCCCTTGCCTCCGGGATACTCACCGGCAAATACAATAAAGGCATCCCTGAAGGCGCCCGTCTGGGTTTGGAAGGATACGAGTGGCTGCGGGACAGGAACCTGCTGAACAATAACCTGGCAAGAGTGACCCGGCTGGAGGCCGTTGCTGACAAGCTGAATACCAGTCTTGCTACCCTTTCTATCGCCTGGGTGCTCAAAAACCCCCATGTAACCTCCGCCATCCTCGGTGCTACCCGTGAAGAGCAGCTGACCGAGAACCTGAAGGCGCTGGAGCTTTATCCGAAGCTGGATACCGCGATCATGGAAGAGATCGACAATATTATGCAGTCCAAACCGAAGGCTGCAACGCATTGAGGGTGAATTGATTTGGTTAAATCGATGTTAACAGGCTTTTTTTTAATGCGTTTACGAGATAAAACCACCCGTTTACGAAAAGCGAAATGGAGATATGAGCCGCCTGCATATCTTTGTATTGGTTTTTCATAGGATATGGTTAAAAATATTTGAGGGCGGTATTCTTACCGCCCTATTTTTTTGCCCTCAACCCGACAATTTCTACCTTCAACCCGTTATTTATCCATTATTAAATATTTCTTACATGGAAGCCATTACCTGGAATGATTTTGAAAAGGTGCACATTCACGTAGGTACCATCCTGCGCGCGCAGATATTTGAAAAGGCCCGGAACCCTGCCTACCAGCTGGAGATCGATTTTGGTCCGGAAATAGGGATTAAACGCTCTTCCGCCCAGATCACCCGCCTGTACCAGCCGGAAGAGCTTCCCGGCAGGCAGGTGGTGGCAGTGGTGAACTTCCCGGTGAAGCAGATCGCCAATTTTTTCTCGGAATGCCTGGTGCTGGGGGTAGTGGGAGAAGACAAGGAAATCGTGTTGCTTCAGCCGGACAGGCCCGTAAAAAACGGACATAGAATCGCCTAGTGAAATTATTTTTAATTTAAAAATAATATTAATGTGTCTGCAAAAGACCGGTTTTTTATGCTTTACGAACTAAATTATGACGTTCACGGAAATCGGATTGCGAGGCATCAGAACCGCCTTATCTTTGACTTAGGTTTTTCATAGGATATGGTTAAAATTATTACAAAGGCGGTATTCTTACCGCCTTTTTCATTTCCCGCAACTGCTCTTTAAGGATACTGTAATCTTATCTTGATGTCGCTTTTCTGCTCCGGATTAACAAATAGTTCACATCGTTTAATGCTGTTTTTAGAACGTTTACCAGAAAAAATATAGCGTTGGCGAATTTGCAGATGAGGGTTACTTCTAAATTATGGAAATTTGTAACAGGTTTTTCAATAAAGATATGGTTAAAATTTTTCGGGGCTGTATTCTTGCA
>OFTY01001019.1_pt1 | contig 14567 bp, 12 predicted proteins | sample 1775061 | NCBI WGS metagenome assembly OFTY01 (sample SAMN08195773, study PRJEB24354) | sludge metagenome | isolation source: sludge from phenol fed wastewater aerobic bioreactor B | place: India: Nagpur | collected 2016-09-16 | reverse complement strand
CACCAGCAGCGTAAAATATATCCTGACCCTATAAAACTAATAATCCCTCACTGTCAGATTAAATACTGTCTATTACAAATAAGGCGATGGCTCTGGCATATGATTAAAGAACGAATTTCCTATATTCTTTTCTTGCACAAAGATATTATTTTTGTCTTCATCACTTAGCCATTCATCTTTTGCATTTATCAATGGATCATACCAATTCACTTTGTGTTGCGCCCAGTTTAACCATTCTTTTAATTCATCCGTCAAAGTATTTGTTTTTTCTGCCTGCTTTTCCAGTTGTTCTAAATAAGCACGAAGATGTTGTGCGAGCTGCCACCTGTCAGCGTTCACTACCAATTTTCTGAATTCGTTTAATTCCTGTTTTTGCCGCAGCTCCACGGCTTTACGCTGTCTTTCCTTTTCCATCTGCTCATCTTCACGCTTTTTACGCTCAATTTCTGCTTCAATATTGCTTTTGGCTTCGATTTCCATTCTGGCCATGATCTCTGGCAATCGCTCCTCCAGTTTTTTTGAACCATCCCGCCATTCTTTTGCCCCATATTTGCCCAGTTCAAAAATCAATGAGCCTTCAGGTTCATATATATTGTCGAAGCTCCCCCATTTATTGGGAACTCTTTTGATTTTTACTTTTTCACGCAAGGCAATCATTATCGATTGACCAGAAACGACAACCACCGTTTCCTCTGAATTTATCTTCAACTGATGTCCCCTTTTCTCTAAGGCTGAGATTAGTCCCTGCATAAAGCATAATGCACGATTTATATTTTGCGGAGAAACATTTATAGAAAGATTGCCTCTTCCTGATGAGGCAAGCCCTCTATGCAGATATTGATTTTTTTCAGTTAGTGCTTTCTGTGCATTGATAATCCTTGAATCCTTTGATGTCAATATATCCGGAACTTTAAATGGAATATTTTGGTTACTTAGTTCTTCAGCCAAAGCCCGCACCGGATCTTTTTGTGAGGGAGCCGGATCGTTTTCAGTCCTGAGTTTTAGTATAATTTCACCCTTGGCCTCAAATTTTTCCGGCAGAGGGACTATAGTAATATGTTTTCCTGCTTTAATCTTTTCCCAATGTCCTACACGAGGCAAGGGAATATTCATCGATATACATATTTTTCGCAAACCTACATCTGAAATCAGATACTTTTTTGCAATAGTGGTCATAGGTGTTGACCACACCAAGTCGTATAATTCTCTGCGGGTAAGCGTTACCTGTTCCATACTTGTTTTGAGCTATGAAGATAATAGTGTATTGATTTCTGATCACTTCACCGGTACTAGCATTTTTCAAAGCCTGGAAGAAGATATTTCATTCAACCGGGCCTAACTCAAATATTTTTCTATATGCCAGTTGCATCAAGGTTATTTCTTCATTAGTTAGCTTGGCAAAATAGTCGCGCCTTCTCTTGGGAAATACACCCTTATTCTGATGCAGAAAAACAATCATCATATTAATGTCCTTATCCGGCATGTCCACAATGCGTTGCAATTCTTTTTTTACTTCGTCATATCGTTGTATAAATACAAGTTCTTCCGGCATATCTTGTTTAAGGGTTGTATGAATAACTTGGGCCAGGTAAATGCATTGATCGGTCAGATCGGGATACCTGAAATAACCATCTACTTCTTTAAGGTTGGTTACCTCAATTTCACCATCTCCCTTTTTATCATACTTGATCTGTTGCATCAAAGGCTTCGAATATTTTTCCAGTGCAGTGTCATAATCTCTGATATTATTTAGCATGTGGGCCGATACCGGGATGATCAGTCCCTGCGGTACAATGCCATCGTGCACAAGAATATCGTGTATCAGGAACCTGTGCAGCCTGCCGTTTCCATCTTCAAACGGATGAATGAATACAAAGCCGAAAGCAATGATAGCCGCCCTTATTTCGGGGTAGATGCCTATGGTTTTAAATGCTGTATCTTTTAAGCCTTCCATCAATGACAATAGAATAGCTGGTGGCGGGCACACATAATGGATCAGGTCCTGGTAATTGGATAATGACTGCCCGATATAGTTCTGAAAATTACGAAATCCTGTTGCAGCAAACCTGGAATCGACTATTGCATTTTGCAACTGTGTCAGCCGGGCTTCAGCCAATAGCAGCTCTGTCTGCTCTGTCCCAGCCCTGACCAGCAAAGCAATAAATTTTTCCATCCTGTCGGCAGAAGGCTGTTCCTTTTCGATCTCAAAGGAAGAGCGGGTCTCCTTCGTATAGAGATAGCTGGTTGCCCGTCTGAAGATATCGGGGGGAAATTCATTTTTTAACTGTTGTATTTTTTGCGATATATCCTGACTTAATAAAACAGTAAGAATATTTGTTTTCCTCACCATCGGGCAATATGCGGCCGTGCCTAATAAATTATTGTTGATGCGCCATCGCGCATCCTTTACCGTTTTGCCAGTAATATATTTATCTGTGTCCAGGAGATCCACATAGTTGCCGGATATCGGTTTATTAATAACAAGCTTCTTTTGCATCAGAAATTCATACAAGAAACCAATCATCCGGGCGTACTTACCAGAGGGAGCAGCTTCAATAAAAGCAGTAATCTCTGCAACAGTTATTTTCCCCAACACGGTTTTAAGAAAATCTAGGTTCAGGTCATCATATTTTAAAGAAAATTCCAGGTGTGACAAAGGCGTATCTACATCGGGGGCGTATTTTGCCCCATATACTTGTTCAATATTGCCTCTAGAGGTTAATTCAATAGAATCATTATTTCCTATATATGAGCAATGGGTCAGTAAATAGCCCGATAATCCATATTGCTCTTTAAGCCATTGATATCCTGCTGGTTTTGTAGGCATACCCGTAATTTACGGTAAAATTGTTAATCCGTACGGTAAAATGATTATACTATGAGCGCAATGCAGTAAAATAATTACACGTACCTTGAAAAGGCTGTAAACTCATATATGTGCTGTAAAATGGTTACCTAAGGCGAATTTTACTGTAAATCGTTGTCTCCTTATAAATTGTGCATTTGTTCGAACACAATCTCCACCAAGGCATCAGCGCAGCTAAATCCCTCTCTTTTCGTCAGATTTCAAAGCCTTCAGATCGAAAAATTTGGAGGATTTTTAGTTCGAAATATTTATCACAGGTAGTTTGGCTGCCATAATATTAAAATAGCTGCAATTTCCCCACAGACTTTTATTACCAATCACATAAAAGCGTTTTCTCGCCCTGGTAAGGGCAACGTTAAGCATGTTAGGCTTTTCAGAAACCCAATCTCTTGCTCCCTGAGAAGTTGGATTACCTCCCAAAACTAAAAATACAACATCAGCCTCTTTACCCTGAAACCTGTGAATTGTACCACACGAAACGCCTGCATTATGCTTGTATATTGATTCACCAGCTTTGGCAACGGATTTAAACGGGGAAATAACAAAAATTTCGTTTGTATAGCCAGCTACCCTTAATGCATTGATCTTTCCTTTCAATAGGTCTAGTTCTTCTGTCAATACATGTTTGTTGATTGGTGCATTATTAGCTTTAATATGAAACCATACCGAATCTCCTATGTAACCATTCTCAATAATATCTTTGGTTGCTTTTACCATTTGACCAGCGTATGCAATTTTGTTGGCGATATCGAACATCGGGTTATCACAGCGTCGATGTGTTCGCAAAGGAAACCCTGTCCAAATTTTCTCATCATAGTTTCCTATCGACATGTAAGTTCCTAATTCTGAAACTCTGTCTGCTAATACCTGGACAGAACTATTAGACGGCGACCATACCTGGTCTATACCTTTCTGTTGCCTCAGTTTAAATATGAGTTTTGAAGGAATAGTAATCACTGGTTCTATTTGCAAGGGATCGCCCACAATAATGCATCTTTTGGAGCGCCAGATAATGCCCGCTGCTGATTGCGGGGTAGCTTGTCCTGCCTCATCCAATAATAGCCATCCAATGCTTTCCTTTCCTATTGAAGAAAATAAGCGACTGACCGATGCCAGTGTGGTAGAAATAACAGGCACGCAAAGAAACAAAGTCCCCCACAAAGTTTGTCCAATTGTTTTATCGATCAACGCCCGACCTTCGATCATTTCAAAGAAAAGGTTGAGGTTATTCCTGATCTGTTTTGCATTCGAAAGAATACAATAACGGTGCAGCTCCAGGCTCTTAATAAAAATATCACTTCGTAGCTTATTGATTATCTCAGATGAATATGGGGTTCTTGTATGTATTTTTTCGATATGGGCAGTGTAAAAATCTTCGTCAATAATATTGAGTTGGTCTATTCCATATTGTTGGTGTAGCTCTTTTTTCTCCTCATGATATTTATTAATATCCTTATTTATTTCATTAAGCTTTCTTTTTATATCTGTTTCAGTAGCCTTGCCGCTATTTAGCTTTGAACGAACGTTTTCAAGATGTCGGGTAAATCCTATTCTTTTATCCGTATGTTCGCGCAGGTGGTTCATATTATGGCTATACTCCAGTTTCCACTTTTGATAGGTCCTCGTATTGAACAATTTTTTTAAAAAGAAAAATGAAGGCTTTTGTTGCCTGATATGAGATAGCATGTTTTCTGAAAGGCGTATCAGTTCATCCATTACAGTTATCTGTTCCTCTAATTGCCTTTTTTCATTAGACAAACTTGCAATAGTATCTTCTATACTGTGGAGATCACCTTCATATCTGTTTTTTTGATTTATATTTTCCTTGAAAACCGGATACTGTTTATGAAAATGGCTGGCTTTTTGTTTGAATACATTGAATTGCTTAATCAAATCCTCTAATTCATCTTTTACCTCGTCAAATTTTTGTCTGTACACATAAGTTTGATCATTGTCTGTGTCTCTATATACATTCCAAAGCATTTCCTGGAAGCCAGTAACGTTATTATCAGTATCATTCAGCCAAAATTTCCATTTGAAATTGCTTTTATTTTGTGCATTACCAAGAGCAGCACTCAGTATGCCCCAACTCTTCCCTTCGATTATCCGTTGTGCATATTCTGAAAAGTAATCCGCATCTTTAAATACTTTACTGTCAATCTTATCGATTGAAGGCAGGGTTTTAGTAATATTCTCAACAGCTGCATTGTTATTACTGGCTACAACAATTCCACTATCGTATAGCTGATCAGATGACAAACCAAAATAACCACTAAACCCATTTTCCTTTTCAATCTTTTTATATCGTTCAAAAAGCTTATCAGGCCCAGTTTGTATCAACCTGATGGCCCTTGTTACCACCACGTCAGCAATAATATCCAGCAGCAAAGTTGTCTTACCTGTTCCTGGCGGACCGTTTATTCCTTTAATACCGGCTCCATTTTTCAACCCAGCAATTGTTGTATTAACTGCACCCGATTGAGCTGTATATAACCCATATGAAATATTTGCAGGCCAACGCCCTATTGGCATTAAATTAGGGTCAATGCTTTCGCATAGAAAATTCCTGTTTAGTATTAAATCTTTACGATCTTCTTGCCTAACGGTCAAGCTAATGAACCGCTGTAAAGCTGTTCCATAGTCCTGCCCCCCTTTAGTAATGAGCATGTTCAGGTCATTCAGGTAAAAACTATTCAGAAAGCTTGTATCTGGTTCAGCATCTTTAGGGACTTCTTTAGCAATAATATAGACTTCAATAGAAGTATTATTCCAACTCTTAGTTATGCTGTTTAAATACTTTATTTCTTGTTGCAGGTGCTGCCATGTAATTGGCGGACCCTTAGTTTCGGATTGTTCATCCAATAATGGCGGGATATTATAACGCAATTCAAAATTTACCTGGGCATCACTTAACTTAATAGAAATATTCTCCATGGAGACCTTTTCTTCAAGACAGTTTATACCGAATGTGAAAGATGCGGGCACATAGCTTTTATTATCAGGCCTTCCATTCTTATCCAGCAACAATGCAGAAAAACAGGTATCTCCGACAACAGTATCTTCCCAATCCATTGGGCTGTTTTCTCCTTCCAATAATCCTTCAATTGTATTTATAACTTCTCTTTTTTCTATTTTCCCAAAAAAAAGAGTATAACGCCATATATTGGCTTTAGGATTACGAAGTGGTCTCTCGTTTTTCCAAGGGAAAGGGACATCAGGCTGCAGTAAATAACAATCATTATTAAAGTCTGGAAGGTTAAAGACTTCAACATCCCTCCAAAAAGTCAAAATATCTTGTTGTTTCAATATTTGTTATTTTCATTGAATGTTTGATTATCGAATTTATGAAATCTTTGAAAAAACGTTTAGACAAGGATGACAGGTATCTCTGACATAATAATAACGCTTTCAAAGCCATTATATGTCAACCATGATGCATCATTTCGCAGGCTTTCAAAAGGCATTTTGAGGAAGGGGCAGCTACCGGTTTTCGAATCGAAAGGTTCATGCTTGGCGTATTTTTTGTTCGAACCCCAATACCCATCACCGGAGCATATGTTTTTTGCCTTTACTACTGACTATTAAGAAAATATTCATTGTAAAAATATGCAATACTATTGAGGTCTTCTATAAACCGGTTCGAAAGTTGTAACCTACAGCCCGCAATGATTCGATTCACGAGGTAATTGTTCGCAATTACCTCGAATTGTTTGTAAATGTGCTGAATTTGCGGAAGCCAACGTGCAGGGGTTGCTACCACGTCTCATTGTCCCCATGCTTCTGTCTGTCTATGAAAATTATCATGTACCGAGAAAACAAAAAGTACGCTGTTCGTGGCATGACAAGAAAAAGAGTTCCGGCAAAAGATCAATGCTGCATTGGAGTTGGCAAGGGCCTTAGTTTTCCATAGCTTTCTCCCATCAATAAATGTTTGAATGAATTACTGCTGCCTTCACTTGGGCAAGTAATAATGAAGTCAACCTGCTTTTGAAAGACCATGACAAAATCAGAACCGCCAAAAAGAAACATTCCCATCTCATCTCCTTTCTTTATTCTGCGCCCTTGTTTTATCTCTGGGCTAAATCGAATTGAGCTAACCGGCGACATCCCGATGGGCAGCAACGCTACCAAGCCATACTGATTGGTTTCCAAAATAACGCAGCCTCTTGTTTCAATAGCCTGCCAGCCCATGCTTCCCGGGTCAAATACATACCTTTTATTCCTTGCATCCCAGGTTACATAACCTCCTGCCGTGTTGGTTGCAGAGATCACTCGCACTTCTTTTACGGTCCCGCTCAACGGAAAGTGATACCGGTGATAGTCCCCAACATCAAGAAAGGTATGTGTGATTGTTCCGCCTTGAAATGCATCTTTATATCGACTGCTGTCGCCGATAAGTGATTTCACGGAAAATACTGTTGCTGTTTTTATCGGTACACCGTCCTGGCCAACAATTGCCGAGTTGCCGTCAATCTTCCAAAGACCTTGTGGGGCAGCATCTGCTGGCGATACAACAATAGACTCGTCTTTGGGAGACGAAATGGGCCTTTTATCGGGTGATTTCAAACGCCTGGTAAAAAACTGGTTAAAAGTCTGCCAATTAGAAGAATCTTCGTACCAATCATTTTGCAAACCGAATTTTTCTTCAGACATGGCGAGCTTGTAATAGTTTGCATTCCATGATTGTTTCGAGTCGAGAAACTGTCCCCATCCTTTATCAAAGCTGGTGAGCCATGAACAAAAAGGCTCCTCATATTGAAGGGAATTGTTGAAATAACCCTTCCCTTCCAGTTCAGGCAGCGGAATGTCGGTAATAAAAAACAAATACCCTAAACTCTGGTCAATCCGGTTGTATAGTTTTGCGTGTTCGGTATGTCGAATCAAGTCCCATGGCATAGCGGTTTCAGCCCATGAGACAAACTGATAAAAGTCTTCCAGATTTTTTACTGGGTTGGTGGCCGTATCCGGATTAATTTCTCTTCCCCTGTTAATGGCGTGAGTCAGCAGGGACTTTATTTTTGGATCCTTGTTTACAATGGCAATCAGTTCTTTTGTTTTTGCTCCATAGCTATTTTCAGACGGAGTATCACCGTTGTCACAGGATAGAAATAGTATTGAAGTAATTGCAATGCAGACACAATAAAGAGATTTCCAAAAATATAACGGTTTTGCTTGCTTATCATTTTTCATTTGAGTTGTTTTAATTATATCCGCTCATTTTTGTGAGTGTGTCTGCGAGCATGATTGTTGCCTATACGATGTTAGCGGTTTGTTGTTTACTCTCGCGTAGGTTCATAATAAAATATTGTTGCACCTGAGTTTAGTGATTTTGTCTTAAGGAGTTTCAAAACGATTCTGTGCTTGATCTGGTCAAATAGTAACAATCCTTTCCCTTCGATAACAGGATGAATACAAATTTGAAACTCATCAATAAGGTTACTGTTTAAAAGTTGAATAATTAAACTCCGGCTCCCCGCAAGGATGTCTTTTCCTGGTTGCTGTTTGAGTTCCAAAACTTGTTCGTTAAGCGGTCTACTTGCAAGTTTTGCACTATCCCAACCTGTTTCTTTAAGTGTGTTTGAAAAAATGAGTTTTTCAATTCTATCTATTGAAATTGCGAAGTCATCCATTGATTTTTTACCTGAAGGATTTTGCAATAGTGTTTGCCAAAACTGCATGAGTTCGTAGGTTGTCCGCCCGTATAAAATAACTCCTGCATTATCTATTAGTTCAGAATAATGTTGGTGTAGTCCTTCGTCTGCAATTCCGGCCGTATGGTCACAAACACCGTCAAGTGTCATATTGAATGCTGCAATTACTTTTTTCATATTTTATTATGTCTGTCAGTTTATGGATTGTCCTACTATGACCGCTGACAGTTAAAATACGAAGTTTCTTGTTACGATTCGAATTGATATCAGAACAAAATTGGAGAAGGTATCAAGCTAAAGGAAGATAGAAGTAAGCTGAAGCTCGTAAATTATTCGAATCCCGCTCATCATCTCTATCCATTATTATGTTTTTTGCCATTGTCCACCTTTTTCGGGTTTATTAATTTAAAAACCATACATACCACCCGAAACGGAAATTTGCTCTCCCGTTATCCAGGCTGCATCATCGGAAGCAAGAAAAACGGCAGCTTTCGCAATATCTTTGGGCTGACCTCTGCGGCCAAGCGGTGTATTGGAAATGAACATTTTTTCAAAGTCACTCCCGGTAGTGACGCCCGCACTGGCTGCACCTTCTGTGTCCGTTGCGCCTGGCAGAATAGAATTGATACGAATGTTTTTTGCACCCAGTTCCTTCGACAAAGAAATGGTTATGGCATCTAATGCCGCTTTAGTAGCCGAATATAACGAGACTCCCGGCATCGGCATCTTGCTAGCTCCAGAACTGATATTGATGATATTGCCACCCTTATCGCCGAATAGTTTCATAGAGGCCTGGATGGTCAATACCGGTCCCAACACATTGACATCGAAATGCTGACGAAAAGCAGCTACCGAAGCTTGGTCAATTGGTAAGAATTGCTGAAACACTGCGTTGTTGACCAAAATATCCAACTTGCCGAAAACCTTCCTGGTCTCTTCAAACAGTCTGGCCACATCGGCTTCTTTCGATATATCAGCCTGTACGGCAATGGCTACGCCGCCGTCATTGGTTATGGCTTTCACCACGTTCTCCGCGTCTTCCTTGCTGGAGGCATAATTTACAACAACCTTTGCCCCTGCTGCTGCGAAGTGTTTTGCGATAGCCGCACCTATACCTTTTGCAGCACCAGTGACTACGGCTACTTTGTTTTCTAATTTACTCATTATTTGTTTTTTAATACTTGAAACTGTGATTCGATTTGTCTACCAGACAGGACTGCATCGAAATATGCGACCCTGATTTACCAGGCGAACTTGACCAGATCCTGAAAAATGAGCTTACCCCAGCTATTGCCGTGGGCCTGTACAAGCAGTCCGCCTTCGGAAAGCCCACCCAATTTGACTGGTGCAAAACCGAGTTTTTCCGCCAGTGCACCTATCTCCGTTGCAGCGCTGTCATCGTCGCTCGCCAGGAACACGACTCTCCTGCCGCCGTGTACGGCCGGATCTTGCCCCAAAATTGCAGCACCCAAATGGTTGAATCCCTTGACCAGTTTTCCACCTGGGAAGGCCTGTGCGACCAACCTGGCAGAAGGCATCCCTTCCAACTGGTCAGGGGGCACGCCGTAGGCATTGGTCACATCTACAATGATCTTGCCCTGCCAATCCGGAAGTGCCTTTCCAACGTCCAGATGCGATTCGAAACGCACTGCGAGGAAAATGACGTCTGCCTTGACGGCTTCCGCCAAAGTTGTGGGAATGATCCGTGGACCGCACGCAGCCGCATCGGATGCAAAGCTTTCAGGTTTGCGTGTGGTTGCTACAGATACTTCCATACCCTTACGGGCAAACGCCCTGGCCAGGGCCTTGCCGATATTGCCGAAGCCGACAATTGCGTAGCTCCTTACGCTGTTTTCTGATTTGCTCATTTTGATTTTTTAGTTGTTTAATAGTATGGGGTACAAATGTGTGAGAGTGTGTGGTTCGTTATTTAGACAGGTAGGTCATACCTCCATCAACAAGGAGTTCAGCCCCCAGCATGAACGAAGAATCGTCGGAAGCCAGGAAAACTGCTGTTTTACCAATGTCAGATGGTTGCCCAATTCTGCCTGTTGGCATTACGTTTGCAAAGTGTGTCTTTACAGCTTCAAGTTGTTCTGCGGGAACAAACTTTTCGAATGCCGGCGTGTCCGTAGTACCGGGTGTTATTACATTTGCCCTGATCTTTCTATCTAAAAGGTCGCTGGAAAATGCTTTTGCAAAATAGATCACAGCCGCTTTTGCAGCACCGTACAATGTAAAATTCGCATAAGCCCGGTGTGCAGCATTTGACCCGATAAGAATAACAGAACCACCATCATTCATATAGGGCAGTGCTTTCTGCACAGTGAAGTACACACTTTTCAGGTTTAGGTCCATTGCCTCGTCATACCCGGCTTCATCAATAGTTGCCACAGTTCCTACGGCACCACCACCCGCATTGGCTACGACCACGTCTATTTTGCCAAATTTTGCAGCCGTTTCTTTAAACACCCTTTCCAGGTCTGCAAGGTTGGTTACATCAGCATTTATGGCTATAAAACTATCGCCAAGTTGAGCCACAGAACTATCTAAAGTTTCTTGGTTTCTGCCGACAATAACTCCTTTAGCGCCTTCATTTTGAAATTCTTGTGCAATGCCGAAACCAATGCCACTATTACCACCTGTGATCACTGCTACTTTGTCTTTTAATTTGCTCATTGTCTTTTGTTTTTGTACTTGTTTCATAAAGGTACTTTTATTAGTTCCCAAAAGATACTATCTTTGTTCTCTCTGGTACCCTTTGGGTAACTACTTTTATCAACATGAAAAAAACAGTGAAATGAGAGATGATAATTTTTGTAACTCAAATTGCCCCTTTACAAGGGCAATAGGTACAATAGGCAACAAATGGAAGCCAATAATCCTTAATGTTATAAAAGACAGAACTGTCAGGTTTGGTCAATTGGATGCTATTATTCCGATAATAACCCGAAAAGTATTAACCGAACAACTTAAAGAGTTGGAAGAAGATGGAATTATTAATAGAGTAGCGTACAAAGAATTACCACCAAGGGTAGAATATTCACTAACAGAAAAAGGATTGGCATTTTTACCAATCCTTGAACAAATAAAAGAATGGAATTTAAAATTTGAAATTATTTCAATACCAAATGAAGGCGCTTGTATTTGATATTACAATAAGTTGATTGATTTTTATTTTCAATTTTAAAAGAAAATAAAAAAGTGGTCGAAATACCTGTTGTCTATCCGCAATGTTTTCTAAGATTTTGATTAGTTGTGCGGTCGGTTAGCCTGGCAATATAAGTTGTACTGATTATTCTCGGTTATCTGTATAGTCACGCTCTTTGAAACTTCTTTATTCAATGACTTAAGCTATTTTAAGGCAGTCCAAAAACGTTAAAAAGGGTATAAGGTGTTCGATTGTAGTCCCTTCCAGCCCGCTGAACGTTACAAAAAACGCCCTCAAGTTATTATATTTGAGGGCTTTCTTTTTGCCCAAACTTTTCCAATCTGTTTTTTGGTCCTTCTGTATTAAGCTAATTTATCAGATGAACAAGCGGATGAGGTGATTTCATCTTTAACTCGATTTGCACAGATGATTTTTGATTTTCCCGCACAGCAGGAACGGGTAGATAAGCGCCAGAATGAATCAGAAACTGGCTCGGATGATTAAGAAGGGCAAAACTTATTCATTGCTCACTGTAATCCTGTTCCTGCCCTTTACCCCTTCAGAAACGAGGAAACCTATGGAGCTAGAACCAGCGCCATTATTGTTTTTTTTAAACCCGGGCACATCTCACTTTAAACAGATAACCTTTTCTTAAATGCGGAACAAGGAATATAATAATTGCATACTATCTTTAATACGCCTAAAATATCTTTCATGGAAAAACTACATTTTGACTTTATAGGAAACGACACGAAATGTTATGCTGAAATTGAGTTAAATGGTGCCGCTGATTCCTGGAGAGCAAAAGCAAAAATCACAGGACATCCTACTATTAAGACACTCAATATTACTTATAGGCTTGGAGATTATCTTTCTCCTATGTTTGTGAGCAAAGAAGATCTTTTACTTTTGCAACCCTTATTGCTAAGCTAACAGAAAAGGCAATGACGCTCTTACCTAATGAATATGAAACAGGTATTTGAAGCTACTCAGCCTGTTCAGTCAAGGTCTGGAATATTTGCTCTTTTAGTAATTCTGCCCAATTATCCGCTTGGGGCGAATAAAAATTTTCCAGTTTATCCTTTATATGGAAGATATAATTTTTTTTAGGGAAAGCGATATACCTCTGTGCGTGATGGAACTGTAGCACGCCAATTTGTTCCCTGACAATGGCAGGTAAAGAGCTTTTTTTCCTCCCCTCGATTGCAACAACAAGCTGATTTACAGATAATGGAAACAATAGATTGCCTTCTAAACTGCTGGGCCCGTCAAAAGACCTTAATATGATCGGATTATCTGTTGTAAGTGAATGATTCCAGTTCATATAGTAGATGCCCCAATCAACTGCATTATTCTTTTTAAAAGCAGAATATTGCCTACTAGAAGCTATTAGGGCAGGATATAACTTTCTCCATAAATCTACCTCTTTCATTTTGTGCTCCCATTCAACCGATCTTTTTCCATCTGCATCAAAAAAGCCAAACCCCAAGTCGTTCAATTTCTTTTCGTCTATCAACTTATCAAGGTGAATTTTATTTGCTGGGACACGCCAAAATAGGAAATGGATCAAGTACTTAAGCGTATCTACAGCCGATGGGCTTGCCATTAAATTAAACGTAGCATCGGTGTTACGAAGAATATCAATGGGTTCTGAAAGGATGTTTTCCACACCAGAAAAGAAATGCTCTGGGAAATCCCATAAATGCATTTCGCCGGTTTCAGGATGTTTTATAATACCGGTGTTGAGATTTTCCTCCCAGAAAATGCCTTTGGAGCCGACTTGTCTAACATCATTGGTTACTTTATCATACCTATATAGCAGGCCGCTGTCATCGGTGAAACCCTTCAGATAAAATACTGGAATATAGTGGTGCCTGGAGGTGGTAATTTCATCTTCCATTGTCCTGAATATATTAGGATCATGCTTCGGAAGTTCCATAGATATAGCTTAATAAATAATAGTTTCATTTAAACAATTGCACAATTTCTTGCCGTGGGAGAGTGTCGAGATTTTGCCTATAATCCTTAACTGCATGAAGCTTTATTTGACTGACCCTGACTGAATGCCTGCGTAAAGGCAAACGACACAGTCATTATTATGAGAATATGTTTCATTTTTGCAATTCAAAAGTTACAGATACATTTCCACCACCCAATGCCGATGCTAAATCTGCCGCATCATCTATCACACCCAATTTTGTATAATTGTAGGAAGTAGAAAAAGTTTTGTAAAACACTACCAAAGTATTGGAACCATATAACATCAGATCTCCATTATGTATAGTCCCCGGATTGGATGAATTAGCCGGCAGGCTTTTTGGCAAATCACCGTATTTCTCGTTACCATTCAACTCTTTCATATTAATAATTAAGGGCAACATTTGCTTAAACACTTTTGCAGTACTATTGTCTAAAAGCGTTGCTGCAAAAGATTTTGCTCCAATCCTTATAATAATTCTATTACTTACCATATTCTCATTACTATTATTTTCCCCAATGTTAGCAGGTTGGATGAAGCTATCCATTCTATTGCAGGATGTGGCACTGTTACATAGCATAGAAAGCAGCAATAGCATTCCCCAAAAAGCGTTCTTCATATCTCTATTTTAAATACTCTTTAAAGAATTCAGTCAACTTATCAAAAGGAATAAGGTCCACCTTATCGTACAAATCAACATGAACAGCATTGGGAATAATCATTAGCTCCTTGGGTTCTAAAGCTGCCTTATAGGCATCCTCACTAAAATAACGCGAATGGGCTTTTTCCCCAGCAATTAAAAGCATTGGTCTGGGCGAAATCTCTTTAATATAGGTCAACAATGGCATGTTCATAAATGAAAAGGTATTGGTAGCGGTCCATGCACTGTTTGAGTTGATAGAACGTGGATGAAACCCCCGA
>OFTY01001017.1_pt1 | contig 14570 bp, 17 predicted proteins | sample 1775061 | NCBI WGS metagenome assembly OFTY01 (sample SAMN08195773, study PRJEB24354) | sludge metagenome | isolation source: sludge from phenol fed wastewater aerobic bioreactor B | place: India: Nagpur | collected 2016-09-16 | reverse complement strand
CAGTTGGCAGTTGGCAGTTGGCAGTTGGCAGTTGGCAGTTGGCAGTTGGCAGTTGGCAGTTGAAATATGTGAAGCCTATGAAGGTATGAATTAAGATACTTTCAGGGCTTTTTATTTTCAGTATGTTTTATAAAGTGCAAGGTGTTTCCCAACTGCCAATTGCCAACTGCACACTGCCAACTCTTTGCAATCCCGCCCATTTGCCGTACATTTGCGGTTTCACTAACGATCAAGCAATCAAGCATTTAAATAAAATGATCCTTCCTATCGTAGCTTATGGAGCGCCGGTGTTGCGCACGGTGGCCAGGGATATCACACCGGATTATGCCAACCTCGATAAACTGGTGGCCGATATGTGGGAAACCATGTATGCCAGTAATGGGGTTGGACTGGCCGCACCCCAGATCAACCGGGATATACGGCTGTTCGTGGTAGACAGCCACCAGATCTTCGAGAACCTCGACGATGACGAGAAAGGCCAATACCCCGATGAGCCCGGCATGAAACAGGTTTTCATCAATGCACATATAGTGACCGTCAACGGTAAGGAATGGGCCTACAATGAAGGATGCCTCAGCATCCCCAAGATACGGGAAGACATTGTACGCAATGAGGAAGTGACACTGGAATACGTAGACGAACATTTCACCCCCCACACAAAAACCTTTAACGGGATCACCGCCCGCGTGATCCTTCACGAATACGACCATATCGAAGGAAAATTATTCATCGATTACCTCAAGCCCCTCAAGAGAAAAATGCTGAAAGGCAAGCTCGACGATATTTCCAAAGGCAAGGTAAAAGTAGATTACAAGATGGTTTTCCCGAAATGACCGGGATGAAGCCCCTCCTCACCATATTCGTACTCTTTATTGCCACTGCTGCATCAGCGCAGAAAGACAGCGCCGTTACCGTGAACAGGAATGTAGTGACCCTCAAGGAAGTGGTGGTGCGCAGTAATCTCAACGCGCCCGCTTTTATTACCCGCATACAGGAAGATACCAGTTTCTACAAGGCATTCCGTAATTTGAAAGTGATCGGGTATACTTCGCTCAATGATGTCCGTATGCTCGATAAGAAGGGCAATACGAAAGCATCCCTGAACAGTCGCACCAGGCAGGAAACGAAGCATGGCTGCCGCTGGATGCACGTGTTGAGTGAAACGTCCACCGGCGACATGTACGACAAACGCCACAACCTGAATTATTATACCGCAGAATTGTACGCTGGGCTTTTCTTTGCCAAAGACACTATCTGCGGGGAAGATAATATCGTTAAAGGCAGCGAGTTCAGCCTGAAGAACAAAAGTGGTATCGAGAAGCACAAGGAGCAATTGAAAATGCTGTTCTTCAATCCCGGCAAGAAGATCCCTGGCATCCCGTTCATCGGTAACAAGATCGCCCTGTTCGATGCAGATGTCAGCAAGCGGTACGATTTCACTATCGATATGGATGTCTTCAATGGGGAGATGTGCTATATCTTCCGGGTAACGCCCCGCGCTAACCTCAGTTCATCCGAAAAAGACCAGGTCGTGATCAATGAAATGACCACCTGGTTCCGCATCGATAACTGGGAAATCGTGGCCCGCAATTACGACCTGAGCTATAATGCAGGTGTATACGATTTCAATGTGCACATGGAAGTGGAGATGACCCGGTTCGAAGACCTGGTGGTGCCTAAGGTGATGCGTTATAACGGCACCTGGAATGTGATCTTTAAGAAGAGGGAAAAATCGCTGTTCACCGCCACCCTGTTCGATTTCAAAAAGGGGTAATGCTTAGATGATATTCTTCACCTTCACATAATTCCTCCATTTTTCGATCAACTGCTCCATGTCCTGCGGTATTTCACTGTCGAATCGTACTTCCTTGCGTGTGCGGGGATGGATGAAGCCGATGGTCTTTGCATGAAGCGCATGCCTCGGGCAGATGGCAAAACAATTTTCGACGAATTGTTTGTACTTACTGAAGACAGTGCCTTTCACGATCTTATCGCCCCCATATAATTCATCGCTGAACAAAGGATGGCCGATATGTTTCATGTGTACCCTGATCTGGTGCGTGCGGCCCGTTTCCAGCTCACATTGCACCATTGTCACATAACCGAACCGTTCCAGTACTTTATAATGGGTGATGGCTTCCTTGCCATGCTCTCCATCGGGATAAGCATCGAAGATCTTCCTGAAACGCTGGTGCCGCCCGATATGGGCATTCACCGTGCCGCTGTCTTCCGCCACATCGCCCCATACCAGTGCGATGTATTGGCGGTGAACGGTATGGTCGAAAAATTCTTTGGCCAGGCTGCTGACAGCCTTTTCGGTCTTGGCCAGCACCATCAGTCCGCTGGTATTTTTATCGATGCGATGCACCAACCCAAAGCGGGGCAGCACATCGGCATTGAGGTCACTATTCTGCAGCAGCAGGTGCCAGGCAACGCCATTGATCAGTGTGCCGCTGGGATTGCCGCTGGCAGGATGTACTACCAATCCAACCGGTTTGTTGATGATGAGAATATCATCATCCTCATATTCAATATTCAAAGGCATCTCCTCCGGTACAATTTCTTCTCCCTGCACCTCTTTGTCCGAATAAACGACGATCTCCTCTCCGGGTTTGATGCGGTGGTTGGATTGTACCTGTTTGCCATTGATCAGCACGCGGCCGCTTTCGATGGCCTGCTGTACCTTATTGCGTGAAGCGTTCTCGATCCGGGCCACCAGGAATTTGTCCAGCCGCATAGGTTCCTGGCCCCGGTCTACCACCAGGCTCATCCGTTCGTACAGCTCTTCTGAGCCGTCGGCGCCGTCCCCGAACTCATTATACGCTTCAATATCTTTTGTAGTCATACCTATTGCGGCAATTTCCGGCAAAGGTAAGGGATCGGGCCGGATCATCGGAAAGCGGTAAATTTGCAGGTTATGATAACGATCACCAGGCAGGCAGTAGCGTTCGAGGACCTGGGCCGGATGGACTTCCAGGCCGCATGGGATTACCAGGAAAAGCTTCTGCAGGAGAACATGGCCCTGAAAACGGCCCACAGGGAGTTGGCAGTTGGCAGTGGGCAGTTGACGGAGAATTCACGGCAGTCCGCAGGCCCGGCCACCCGGCACCATTTATTATTCGTGGAGCATCCGCCGGTGTATACGCTGGGTAAAAGCGGCCATATAGAAAATGTATTGATCAGCGAAGAGGAGCGGGGCACCAGGGGTATCCAGTTCTTCAGGATCAACAGGGGTGGGGATATCACTTTCCACGGCCCGGAGCAACTGGTGGGTTATCCCATCCTCGACCTTGAAAAATTCTATACCGACCTCGGAAAATACCTGCGGAGTCTGGAGGAAGTGATCATTCTCACTATGGCTGAATACGGATTGCAGGGTGAGCGCTCAAAAGGGGAAACAGGGGTATGGCTCGATACCGCCCTTCCGGGGAAGGCCCGCAAGATATGTGCCATGGGCATCCGTTGCAGCCGCTGGATCACCATGCATGGGTTTGCCTTCAATGTGAATACGGACCTTTCCTATTTCGATCATATCATTCCCTGTGGCATTCAGAACAAGCAGGTTACCTCACTCGCCAAAGAGCTTGGCCGTACGCTCGGGATGGAAGAGGTAAAAGAGAAAGTGAAAAGGAATTTCGAGAAAGTGTTCGAAGTGGAATTGCAATGAGATCAGAAATCTTTCGGGATAAGGAATTTGTGTGTTTCCTTCAGCTTGCCATCCTCATACAATTCGAACCGGAACCAGCCTGCATGCAGGAAATTGACCTTGTCGATCGTCAACAATGGTTCTTTCACCTGCCTGATATCGAACAGAACGGACTGGTCATCTTCAAAGAATTTAACGGCGTAATGTTTTTGTTTCACTTCTGGTAGGGAGATCACTACGTTGCCGTCCTTATCGGTGAATACATACCGTGAGGGCCTGTAGATCTCTTTGGGAACAAAGGGCCTGATCACGATGGTGTCCATGCTTTTGAAGGCCATGGTATCTTTTGTGCGGGTAACGATGGAATCCCTGAATTTTTTGAATGCTTTTTCCGGGAGTTGCAGGAGGATGCTGTCTCTCTTCTTCACGGTGAAGAATTTCTCCGGCTCTTTTTTGGGAGCAGGGGCAGGATCTTCCTTCTTCACCACTTCTTTTATTTTTTCCTTGAGTTTTTCTACATCTTTCAGCGGCATATTGTCTGCGATCACCACGCGGCGGTTGTTATTCTCCCCGGTGAGCGATTGTGCGGGCCCTGTATTGCGCACTGCGCCTGCCGAATCCCAGAAAGGCCGTTGCGCTTTACTGAAAAGATAGTTCCCGTTCTCTAGTACGATGAACAGTCGATAGTACATGGAAGGGGAAGGAGCTTTGGTATCCACGAACCCGTTCTGTGCAACGGTAGGATCGGGAACGGTGAGTATGGTCCTGAAATTTTTGGAACTGTCGGCCGAACGCTGAATACTGATCTGCGAGATCACGGCAAAGTTGTTGGTCCAACTGATAATGACTTTATCATTGCCCTTCGTGGTAGCGGTAAACCGCGGTAACGTATCCTGCGCCACACCTCTGACTGATACCAACAATAAAACGACTGCCATCATCCTGCTCATAGTACCTATAACGAAATTATGAAGTTGCTATTTTGACCTTGCAAATATAACGTAGGGTTGGTAAATGAACGATCGTCAAAACCGTAAAATACCGGGAGCCAGCGAGCGGTTCCCCTGTAATCCGCCGCTATGCACGATCAATAAACGACTGTTAGCATGAAAAAAATTATTGTTAATTAAATCGGTGATGCCAAATAGTAGTTTTCCTGTATAGACCAGGTCTGTGGGGAGATGATATAGGTCGTACAGCCTGTTCATGAATTGAAGAAGCGCTTCATTTTTCTTTGCGTATCCGCCGAAGTGATAGGTATAGAACAATTGAAAATTGGTTTGGTGCACATGCCGTTGTACAAAGTCCAGGATACTGTTCCGCTGCGGGTCGGCGATCTTCAGACTGCTGATGCCCAGTACCTGTTGGTGGGACAAGCTGGCCCGTACCAGACCGGCGAACATCGTGCCAGTTCCCACTGCACAGGCGATATGGGTATAAATGTCCGCATTCACCAATTGCAGTATTTCTGCAGCGCCGCGGATGCCTTCTTCACCCCCACCGCCATGCGGCACCACCAGGTGATCGGGATAATGATCTTTCCAGTATTGATCATTGTCTGCCGCAAATTGTTCTCTGCTGATGAACAGCAGTTCCATGCCGTACCCGACAGCATCCTGCAAAGTATTGGAAAGATATGCCGGCTTCTCTCCGCGAACGATCCCGATGCATGAAAGCCCGGCATCCTTGGCTGCATAAGCTGTTGCCACAAGGTGGTTAGACCAGGCGCCACCGAACGTAAGGACACCTTTTTTCTTTTGTTCCGTCGCATTCAGCAGGTGGTATTTCAATTTGAAGCATTTATTGCCTGAGATAACAGGATGCACCTGATCGAGCCTCAGCACGTCGATGAGAATGTCCCTGGCTGCTGCCTCCGGTAATAGCAGCGGCTGGAGGAAGGCTTTGTGAATATCAACGACCGTCACGGTTTTATCGGTTATTTTTATATTTTCGTGCACGAATTTTTAAAATTACGATAATGCAACCAACTCTTTTGATCTTAGCAGCAGGCATGGCGTCACGCTATGGCAGTATGAAACAGATACAATCGTTCGGACCCGGCGGCGAAACGATCATGGACTATTCCATATATGATGCGATCCGCGCAGGGTACAAAAAAGTGGCATTTATTATCCGCAAGGAATTCGAAAAGGACTTCAGGGAAATATTCGAGCCGAGATTGAAGGGAAGGGTTGAACTGGAATACGTGTACCAGGAAGTGGCGCCGGAGCGTACCAAGCCCTGGGGCACTGCGCAGGCGGTATTATGCGCCAAAGACGTGATCCGCGAGCCGTTTGCGGTGATCAATGCGGATGACTTCTATGGCCGCGATGCATTTGAAAAATCGTATAAATTCCTCACTACGGAGGTAGCATCGAAAGTATACTCTATCATCGGTTATGAGCTGTTGAAGACCTTATCGGATAATGGAACAGTGAACCGTGGCGTGTGCCAGGTGGATGGAAAGGGCAACCTCAGCTCTATTGCAGAGCGATTGAATATTGCCCTGAAAGACAGCAGGATCATTTGTGATGACGATCAACAGCCGAAAGAACTGCCTTCTGATTCGAAAGTATCGATGAATTTCTGGTGCTTCGATCCTTCCATCTTTTCTTATTCGGGAAAGCTCTTCACTGCATTCGCTGCGACCAACAGCGGCAATCCCAAAGCGGAATTTTTTATTCCGCTGGTAGCCGATCAATTCATAAAAGACAAGGAAGGTGTTATCAAGGTGATCCCTACTTCTTCGCAATGGTTTGGCGTTACGTACAAGGAAGATGCGCCGGAAGTGAAGGCCAGCCTGGAGGAATTGGTGCAGGCAGGGGAGTATCCGCCGGCGTTATGGGTTTAAAAAATTGTTTGTGGTTTGTTGTTGGTTGTATGTAGTTCTTTACGTGTAACAGTCAACTTTTATGCGATCCAGCCTCATTTTCGAAAAGATGCCATTTGTAAGAGATGATTGATCCGGACAACCACAAACAACCAACAACAAACCACAAACAATTAATAAGAAGCCCCGTTCGTTTTGCAACGACGGGGCTTTGCACTATCAGAGCTAAAAACAGATCGTTTATCAGGTTTAGTAACTTTTCACCATAAACACACAGTCCTCGATCTTTTTGATCTGCTGCACTCTCTCCAATCCTTTGATCTGTGTGTTGGCAGGAAATTTCAGATTACGTAACGTACTATCTTCCTTTTTAATTGTCTCGAGGGTTCGAATTATGTTTTTGGCAGTGATGGCGAACACCACTCCTTCGGCGGTGCGCTGGCGCGTATTGATGATACCGATCACCTCTCCGTTCCTGTTGAATACAGGTCCGCCGGAATTGCCCGGATTGGCCGGTACCCCGATCTGGCAGGTCATGGTATCGCCGTTGAAGCCTGTCTTGGCGCTCATATACCCTTCATTATAAACGATCTCGTCGCGGGGGAACCCGAGTGTGAACAGGGGCTCACCCAGTTCCACGCTGTTCTTCCGGATGGAATAAGGCAGAACGGCCTGGGGTTTGAAATCCGGATCGCCGATCTTGAGGATCGCAATATCATTGCTCTCGTTCACATAAACTGTTTTGGCGCGGAACTCCTGGGCCTTGTTATTCTGTACTACGAAGGTAGAGCCGCCCTTGATCACGTGTGCATTGGTAACGAGGTAACCTTTCCCATCGATCAGGAAACCGGTGCCACCAGAGATCAGCTCGGCATTCTCCGGCGCCTTGGAGATCATCTTCTGGTTCACCTCATTGAGCACTTCATTCTTCTTGTTGGCTACTTCCTGTTTGAATTCACGGCGTAACTGTTGCAGGTCTTCATTGCTGGCCCTGCGGTTATAATAGGTAGCGGCGCCGGCTATCAGCAGGGTAGTGATCCCGGCGATGGAGGCGGCCACGGCCATCACGCGTTTATATTTTTTGAGGTAATGGACAACAGTGGCGCGGGGAGTTTCTTCTTTGATATCGCCGTTGTCGAGTAATTGATGGTGTACATCCTGGAGGGTAGACTTGAAGTTCTTCCATTCGGCGAACCTGTCCATCTGCTGCAGGAACATGGTATGTTCCACCACCAGTTGGTCCACTTCAGGGTTGGTCTTGCGGAGCTGCTCGAAATAAGCTTTCTCTTCGGGGTTCATCTCATCCCGGAGGTATCTTTCGATAGCATCCAGTATTTGCAGATCTTCCATTATAGGGTGTTTTTAAATGCGGCAAAGAACAATTTCCGGAGCCGCATCAGGCATTTATACTTTTGGTTCTTGGCGTTATCCGAGTTGGTGTACCCAAAATGTCCTGCTATTTCGGTCATGTTTCTTTTTTGCAGGTAGAAAGCATCGAGCAGGCTACGGCAGGGTTCACCCAGGTTCAGCATTGCTTTTTCCATTGTCTGGAATTCCATATTCCTTTCACCATGTGCCTCGATCTCTTCTTCCACAGGCACCAGTTCATCTATTCCATTCATCTCCGGCACGAATTTCTGTTGCTGTTGCAGCTTTTTGAGCCATAAGCGACGGCCGACGGAATAAATATAAGTTTTCAACAGGCAGTTCAGTTCAAAGGTACCGGAGCGGGCTTTTTCGTACAGTACGATCATGGTCTCCTGGAAAATATCGCGGGCATCATCGATAGAGCCATTATTATTGATAATCAATGCCTGGACCATGTTATAATGTTGTTTATAAATGGTCTCGATGGCCTGCCGTTCGTTTTTTGCAAGTCCTTCCAGTAAAGCTATTTCCCGGGGATCTGTTTTCACGCTTAACCGTTTATTAATACCCAAATTAAAGAGAAGTAACCCAAATTTGCGGTTAAAATACCGGCAAATTTCAGGCGTTCAGTAAAATTTCCGGTTTTTTTCAGGGAGCCGGGTTACCTTTTTGAAGTTGGTGTATTAATCTTCAAAATCATTCGTTAACAAAACAAAAACGGTACAATGAAAAAGCTCCTGTTAGTTTTAGCGATCGGTGCATTCGCTGCCTGCAATGACGCCGGCACTGGCGAAGGCGAAAAGAAAGATTCAACTGCTAACACAACCGCCACGCCTCCTGCACACGACAGCACTGCAGTAAAAGACACTACAGCTCATCACGCTGATAGCACTGCAGCCAAAGTTGACACTACGAAGAAGTAAGAATTTTTCATATGGCAAGCAATCGTTAGAGGCCGTCCTGTTCTCAGGAGGGCTCTCTTTTTTTTAAGGAGTATCGAAGTTTTTTTTTTACCGCAAAGACACGAAGACACAAAGGTATTGGGTTGATAAGTTGAAAGGTTTACAGGTTTACAAGGGATCGCCGAATTTCAAGCGTCCCTTATCAACATTTCAACTTGTCAACCTTCCAACATCATTTCCTTTGTGCCTTCGTGTCTTTGCGGTAAAAAAAAATCAGACCTGCGCCTGCCGGATGATTGAATGCATATCGATCTCCCCATGACTTTCATCATAGACGCACTCTCCTTTAACGATCACCAATACCTGGGGTGATTCATGCGGCACCTGGAAGAATTCAGCCACTTTGTTCGAAAGGGGCCGGTAGTTCAATATATCGAGGAAATAAAAATCCATCTCCATTGGCTCATCACTGTATTCAAGCCTCCTCCGGGCGCCTGCACTGACACTGCAGCGGGTACTGTGTTTGAAGATCACCTGTGGACGGGAAGCCGATACTTCCTGGATCTCCGTCAATTGCTTTTCTTCCTGCAAGATGATCCAGTTCATATTACAATGTAAGTAAAAAAGTCTCCCGTGAAACCAGGAGACTTCAAAAAATATCAGCTATTTTATTCGGTTATTTGCTACCGTATCCTACATATCCGCGAGATCCGGCACATCCGCCCTTAGAAGCTGTGCATGAAGTAATAGTTACACCGGCCAGAATTACCAGGGCCAGGATCACCAATGTCCTTTTCATTTTTGTGGTATTTAAAGTTTACAATTAGCCTGACGATCAAAAGGGCTAAACGATCTCAGGTCATCAGAGGTAGCGGATTAAAGATAAGACGGGGAGATTTTAGTAGGATTGGACGGTTGAGGATTCAAATTAACGACATAATTCCGGGTTATGCAAGGGCCACCCCCAATTTTAACCCATTATTTTTAGCATGACCTGATAAATAACTGAGCGTAAATATTTTTAGCCGGAGTAGGAAATTCTATATTTTCGATCTTTTTTCCCATGAAAGTACATTTTATAGCGATCGGTGGGAGTGTAATGCACCAGTTGGCGCTGGCCTTGCAGCGGAAGGGTTATACCGTTACCGGCAGCGACGACGAGATCTTCGAACCTGCCCGCACCAACCTGGAAAAAGCCGGGTTGTTACCGGCCGCTACCGGTTGGTTCCCGGAAAAGATCAACCCCGGTCTCGACGCCGTGATCCTGGGTATGCATGCCAAACAGGACAATCCCGAACTTCAACGGGCCATTTCCCTTCAATTGAAGATCTATTCTTTCCCCGAATATATTTACCAGGAGAGCATTCAGAAAAAGCGCATCGTGGTGGGAGGCAGTCATGGGAAGACCACCACCACTTCCATGATCATGCATGTGCTCCGCGAGGCAGGCAGCAGTTTCGACTACCTGGTCGGCGCCAGGCTCGAAGGGTTCGATCAGTCTGTGGAAGTCACCGATGCTCCCCTCATCGTTTGCGAAGGTGATGAATACCCGGCCAGTGTGATCGAGAAACGTCCCAAGTTCCATTTCCTGTTTCCCCATATCGCCATCATCACCGGCATCGCCTGGGACCATATCAATGTATTCCCCACCTTCGATATTTACCTCGAACAATTCATCATCTTCATCTCGAAAATTGAACCGGGTGGTCTCCTTATCTATAATGAAACCGACCCGGTGTTGAAAAAACTGGTACATGATCATCATCGTGCCGATCTCCGTTACCAGCCTTATGGCGTTCCGGCCCATTCCATCGATCATGGTGAAACCACCATCCGTATCGGGGACCAGGAAGGCCCGCTGAAAGTTTTCGGCGATCATAATTTACTCAACCTGCATGCAGCCTGGTATGCCTGCAAGGAACTGGGCATCACCGAAGATGTATTAATAAAAACGATCGGTACTTTCACCGGTGCGGCAAAAAGACTGGAACTGCTGGCGAAAAATGCAGTGACCACCGTTTACCGTGATTTTGCCCACGCCCCATCCAAGGTGAAAGCCACGATCGATGCGGTGAAACAACAATATCCCGAGCGAAGGCTGATAGCGATACTGGAACTCCATACCTATAGCAGCCTGAATGAACAATTCATGGAGCAATACAAAGGTTCCATGGACAAAGCAGACTTGGCCGTGGTCTACTATTCCCTGCATGCGCTGGAACTGAAACGGCTGCCGCCGCTGGCTGAAGAAAAGATCGCGGCAGGGTTCAATAAAAAAGGATTGATAGTGATCAATAATAAAGAGACCCTGATGGAGTGGCTTCGGTCACAGTCATACCAAAACGCCAATCTCCTTTTAATGAGTTCGGGAAACTATGATGGGGCCAATATGCTTACATTTGCACAAGAGATCGTTTTGAACCATTGATAATATAAACCAATATCACGTTTAATGTTACAGTTATCGAAGCCTTTAGCAATCATCGACCTGGAAACGACCGGCATTAATCTTGGATCAGACCGTATCGTGGAAATTGCTATCGTGAAGATCCAGCCCGATGGAACCAAACTGGTAAAACGGAAATTATTGAATCCTGAGATGCCTATTTCGCAGGTGTCCGTCGACGTTCATGGCATTACCAATGAAATGGTGAAAGATGCACCCACCTTCAAACAGGTGGCCAATGAGATCAAACAGTTCCTCGATAACTGCGACCTGGCAGGATATAATTCCAATCGCTTCGACATCCCGATGCTGGCGGAGGAATTTCTCCGGGTCGGCCTGGATTTCGAGTTCAAAGGCCGCAGGCTCATCGATGTTCAGAAAGTATTCCACATGATGGAGCAGCGCACGCTCAGCGCCGCATATAAATTCTACTGCAATAAGAACCTGGAAGATGCCCATAGTGCAGAAGCAGATGCCTCCGCCACCTGGGATATCCTACAGGCACAAATAGAAAAATATCCTCAACTGGGCAATTCCGTGGAAAGCATCCTGAAAATATTGGGAGAAGAAAATATCGTTGACTTTGCCCGCCGTATGGTCATGGAAAATGGCGTGGAGGTCTTCAATTTCGGCAAGCATAAAGGCCGTGCAGTGGCTGATGTGTTAAAGGCTGAGCCCCAATATTATGACTGGATGATGAAAGGGGACTTCCCGATGCATACCAAACAAAAGCTTACCGAAATTTTCAACAGGACCCTGTTAAAGAAGGGCTAAAAACCCCACCTGTAAAATTTGTGTGAAAACCACACCCTGAAAAATTGTATTTTCGTGGTTCCACATGGACGCTTTGCTTGGAAAAGATCGTAATCATACCGACGTATAACGAAAAGGAGAATATTGCTAATATCATCGATGCGGTATTTTCACTGAAACAGCATTTTCATATCCTGGTCATCGACGATGGTTCACCGGACGGAACAGCCGATCTCGTAAGAACATTACAAGGCCGGTTTCCCGGTGAATTGTTCCTGGAAGAGCGGAAAGGGAAACTGGGACTGGGCACTGCCTATATCCACGGGTTCAAATGGTCGCTCCAGAAAGGGTACCGTTTCATATTCGAGATGGATGCCGATTTCTCCCACAATCCCGCCGACCTTCAGCGTTTATATGCAGCCTGCAAGGACGGTGGGGCCGATATGGCCATCGGATCGCGTTACGTGAAAGGCGGAGGCACCGTGAACTGGCCGTGGGACAGGATTTTCCTCTCCAAAGGCGGCTCCCTCTACACAAGGCTGATCACCTGGATGCCGGTACGTGATACGACCGCCGGCTTCGTCTGCTATCGCCATGAAGTATTGGAAACGATCAACCTCGACCAGATCCGCTTCTTAGGATATGCATTCCAGATAGAAATGAAATTCGCCACCTGGAAGCTGGGATTCCGGATCAAAGAAGTGCCCATCATTTTCGAAGACCGGAAATTCGGGGCTTCCAAAATGCACAAGGGTATCGTGAAAGAAGGAATACTCGGCGTGCTCAAACTGCGCTGGTACAGCCTCTTCAAGGATTATCGCAACCGTCTCAAAAAAAATGCAGGGACCACTGCTTTTCCATCCATTCCACGGGATGAGGTATTAGCCAAAACCAAATAGCGATGCGAAAAGCGTTCCTCCAATTACATAGCGCTGTATTCATTGCAGGGTTCACCGGAATACTGGGCCGGCTGATCACCCTGAATGAAGGTTTGTTAGTATGGTATCGGTTGCTCATTACCGTTATTACAATGTGGATACTGTTCTATTTTCAGAAAAAACTGGAACGCATTTCCCTGAGGGATATGGCCGGGATCGCCGCAGTAGGCGCCGTGGCCGCCCTGCACTGGACCACTTTCTATGCCAGTATCAAATACGCCAATGTTTCGGTGGCGCTGGTATGCTTTTCTTCCATCGGTTTTTTCACGGCCATCTTCGAACCACTTATCACCAGGAACCGGCTCAATCATATTGAATTATTGCTCGGTATGATCGCCATTGCCGGCATTGCCCTGATCTTTCATTTTGACCCTGCCTATAAAACCGGTATCATCATCGGCATTATCTCCGCCATGCTCGGCAGTCTCTTTCCGATCTTCAACCGGCAGTATCTCCAAAGACTTGCAGCGGATACCGTTACGGTGTACGAGCTTACCGGTGGTTTGTTGTTCGTTACAGTGCTCATGCCTTTCTACCTGAAATTATTTCCGCCCCATCATATCATCCCTACCTGGAGCGATGCAGGCTGGCTGCTGGCCCTGAGCTGGATCTGCACAGTGCTGGCCTTCAAGTTCTCGATGAATGCGCTGAGAAAGATCTCTGCATTCACCGTGAACCTCACTTATAATCTCGAACCATTGTATGGGATCGCATTGGCCTTTATCGTTTTCAGGGAGGATAAACTGCTGAAAGGTGGGTTCTACATCGGGCTGGCGCTGATCGTATGTTCGGTGTTCCTGCAAACTTTTCTTGTTTACCGTGAGAAGAAAAGAGCTGAGGCAGGAGGTCTGAAGTCAGAGGTCTGAGGTCTGAGGTAAGAAGCCTGAGGCAAGAAGGTTTGGAGGAATGTTAAAAGTATACGGTCAGCCTCCTACCTCATACTTCTGACCTCATACATCCTCTATATTTGTCGCAGATTTCTTAAACCCTAAATACAAATTTTTATGAAAAAGTTCTACTGCTTCATGCTCGCCGTATGCGCAGTATCGGCCCTTCACGCGCAGGTGAGGTTTGGTGTGAAAGGAGGGTTGAATATTGCGAATGAAAAGATCAGCCTCAATTACATGGGCACCAAATTAAGCAAGTCGGGCGACGCTATCCCCTCTTTCCATATCGGGGGCGTGGTTGAAGTTCCGATCTCCAAACATTTCAGCTTCCGGCCGGAATTGTTGCTAAGTGGAAAAGGGTCCGATCTGGATGCCATGATGAGTGGTTCCAGCACCACCAGCAAGGCGAAGGTCCGTCCTTATTATCTGGAGCTTCCCCTCAATGTGGTCTATCGTCATCAGTTTCCAAGCCATCTTACCTTCTTTGGTGGTGTTGGGCCTTCCCTGGCTTATGGTATATTCGGTAAAGCGAAAGCCAGTGGACAGAGTGAGGATGTGTTCGGTGATCAGGGCTATAAGCGTTTTGATTTCGGATTGAATATCCTGGCCGGGATAGAACTGAGATCAGGACTTACCCTGGGTGTGAATGTAACACCAGGGCTCGCCAATATCTCCAGCACTACCCAGGTCGACCCGGGGATCAGGGATATCAAATTCACGAATTTTACATTCGGGGTATCGGTGGGCTATATGTTCAGCAGGTAACCGTTTAATGGCTTTTTTAATACAAGCGGGCGCGA
>OFTY01001016.1_pt1 | contig 14588 bp, 10 predicted proteins | sample 1775061 | NCBI WGS metagenome assembly OFTY01 (sample SAMN08195773, study PRJEB24354) | sludge metagenome | isolation source: sludge from phenol fed wastewater aerobic bioreactor B | place: India: Nagpur | collected 2016-09-16 | reverse complement strand
GTTTAGAAAAAAAAGTCTGTCTCATCGGTTAAAATACCTAACTTTGCAAACCTTTCGATGCCGATTTCAGGCGTACTACCAATAACCATCACTGCCCGGGGAGGATTTAATTATCAGCAATCAACTCTGAGAAATTGTATTGTATTGTCATTTTTTTACCTAAAAAATTGAGTATCCTCCCCCGGGTGGATGGTTAATCTGTAAACATGAAGAAAAAATTAAAGGGAGCTTATTTACTTGTTTCAGCCTTGTTAATTGCTTTGCTGCATCTGTCATTTGCGTTTGGCAAAAATGTTTTCGGCTCACGCACTTTTGCAGCATTTGCGCCTGACAAAACAAAAACGGACAGCCTTTCGCCTTTCGCTGGCGGCAAGTCTATTTATGACAGTCTTCGTCTCGACAGCATTGGCCTCAGCCGCCAGGCTTTTGAGTATGCCCAAAAAGGCTGGAACAAATTATTGCAGGAAGGCCGCCTCAGCAATCCCGCTGTGCTGGCTATCGCCGATTTCAGTCAGCCCAGCAGTCACAAGCGCTTATATATCCTGGACCTGAAACAATATAAGGTCCTTTTTCAAACCCTGGTAGCGCATGGGCGCAACTCCGGTAAGGAGCTGGCCACGTCATTTTCCAATCTGCCTTCTTCTTATAAAAGCAGCCCCGGTTTTTATATCACCGGTGAAACATATAATGGCAAACATGGCTATTCGCTTAAATTAAATGGGGTGGAAAAGGGCATCAATGATAATGCTTACAACCGGGCTATCGTGGTGCACGGTGCGGATTATGTGGATGAGTCCTATGCGTCAAGCCAGGGCTATATTGGCCGCAGCCTGGGATGCCCTGCTGTTCCTGAAAAAGAAGCACAGCCCATTATTAATACGATAAGGGATAACACCTGTTTCTTTATTTATGAACCGGGCGTTTCTTATTCCGTCCGTTCCACTATGCTGAACTAATATTTTATCTGCTGGCGCCAATCTTTATCTTTGGGCATTAATTCATTCTTATGCTAAAGATCGGATTGTATGGCGTTGGCCACCTGGGCAAATTTCATTTGAACAACTGGAAAGAGATACCTGGTGTGGACCTCGTGGGTTTTTATGATCCGCATGATGATACTGCCAGGGAAGTTTCTGAAAAATACCAGCTCCCCCGTTTTCTTGACCCCGACGCGCTGATGGATGCCTGCGATGCCATCGATGTGGTTACTCCTACCAACCACCATTTCCAGTGGTGTGAAAAAGCGATCAAAAAAGGAAAGCATGTCTTCGTGGAAAAGCCGCTGGCCCATACCATGGAAGAAGCCCGCCAACTTGTAAAGCTGGCAGAAGAATCAGGCAGTAAAGTGCAGGTAGGCCATGTGGAGAGGTTCAACCCTGCTTTTCTTGCCCTGAAAAATGTGTCCCTTAACCCGATGTTTATAGAAGTGCACCGCCTGGCGCAGTTCAATCCGCGTGGTACTGAAGTGAGCGTGATCCTCGATCTCATGATCCATGATATTGATATCGTTCTCAGCATCGTGAAGAGTGATGTAAAATCGATCTCCGCCAGTGGTGTGGGTGTGATGACGGAAACTCCTGATATCGCCAACGTCCGCATCGAGTTCCACAATGGATGTGTGGCCAATCTTACCAGCAGCCGTATTTCCATGAAGAAGATGCGGAAAATGCGGTTGTTCCAGAAAGATGCTTATATCGGCATCGATTTCCTCAACAAGAAAACAGAGATCATCAAGCTGAAGGAAGCACAGGATTCCAATGTATTTGCATTTGATATAGAAACGCCTTCCGGTGTTAAAACAATCGCTGTGGCTAATCCTGCTGTACCTGAAGTAAACGCTATCAAAAAAGAACTGGAAGAATTCAAGGCAGCCATTCTTAACAACACAAAACCGATCGTTTCAGAGATAGATGGCTTTATGGCCATGGATGTGGCACATAAGATCCTGCAGAAGATCGGGAATAATGTGATCACCCACTGATATGAGGACAGGCAAACAAATATCCATCGCCTGGTATGTTGCAGTTGATTATCTCATGTCTGCCCTCGCCTGGGCGGTTTACTATTTTATAAGAAAGGCTTTACTGGAAAAAGACATTCCGGCAAGCAGCCTTTGGCAAACGGACTATCATTTCTGGATAGGCGTTTTTTTTATTCCAATGGGTTGGCTGGCTTTATTTACCATTGCCGGTTCCTATCATTCCCTGTATGCAAAATCCAGGTTGTATGAATTCAGTTCCACCCTGATCTGCACGCTGATCGGAACATCTGTATTGTTTTTCTTTTTCGTAATGGATGATGTGAAGAATGGTACCATATCTGCAGCTGCTTATTATAATAAAGCTTTTCTATTGCTGTTCCTGCTTAATTTCCTTCTTATCTTTTTTGGGCGGTGGCTGCTGTTAAGAAAAGTAAAACAGCAATTGCTCAATGGAGATGTTTATTTCAATGCCCTGATCATCGGCAACCAGGAAAGTGCTGCCAGTATATTTCACAGAACTAAAAAGAACCTTCATGATGGAGGTTACCGCTATATTGGATTCGCCAGTCCGGCAGGCCCTGGCACCGATTCCTCACCTTTACCATTGCTGGGAACTTTACCGGAACTGGAAAGACTGATTGATAAGAACAATGTGCAATTGGTAGTGCTTGCCCTGGAAAAATCAGAAAGCGGCCTGTTGGAAAACCTGGTTGCCCAGCTAAGCGAAAAAGATGTGGCTATAAAGATCCAGCCCGATACGATGGACATACTCTCGGGGTCTGTTAAAACCAATAACGTAATGGGCCCTGCACTGATTGATGTGAATACAGGGCTGATGCCTGAATGGCAGCAGCATATCAAGCGGCTGATTGATGTGGCAACTGCAACTGCAGCATTGATCTTTCTTTTTCCGCTGATGCTTTATACGGTGATCCGCCTGGTATTATCATCCAAAGGCCCCATATTTTATGTACAGGAAAGGATCGGTTATAAGGGAAAGCCTTTTATGATGTACAAGTTCAGGTCCATGATCGTAAATGCGGAAGAAAACGGCCCCGTCCTTTCTTCTGACCATGATGCCCGTATCACCCGCTGGGGTAAAGTGATGCGGAAATGGAGGCTGGATGAGCTTCCACAGCTATGGAATATCCTGAAAGGAGACATGAGCTTTGTTGGACCCCGGCCTGAGCGCCGTTTTTTCATCGACCAGATAGTGGCCCGGTTCCCCTATTACAAATACCTGTTGAAAGTAAAGCCTGGGCTCAGCAGTTGGGGGATGATCCAGTTTGGATATGCAGAAAACATCGAACAGATGATCGAGCGCAGCAAATTCGACCTGGTTTATATTGAAAATATATCGCTGCTTCTCGATTTCAAGATCATGATACATACCCTCCGGATCATTTTTAAAGGCAAGGGGAAATAACTATTTTTGCCCCGGACCAGGTCCGGGGTGATACACCCGCCTTTTTTCAACCGCTGTAATTTTAATGAAAGCGGTAAGCTTCGGCGGGCTCGGTGGAAGCTATCCCTTACATTAAACCAGCCAATGCAACCAGTAAAATTCTTCTTCTTCCTCATAAGCTGCAGTTTCTTTTTTAATGCCCGGGCCCAGCGTGCATACTGGCAGCAGGAAGTGAATTATTCCATTGATGTGTCGCTGAACGACAGGCAGCATAGTCTCGATGGATTTGAGCGGATGGAATATATCAACCACTCACCCGATACGCTTCGCTTTATCTGGATACATCTTTGGCCGAATGCCTATAAAAACGACAAGACTGCATTTACCGATCAGCAGTTGGAAAATGGCAATACAGATTTCTATTTTTCCGGTAAGGAACAAAAAGGTTATATCAATAAGCTGAATTTTAAAGTAAATGATATCATCGCAGAAACCCTGGACCATCCGCAGCATATCGATATTATACAGTTGATCCTTCCTTCACCATTATTGCCTGGGCAGAAAGTGCTGATCACAACGCCTTTTCATGTGCAACTACCTTATAGTTTTTCCAGGGGTGGTCACGATGGTGAAAGCTACCAGGTAACACAATGGTATCCCAAACCGGCAGTGTATGACAAGGATGGCTGGCACCCGATGCCTTATCTCGACCAGGGCGAATTTTATAGTGAGTTTGGCAGCTTCGACGTAAATATTACTGTGCCGGATAATTATGTGGTGGCTGCTACAGGGGAACTGCAGGACCCCAGGGAAAAAGAATGGCTTCGTGCCAGAAAGGATTTTAACTGGGAGCCGCTGAAGAAAAAGATCAAAACAAAAGGTGGAGGATATAAAACGGTTCAGCAGCAATTTCCTGCTTCATCTCAACGAACTAAAACACTTCAATTCCGCCAGGACCGTATACATGATTTTGCCTGGTTTGCTGATAAGCGTTTTATTGTTGACCTGGACACCTGCCGTCTTCCTTCAGGAAAGGTCATTGAAGCAGGCAGCTATTATCTGCCTGCAGAAAAAACAAGCTGGCGGAAAAGCCTGTCGTTTGCAAAAGATGCCATAAGAAGCCGGAGTGAATGGATCGGAGAATATCCTTATTCTGTTATAAGCGTGGTGGAAGGCCCGCTTGGTGCTGGTGGAGGAATGGAATATCCTACGATCACGGTGATCGTCCCTACAGCAGATATAGGCCAGCTTGACCGAACGATCGAACATGAGATAGGACATAACTGGTTTTATGGCATACTTGCCAGCAATGAGCGACTCCATCCCTGGATGGATGAGGGGATTAATACTTATTATGGCAATCGCTATGTCCGTTCGAAATACGGTCCCAAAGGAGATACCCGGCTCGGCAAAACCAGTTTCTTTATAGAAGATGCAGAAAAATTGTTGTTTGAATCAGTAGCCGCAATCCACCGCGACCAGCCAATCGATACACCCAGCGACAGTCTTTCTTTTTACAATTATCCCCTGGTAGCTTATATTAAAACAGCCACCTGGCTCGATTACCTGGAGCAGAAAGTTGGAAGGCCACAATTGGATAAAGCCCTTCAACATTATTACCAGCAATGGAAATTCAAACATCCCGGGCCGGAAGATTTTAAAGCAAGCATCAGTGAAAGTCTGGGTATTGAGCAAGACAGTTTGTTTTCTTACCTGAACACAAGAGGAGTTTTGCCCAATCAACATAGGACAGGTACAAAAGCAGCTTTTATCCTTGACCTGAAATCTTATGCATCATATATTCAGTCACCAGTGGCCAACCTTATCAGCATTGGGCCTGCAATAGGTGTCAACAGGTATGATAAGTTTATGGCAGGCCTTTTCGTAACGAACTATAAGCTTCCTGCATCACGGCTGCAGTTTTTTGTAGCGCCGATGTATGGTGTTGCTACAAAAAAACTGACAGGCACCGGTTTGATCAATTATTCCTTCTTCCCCGATGGAGCATTTCGTAGAATAAACCTTGGGCTTAGTGCATCTGCATTCGGCATCAACCGGTTTAAGAGCAATGATAAGACCACTTACATGTCTTTTCATAAAATAGTGCCTTCTCTCCGGCTGACATTAAAAGAACGTAATCCGCGAAGCACGCTTAACCGCTTCCTGCAATTCAAAACATTTTTTATTACTGAGGATGCCTTACGCTTTTACCGCGACACAACAATAACCGGAATTGACACCACTATAGAAAATAAATACAGGGTTATATCCAATAACCGTACATTAAACCAACTGATGCTGGTTTGGGAAAATAACCGGGTACTTTATCCTTATCGCGGAGAACTTAAGCTGGAGCAGGGAAAAGATTTTATCCGTGCAGGCTTTACCGGCAATTATTTTTTCAATTATCCAAAAGGCGGCGGATTAGACCTCCGATTGTTTGCAGGAAAATTCTTTTACACCGTTTCCAAAACGTTTACCAGGCAATCTGAAACAGACCGCTACCATCTTAACATGACAGGCCCTAATGGTTATGAGGACTATACCTACAGTGATTATTTTGCTGGCCGGAATGAATTTGAAGGAGCTGCAAGCCAGCAGATCATGATAAGAGACGGAGGATTTAAAGTGAGGACAGATCTGCTTTCAAACAAAGTGGGTAAAACAGATGATTGGCTGGCGGCTATTAACCTGAGTTCCACTATTCCCTCCCATCTAAACCCGCTTAACCTGTTGCCGATAAAGATCCCATTGAAAGTATTCCTGGATATCGGCACAAGCGCAGAAAGCTGGAAAAGAATTTCGGGCCAGGACCGTTTTCTTTTTGAGGCAGGCTTGCATATACCCTTGCTGAAAGAGACGGTGAATATTTATATCCCATTGCTGTATAGCAAAGTGTATAAAGATTATATACGGTCAACCATACCTGAAAATAAGTTTCTGAAAAAGATTTCTTTCTCTATTGATATTTCTCATTTCAGGATGCGCAAATTTATCAGGGATATACCATTTGAATGAGTCAGTCTTTTCACATACAATACCTGGCATATAAGGAGATTGATTTCCGGAAATGGGACTATTGCATTGCCAATGCTTCCAATGGTTTGATCTATGGATATTCTTATTACCTGGATAATATGTCGAGGCAATGGAATGTGCTGGTGTATGGCGATTATGAAGCTGTAATGCCATTGACCTGGCATAAAAAATATGGAGTAGCCTATCTTTATCAGCCATTTTTGGCAGCCCAGTTGGGTGTGTTTGGGAATAATATTACAGCAGATCTTCTGCAATCATTCCTGGATGCTGTTCCTTCGAGGTACTTATACTGGGATATTTATCTCAATCACAAAAACCTCTTCCCGCTTGAGCGGTTCTTTTTATATCAACGGAAAAATTTTGTCCTGCCTCTGCATAAATCCTATGCTGAATTGTATGAACAATACAGGGAGAATACAAAAAGAAATATAAAGAAAGCATTACAATTAGGCTGCAAGCCGGCAAAAGATATTCCTGTTGAAAAAGTAATAGAGCTGGCTGTGTTGCAGATGCGTAGTTATACAAAAGAGTCCACAGATAATATTGAACGTTTCAAAAAATTGTATGATTTTTTATATGAAAGAAAACAGGCGACCTGTTATGGCATTCTTTCTTCCAAGGATGAGTTGATTGCTTCCTGTGTATTTTTCTTTTCCCATAACCGGGCTTATTATATTCTTGTAGGCAATCATCCTGATGGCCGTACACTGGGTGCCTCGCATGCGCTGATCGATGCGTTCATTAAAGATCATGCAGGCCAGGCTTTGCTGCTCGATTTTGAAGGTTCGGATATACGTAACCTCGCTTTCTTCTATAGCAGTTTCGGTGCTACAGAAGAAAACTATTCGGCAGTAAAATTGAACAGGTTGCCGTTTTATCTGAGATGGCTAAAAAAATAATCAGGAATTGGGGTTTGCGACGCCTGATTCTTCCAATAATTTTTCTGCCAGCAGCATATCCACCGGTCTTGTTATCTTGATATTGTTCTCCTCACCGTTTACCAGAGATACTTTAAGTCCATAAGCTTCTACTACTGTAGCTTCATCAGTGAATTTGTCTTTATAATCTATCTGGAATGCGGGTAATAAGATCTTACTGTGAAATACCTGCGGGGTTTGTACCAGCATCACCAGGTTGCGATCTACAGCTTCATTACCTTCTTCTGTGAGCATGCGGATGCTGTCTTTACTGGGTATTACAGGAATGGCGCTACCGGTTTCCATTGCCATTGTATAACAACGGCGGATCAGATCGCCTGACAATAGGCAACGTACTCCATCATGTACAAACACCACGGCTTCTTCTTCTACCAGTTCCAGGCCATTCTTTACGGGTTGAAAACGGCTATCGCCACCGGCAGTGATGCGGATCCGGTCTTTATCAAAGTAAGCATCGATAATCTCCTGCCCCATGTCCATGTATTCAACCGGTAAAACCAGGATCACCTGCAGGTCAGGGTAAGCGTCAACAAAAGCTTTAATGGAATAATAAAGAACGGGTTTATCTTTCAGCAGCATGAATTGTTTGGGAATGCTTGCGCCCATTCTTGTGCCGGAACCACCAGCCACTATTACAGCGTATTTTTTCATGAATACAAAAATCGGAATTTACCGGATATAATAAAGAAATGGCTTGAAGGAAACCAGATTACCGTCTTTATCTTTTCCAAGTATACATTCAAGAGACAGAACATTCCTGCTTTTCATAGCCTGGATGGCTTTAATATCTTCCTCCGAAAACATATCGCCATATACAGTCCTTTGATGGGGTTCACAATCCTCACCACAATCGATTATATAAGTAAAGCGGATAATCGTTACACCCGTTTCTTCCGGTTTTATTTTTTTGATCTTAGTTAGGTCTTCCACGGAAAGCATGCCTTTTGCCTGCACTCCTTCAAAAGAGGCTGTGTAGCGGGAAAGCACTTTACATGAATCGTCGTCCAACTGTGCAAAGGCAGTTTGTATATAAAGGGCAAATGCCAGGAATAAAAAGGATCTGCGTACTAAAGAGTATTTCATTTACCTGTAAATATTTACTTCTTTTAATCCCTCACTGTTCTGAATGCCACGATACATTCCTGCGCTGTTAAATACCAGGGCTGCGTTTCCTTTAGCATCCACACCGATCATTCCTCCTTCGCCCTCCATTTTCACCAGCTTATCCTGCACAACGATGTCCATTGCTTCCTGCAAGGACAATCCTTTATATTCCATCAGGCAGCTTACATCGTAAGCTGCCACGGCGCGGATAAATATTTCACCATGGCCGGTGCAGCTGATGGCACAGGTTTTATTATTGGCATATGTTCCGGCTCCGATAATCGGGCTATCTCCTACCCTTCCCCATTGCTTGTTGGTCATGCCGCCTGTGCTGGTAGCGGCGGCTATATTGCCAAACTGATCGCAGGCTGCGGCACCAACTGTCCCGAATTTCTTCTCGCTTACCTGTATATTATGGTCCAGTGCTGCGTTTTCCGTTTCTCTTATTTTCAACCATTGATCATAGCGGAATTCCGAAAAGAAATAATCATCCGGTTCCGTTCTTATACCGGCTGAAGCAGCAAAGGCATTAGCGCCTTCTCCGTTCAGCATTACATGGGGGCTTTGGGTCATCACTGCATAAGCCAATTCAACCGGATTACGGATATTGCGCACTCCGCCGATCGCTCCGGCCTGTAAGGTTTTTCCATCCATGATAGAAGCGTCCATTTCCTGGCTGCCGTCTTTTGCAAATACAGATCCCCTGCCTGCGTTGAATAGCATATTATCTTCCAATGATACAACAGCGGCTTTAACAGCATCCAGGGCAGCACCTCCTTTATGCAATAAAGCATAGCCAGCATTCAATGCATCTTCCAATCCCTGCAGGTAGGCTTTTTCCATTTCCGGGGTCATATTTTCCCGGAGAATGGTGCCGGCTCCGCCATGTATTACAAGTGTGTGCTTGGTCATAATGAGATCCTTTAAATCACTTAGCGTTGATAGAAGCAGATATGATTATCCCTCCTGATTTTTCCGTTTTGATGAGATCGCGATATAATACAGGGGCACACCCAGCAAAACGATAATAAATCCCGGCCAGGTAAATTCAGGCTTATAGATAATCAATAACAAACAAAATGCCGTTCCCATCAGGATATATAAAAGGGGAAGTACAGGATAACCAAATGCTTTGTAGGGTCTTTCCGCCTCTGGTCTTTTTTTGCGCAGGATAAATATGCCGATGATGGTAAGCATATAAAATAATACTACCACAAAAGAGATCATGTCAAGCAATTGGCCATATTTACCGCTCAGGCACCAGACAGATGCTACCAGGCATTGGATCCACAAAGCCGTCTGTGGTACTGAATTCTGGTTAAGCGTTCCTACTTTCTTAAAGAACAGCCCATCCTTCGCCATAGTATAGTATACCCTGGCTCCGGCAAGGATCAGTCCATTATTACATCCGAATGTAGATACCATGATCAGTATGGCAATAAGCATTGTGCCGAAAGAGGGGAATATCTTATTTGCAGCAGCCACAGCCACACGATCATCCTGAGGCAGGGCCAGTTCATTCAATGGCAGTGCATTTAAGTACATGAGGTTTGCAGATACATAAATGACCGTGACTGTCAGCGTTCCGAGGAAAAGGCTTAAGCCGATATTCCGTTTAGGGTTTTTCATTTCGCCTGCGATAAACGTTACATTGTTCCAGGCATCACTGCTGAAGATAGAACCTACCATAGAAGCTGCAATGGCGCCCAACAGTGCAGCACCACCGATACCTTCCCAGGCTCCGGGAATAAATTTTCCATCTACATCTTTTACGGCTTGCCGGGCGGTAAAACCTGTTTCCCAGTTTTCAGCCCAGAAGCTTTGCTTTACCAGTAAAAAGCCAAAAACGATCAATCCGAATAATGCCAATAGTTTGGCAGAGGTAAATAATGTTTGGATAAACTTTCCTTCCTTAACTCCTTTTGAATTGATATAGGTCAGTATCACAATAATGGCAATAGCGACCAGTTGACCGGAATACACTTTTGTTATTCCTGCATCAAATAGCAGGTATTCATTTCCCAGCTCCGGCACCATATAAGCGAGGAATTTTGAGAAGGCCACGCCTACAGCGGCAATTGTTGCGGTTTGGATCACGGCAAAGAAGCTCCAGCCATAGAGAAATGCCATCAGGGGGTTGTAAGCTTCTTTGAGATAAACGTATTGACCACCGGCTTTGGGGAACATGCCGCTAAGTTCTCCATAGCTGAGAGCGGCTGTAAGCGTCATAAAGCCGGTGAGGAGCCATACGGCGACCAGCCAGCCGGCGCTGCCGGTGTTGCGGGTGATATCAGCGCTAACAATAAAAATACCGGACCCGATCATGGAGCCGGCTACGATCATAGTGCCGTCGAATAAACCCAGGGTAGGTTTAAAAGAGGTTTGCTGTTGACTCATGCAGTTTGTGATTTGGATAAAGCTAAGTGAAAAACGAAAAAGTTTTTCATCATTTTTTTCTACGTTTTTTTCCGGAGAAAAATCTGTTTTTTCCCAAGGCCAGGAATTTCTGGAAAGGGATATTTGCTTTGATTAATCGGTTGAGGTGGTGAAGTGAAGGGATGGGTAGACTTGGTATGGAGATATGGGTATAGGGCCTGAATAGGCCCGGGTATGTTATTGCCAGTGGGCAGCAACTGTAAATTGGTAGGCGGGAAGGCGGGGGAGGGAGGGCCCCGCAAGGGGTGAGCTCAGATCGAACTTTAATATATTTACTCTCCTACTGCTTCTCCTTTTTATATTTCTCATTCAGCCCCCTGATCACATCCGGCGTAATATCATACAACGTATCCTTATAATAAAACACCCCCGGATCATTCGCTACTATATACGCATATTCCCTTCCCTTATTATACTCCGCAATAAACTCCTCGATCTTCTTCTTTAACGACAAATTCCGGCGGGTCACAAACTCCTGGTATTGCTGATCCATATCCTGCTTTCTCCCCTTCAGCACATCTTCCAATTGCTTCAACTCCATCTGCGCTCTCTCATAATCCGCCTGCGTCATCGTCGACTGCTTCTGCTGGTATTCCTGGATCTTCTTCCGGTATGTCATATCAAGTTGGGAAAGCCCATTACTGTATTCCTTTTCCTTTCCTTCAATCTCCGATTTCACATCCTTCACCATATCAAAATGGGCTTCAATAGAGTCCATCTCAAAATACGCAATGCGGAAAGGCTTGTTCAGTGATACTGTATCATTGATCGTTTTCCTTGAAGTAGAGTCCCCTCCTTTCTTACCTAATTGGCTAAAAAGAAGATATCCGCCAAGAAGCGTCAATAATACATTCCATATCACGATACCATTTTTCATCTGTGTTTCTCTTTTATTTTAAAAATCACCGCCTGTTACACAAAACAGGGGGCTATGGCTTGCAAGTTAAATTCCTTACCGGGCAAATATAAGGATTCAGGTCACTTTATGAAACCCTTAACGCAAATGAAAACCTCAAATTTGAGGATAAAAAAAGGAGTAAGGGTCACTTACTCCTTTTATCATTTGATAAATTACTCTTATTCTTCTTCGTCGAAGGTCATCGCCTCACGGGTCGTTTGCAACAGCTCATACTCTTCTTTGCTGCCCACGATCATATTCTCAAACTCACGCAAACCTGTACCTGCAGGGATCGGGTGACCAGTGATCACGTTTTCTTTCAGGCCGAGCATATCGTCTGTTTTACCGTGGATTGCGGCAGAAGACAATACTTTCGTTGTTTCCTGGAAGGAAGCTGCAGAGATCCAGCTTTGCACACCCAGCGAAGCCTTGGTGATACCAAGCAGCGTAGGCGCTGATGTAGCGGGTTTCGCATCACGGTATTCAACCAGTTGCTTATCTGAGCGGCGCAGAATAGAGTTCTCTTCGCGCACATCACGCAGGCTTACGATCTGTCCTGCACGCAGCTTGGAAGATTCTCCGGCTTCTGTAACCACTTTCTTATCGAATACATAATCGTTCTCTTCAACGAATTCAAATTTATCCACTGAATCGTCTTCGAGGAACTTGGTATCGCCCGGATCAACAATGTTCACCTTGCGCATCATCTGGCGTACGATCACTTCAATGTGCTTATCATTGATCTTCACACCTTGCAAACGATACACTTCCTGGATCTCATTCACTACATACTGTTGTACAGCGAACGGCCCCTGAATAGAAAGGATATCCTGCGGAGAGATCTGACCATCAGACAATGGAGAGCCTGCTTTCACGAAGTCGCCATCCTGAGCCAGGATCTGACGTGTCAGCGGCACCAGGTATTTCTTGGTCACACCATCTTTCGCTTCAATCACGATCTCACGGTTACCACGCTTGATAGCACCCATTGATACCACACCGTCAATCTCAGAAACCACAGCAGGATTGCTTGGGTTCCTTGCCTCGAACAACTCTGTTACACGGGGCAGACCACCGGTGATATCGCGCAGTTTACCAAGCACACGTGGGATCTTCACCAACACCTGTCCGGCTTTCACATCATCTCCTTCATCAAGCATGATATGGCTACCTGTAGGCAGGTTGTATGATTTGAGTTCTTTACCTTCTACCACGATAGAAGGGATCTTTGTTTTATCACGGGTTTCAATAACCACTTTCTCACGGTGACCGGTTTGCTCATCCGCTTCTTCACGGTAGGTAACACCCTCGATCACGTTTTCAAATTTCAGCACACCATTGATCTCCGCAACGATTACGTTGTTGAACGGATCCCATGTACAGATCACATCTCCTTTGCTCACTTTCTGGCCATCTTTCACCATCAATGTAGAACCATAAGGAATGTTATTCGTGATCAGCAGACGGTCATTCTTCGTATCGATGATACGAACCTCACCAGTACGGCCGATTACGATCTGTACCTTATCACCTTCGTTATTTTCTGTTGTAACAGTACGCAGACCATCGAATTGGATAGTACCGTCAAACTTAGCTGTCAATGTAGAATCAACAGAAGCAGAACCAGCCACACCACCCACGTGGAAGGTACGAAGTGTAAGCTGTGTACCAGGCTCACCGATCGACTGTGCAGCGATGATACCTACTGCATCACCTCTTTGTGCAAGTATACCGGAAGCCAGGTTTTTACCATAACACTTCACGCAGCATCCGCGTTTACTTTCGCAAGTCAGCACGGAGCGGATCTCTACCGTCTCAATACCTGCTTCTTCAATCCTCTTGGCAAGGGTTTCAGATATTTCTTCACCTGCAGCGATGATCAGCTCTTCTGTGGTAGGATTATAGATATCATGCAAAGAAGTACGTCCCATGATACGGTCTGACAATGGTTCGATAATGTCTTCATTATCTTTCAATGCAGACGTTGCAATACCACGCAGTGTACCGCAATCCTCTTCAGTGATCACCACATCCTGTGCTACGTCAACCAGACGGCGGGTAAGGTAACCGGCATCCGCTGTTTTAAGAGCGGTATCCGCAAGACCTTTACGCGCACCGTGTGTAGAAATGAAGTAGTCCAATACGTTCAGACCGCCTTTAAAGTTGGAGAGGATCGGGTTCTCAATGATCTCAGATCCTGTAGAACCTGATTTTCTTGGTTTCGCCATCAGACCCCTGATACCAGCCAGCTGTTTGATCTGCTGTTTAGAACCACGGGCACCGGAATCAAGCATCATGTACACGGAGTTGAAGCCTTGCTTATCGCTGCTCAACTCACGGATCAACGTTTCTGTGATACGGGTATCCACACGGCTCCAGATGTCAACGATCTGGTTATAACGCTCGTTGTTCGTGATCAAACCCATATTATAGTTATCCCATACTTCATCTACTTCGCCTTTTGCATTCTCCAGCAATTGCTCTTTAACATCAGGGATGATCAGGTCATTAATGTTAAATGACAGACCACCCTGAAAGGCTGTACGGAAACCAAGTTGTTTGATATCATCCAGGAACTTCGCTGTTTTAGGAACGTTGGTGATCTCGATGATGTCACCGATGATGTCACGCAGGTTCTTTTTGGTCAGCAATGCATTCACGAATCCAACTTCAGCGGGCACGTGCTGGTTGAAGATCACACGGCCTACAGTTGTTTCGATCAGCTTATGTTCCAGCAGGCCATCAGCATTGCGGATATTGGCTTTCACCTTTATCCATGCATGGAGG
>OFTY01001015.1_pt1 | contig 14591 bp, 20 predicted proteins | sample 1775061 | NCBI WGS metagenome assembly OFTY01 (sample SAMN08195773, study PRJEB24354) | sludge metagenome | isolation source: sludge from phenol fed wastewater aerobic bioreactor B | place: India: Nagpur | collected 2016-09-16 | reverse complement strand
CGCCATGCCAACACCAGGAGCATTGCCCACTGTAGCGAGCGCACCCATACAACCTGCAAAGCCTGCCCCTGCAATAGCAAGAGTTGTGTTGCCTATTCTTTTCAAGGCAAGCAATGGATGTTCGCCGTCTTGAATGACAAAGTTTGTGCTTGAGGTAAAGGCTTTCTTGACAATCACAGTAGGGTCAAGATTTTTGACGGCTGACTTGATAGTTCCCCACCAAGATGTATTAGAGCCACCGTCCTCATTTCCCATGCCCATGCCTGCCAGGTTCGCACCACCTTTGTTGATTGTCTCTACGACAGCAGGAACAGCATCAGCATAGTATTCCAAGACACTTGCTGACTCAGTTTGAGGACCGATAGCAGTAGGAACAGCAGCAAGAGAACGTTGTACCAAGTCCATCATGTTAGAAAGCTTGACGAACCAAAAGCCCGCAGCACCCCAACCGTCTTGACTTGCATTCTTAGACAAGTCACTGAAAGCGTCAGAGCTTGTAATCATTGCAGCAGCACCTTTGGCTACATTAGATTGGTAAGTGTTGATTGCAACCTGCATTGCACCCACATCACCAACACTCTTGTCTTTGAAAATCTTTGCAGCAATCGGAGTGACACTTGCTACCAAGCCAGCGTATTGACTCTCTTGTGCATTGATTATCTTTTGAGCATTGGCAAAGCCTGCAATGAAATTGGTAAAGCCATTTGCAGTTTGAACAGGCATGGTGAACTTGGTAAATGTCACTGTTCCGCAAGTGTCTTTTTTCAAGCCTGATGTCTCGTTCTTGTCTCCAAACATGTATGTCTTGGAAATCAAGCCGTCATCAACAGTTATGCCTGAGTTTATGTTGCCTCTAACAATCTTGTCACCATTGCCTGCTTGAGCCCAAGCTAAAGCAGCCATACAAACCTCAGTGTTTAAGGTTGTGTAGGCAAGTTGTTTGGCATCAGGGGATTGAATGGAAACAGCAGCAATGTTTGTTAAGTTCTGAGACTCAACAAACTTAGTCCAAACGTTGTCAGCCATGCCAACTGATTGAATGACCAACCACATGACGATTTGCTGCATCATGCTGTAGCCACCACCAACCACAGGCAAGACTAAAGCAGTGCCAAGGCTGTATCTAATCGGTATCCATACAGAGGAAAATTTCTTGCCAAGCATTTCCCCGTCATGAGCAGTCCCAAGAGTTCCTGCCAATAAGGTATAGGTAGCCAAGATGCCACCAACAATCAGAATGGCACCGTTGAAAATGCCCATAGCACCAGCCACGGCATCGGCACCACCTGATCCCGTTAAACCAGGAAAGATTGCATTTAAGAGTTGAATTGAGATGTCATTGGCTACAGGGTGGAATATGTCTGCCGCATTCGCTTGCCCCATAAGCATGAACATCATAAGTAGTAAAAATCGCATAGCACACCTCCTTTATTCTTGTTGTTTTTTGTGCCTATCTATTTACTTATACAAAATTAAACTTATAAATCAATAGCATCAACCAAAAAAAGCCCCCGTATCGCTACAGAGGCTCTTTCCAACAACGGAGGCATCATTCAATGATTTTTACCACACACCGTACAAATAACAAATCAAAAGCAAAAGTCAACAATGAAATCAAAAAAAGCCCCAATCAGGGGCTTTCTTTTTTGGCTTTGGTTCAGCCAGGAAAGTTTGCAGGCCAATCGCCTTTGCATTCAGTCTTTGTGAAATTCACACCGTCTTTGTCTTTGTAGACAACACCGCACTTGTCATAGTTGCTTGCTTGCTCTTTATTTGTCGCACTCATGGACCCGCAAGCAGTCAATCCAAAAAGCACTGTCATCATAACCAAGTATTTCATTTGATTTCTCCATAGTTGTTTTATAGTTATACAAAATAAAAAGAGAAAATCAAGAGCAGATAAAAAAATAAGCCCCTTGTCGGGGCTCATCCTTGGTTCAACCTCAGACTTTGATAAAGTCTTTTCTTTGTTTGTCTTGTGGACTCAACTGATAATAGCAAAATAAAAAGCAATGTCAACAGTTTAAGCTATTGATTTCTTTTTCCGTTTTTGTATAACTAATATATACAACAACGGAGTAAAGATGGAAAACATAATAACAATTATAGTCATGTTTGGCTTGGGGGTCATATTAAGAAAGACAGGAAAAGTCAAAGACGGAGAGAACAAGACGATCAACACACTACTCATCAATGTGTTCTTGCCTGCTTTGATTTTGTTTTACATGCACAAGGTATCGTTCAGCAAATCAATCTTGTTTGCCTCAGCAATGCCTTGGTTGCTCACAGTGGCAGGCATAGTGTTTTTTTCAGTCATAGGCAAGGTTTTCAAGTTCAGCAAAGAGACAGTTGGATGTCTCATTCTCACTGCCTCAGCAGGCAACACAGCCTTTCTTGGCTTGCCGATTGTTCAAGCCCTTGTCGGCACCAAGACACTACCCTTGGCAATCAGCATTGACCAACTTGGGTCTACTCCCTGCATTCTGACTTTGGGGGTGTTCGTTGCCTCTCTCTACAGCAGCAAGGACGGGTTCAGCCTGAGCATGACCCTCAAGCGAATTGCGACCTTTCCACCCTTTCTAGCAACCCTGTTTGCAATCGCCCTGAACAACGTTGACTACGCCCACCAGGTCAGCACCGTTCTACAGAAACTCTCTGCATGCGTTGCCCCTCTCGCTCTCCTATCTGTAGGCATGCAGTTGAACTTTGGAGAAATCAGAACACACATCAAGCCCTTGACCCTTGGCTTGGCATACAGAGTCCTTTTGGCACCTTTGGCCGTTGGACTTGTCCTTTGCATGGCAGGACAGCACCTTGACGACACAGCAAAGACAATCCTGATTGACTCAATGATGGGAACCCAAATCACAGCCCTAGTTCTCACTCAGGAATACAACCTGAACAACAGACTTGGAGCATTGATGATGTGCTTGAGTGTTCCTTTATCTATCTTGCTGTCATCAATACTAATCTATTTAATATGAAACATAAACAACAGCCCCAATTCGGGGCTTTTCCTTTTCCACCAAAACAATAAAGATATCCATTTCAGTTCAAAGCATTGCTTTTCCTTTTCCATTTAGTAAGATAAAGACATATAGATGGAGAAAGGAAATGAGAAAAACAATCATAGGGTGTTTGCTTGGTTTATTAAGTGTGAGTTGCTTTGCGCAGAGCACGATTTCAGACGATGACTTACGCAAGCTATTCATAATCACAGGAGCAAGCGCAATCTCCACAAACAAACACTATGGGGGAGTTGTTCTTTTCAAGAGTTTTTTTGATTTGTATGGCAATGCTTGTTCATTCAAGAGGTTCTATCCAACGACAACAATTTTTGTTGATCAGGAGGGAGGGAGTGTTGCGAGGATAACGGCAGCAAACACACCAAGCCCTACACAAGCACAAGGCATGACTCAAGACGAGTTCTACAAACGAGCAGCAGAGTCAGCCAAGGTCATGAAAGACTATTGTGTAGATGCGAACCTTGGCCCATTCGTTGAGGCATCCAAGTACACCTCAAGGAGCTACAGCCAAGACACAGAGCAAGTCATAAAGACGGCAAGCACATTCAGCAAGGCCATGCAGTCTCAAGGAGTGGTGACAGTCCTTAAGCATTTCCCTGCTTGGAATGAGAACTGCCAATCACAAAGACAGTTGGACTCCCTCAATCTGACTCTCAGGCCACATTCCGAGGTCTTGACTTGTTCCCTGCCTGACAGTGAAAAGGAGAGATTTGAGGAAAAGACAAAGGTGTTTCTTGCCGTTCCGTCAGACGCCATCATGATTTCAAACAATGTCATTCCCGAGTTGAGCCCATATCCAGGAACCATGAACACAAAGCTCAGGGATATGCTCAGAAATGACTTGGGCTACAAGAAAGTGTTGATTTCAGATGCTCTATGGGAGATACAGGCAAGCCCCAATGCCGTCCTGAGAGCATTAAAGACAGTTGATTGGGTCATGGTAGGAGAGGCAGAGGATGCAGAGAAAGCCATTCCTGCCATACAGAAAGCCATCGCAGACGGCACATTCACTGAGGCAGAAATCAAGGAAAAACTTGCCTTGATTGACGAGTTCAAGAGCAAGACACAATCAAAATGAAACAGGCAAAGAAAAAGCCCCATGATTGGGGCTTTGTTATTGGTGCAGAGGGTTTCAGATGCCCTTGATTTCTGCCTTGTTGCCTTGAGTAGTGATTTGGACTCTCTGGCCAGCATAGAACCCTTGGCTCTCCACATTGATGTTGATTAGGCGACCGTCAGGCATGAGAACGGACAACTCTTGCATGGGAACAGGCACATCCTTTTGACCGACCTGAGAACCCACCACAGCACCACCGACGACCCCGAGGATGGTTGCAACCGTCCTGCCGTTGCCCTTGCCTACTTGGTTGCCAAGGACACCACCGATGCCTGCCCCTGCAAGGGTAGAGCCAACACTAGGCTCTTTTTTGACACCTTGATAGTCACGGACAGACTGAATAGTTGCCGTGAAAGAAACTTGTTCTCTTTGTTGAGTAGTTGCACAGCCACTCAAGACGGCAACAGAAAGAACAATCACAGATAAAAAGTTTTTCATATACGCTCCATTGTTATTGACACAATGATGTTAGCGTACATAAAAAAGAAAACAAGGCCCCTACAATTTCTCTAAAAACAAAGCAATGTCAGAGCCAAAGCCATCAACAACAGCTTGACGAATACCATTTTTTATAAAGGCAGGAGCATTCATCAGGGTCTTGTCTCTGCTTTCATTGGCAATCTGTATCAAAGCAATGAATGCAAGCACATAGCTTGGATTGGTCAGATTGTCTTTTGACCTATCAGCAAAAGCAGTCTTACCCGTCAGCTTTGAAACAAAGCCAAAGACGGCAGACTTGATGATGTTTTCCTCACCTGCATTGAGCTTGTCCTTGAGGTATTGAATAGCCAAGGGGTTCTCAGCCCTATCAAGTAGCTCAGGCAGGGAGAGCCACCCGACGAGCTCAATTTTGTGGGGTGCATTCGGATTAAATCGCACAGAGCCGGCCGAGTCAGGTTGCCACAGAGACTTAGGCAGGACGATTTCAAGCAGGGCTTTCAGCCTCTCAGAGTCGCCCATAGAGGCCACAGGACGACGAGCCACGGACATCCAAGGCTCAGGCTCCACATAGGCATTCAAGAGGTCAGAAACGACCTTTTGACACACAGCCATATCCCCATCAAGCACAGCCCACAGAGGTAGTCCCAAGGGTCCGTTGAGGAACAGGGAGGCACTACCAGGCACAGCCTTGTCCACGAGCCTGACGGTGGACTCTTGGGGACTCACACCCGCCTTGTATTGGCTCCACGACTGGACGGACTCCACCAGGTCAAGAGCCTTATGCAGTTCAGCAAGGCTCTTGTATCCCCCTCTCTCAAGCAAAAAGGCTATCCAAGTAGCCCCTCTTAATTCGTTCACGGTTTCCATACACCAAATGATACCAGTTGTCAACAAATAGGCAAAGGCTTTCGGTTTGGCGAGTTTTTTGTTTGTTTTCCTCAAAATAACAACATCAACAACGAACAACGAAAGGAACGCAAACAATGGAAAGCAAACAAAAAATCTACTTTGCCATGCAACGAGTCATGAACGACATGATTTTCAATGACGAGAGCTTTAAGCCAATCGCATTCATTGAGGTTGCAACGATGCTTGCAGAGATTGGACAAGAAAAGGTTGAGCCTGACTTGCTTAAAGCAACAGCCGACTACTGCGAACTCATGCTTGGCAAAGGCAAGTTTCAGGTTATGGAGTGGGAGCAAGAACAGCTTTTGATTGTTCCTGAACAACCAAACGAACCGGCACGCCGAATTAAGAACACGAAAGAAAGCCTCTTTCATGCTTACCTGAGCCACTTGGTAAAAACAATCTAACCATAGGAGATGACACCATGCAATACACAGTAGAAATTGAACGTTGGAAAAGAGAGGTTTGTGTCATTACCGTTGAAAGCGACACAGCAGACGATGCAGAGGATCAAGGATTGACTCTTTACCTTGGACGATGCCTTGAGGGCGAATTCAACGACTTTGATAAAGACAAGGACGTGAAAGACGAGTCAATCAGGATTTTGGACGACGATGGCGAACAAGTTAAAGAAACAGTCTTTGATAGCCATAGGAATGTCTTTGCATGAAATCCTACCTTGTCCCTGTAGTGATGATTACCAAGACATACGGTCACATTCCTGTTTGGGCTGAGAGCATGGACAAAGCCAAAGCTATCAGCCTAAGTCAAGAACAAATGGCCTATATGTTCAAGACCAATCATTCAAATCAAGTTTCCTACGAAATAGAAAGCAATAAAAAGCAAGCAAACTGTTGACTTTTGCTTTCTATTTAATAAGATTAAGATATAAACAACGGAGAAAATAGATGAAAAAATATAACTATAGATGGATTTGGGCAGACCAAGACGATATTTACACAAACAAAGCATATAGTTTGGAAAACATCATCGAGGAGATCATTGAGTATTACTACTCAGGCGATGTTGAGTCTATTTCCATTGAAATAAACGAAAACGACGACACCTTTGCCATTCATTTCATTGAGGCAGGTGAAACCCACGAATATGAATGTCGAGCTACCCCCGACGATGTTGCACAGTTCCTAAACGAGTTGGCAGAGGAATGCGACAGACAAGACACCTTTGAAATTAAATCAATCTAACAACAACGGAGAAAACAGATGATAAACCATAAATACAAAATGCTTTGGACACTTGGCGATGGCGATGTCTACGAAAGCAAGGCACACATTCTTGAACAGCTAATCATAGAAATGATTAACACCCAAGAGAACAATGAGGCAAAGTTTATTTTTGTTGATCGCAAAGAGAACGATGAGACTGGTGACACTTTCCATATTCATTTTGTCGTTGCAGAGCAAACCTACGAATATGAATGCGGAGCAAATCCCAAGGACGTTGCTGAGTTCTTGGAGTCCTATGTTAATGAATGGGGCTACGAGGACAAAATAGAAATCAAACAACTATAAGAAAGGCAAAGCATGACAGACCTATCAAAACAAGTGGCACGAGTTGCCACTATTGCCCGAAACCGAACAGAAAAAGAGGTCATTGAGGACCTGATGCAGATGCAATGCAACCTCTTGAGTGAGCCTGCATTCATTGAGGTTGCTTTCCCCAACACCCTCTACCGATATGGCCCCGGCTTTCGCCAAGAACTCAGCTACTACAAGCACGACCCCAAAGCTTGGGACGAGCTCCAAAAGCTCTCTCTCATGTTCATGCAGGCGATTGCCGAGGCAGAGCCATTCACAGACCACATGACCAAGATTTACGACATGGAGGTCAAAGGGGATCGCCTTGGACAATTCTTGACGCCTCCCGACCTGGCAGACATGTTGGCCCACCTGACTTTGAGCATTTCCCCACCCATCACACGCCCTCACACCATTGGGGACGACACAGGATGCGGGGCAGGCAGTCTTGTCCTTGGACTCATCAAGACAGTGCTGAAAACACAGGGCAAAGGAGCCGTCAGCATGCTTGATGTGATTGCCAACGACCTTGACCCTCACATGGCAAAGATTTGCACCGTGCAGGTTGTTTTGAACTCCTGCATCCACCGCATTCCCTTGAGGTCAGTAAGGGTCATGAACGGCAACATCCTCACTGAATACGACGAGATGAACGAGGGCAAGCACATCCTCTACCAATGGCACCCAAACACCCCTGACAGGCTCTACCAGGCCGCCCACAAGGCCACAGGTTCAGCCGAGGCACTTATGGCAGTCATGGAGCAGGAAAGAGAGCCTGAACCCGTATGACCTACACCAATTGAGCAAGCCTGTCAACAAACACCGAACAGGCTTTGATTTGGCGATCTAAAAGCAAGGATTTCATACCATAACAACATTGAACAAAGAAAGGCAGACAAATGAACGAACAACTCAAAACACTCAACAAGAAAATCATGCTCATCAACGAGGTCATGAAACTTGATGCCTTGTTTGATAAGGATGCAATCTATTCAAGCAAGCATTATGCAGAGAAAAAGCTACAAGAACTCTTGACCAAGAACACCAAGATGCTCTTGCCTTTCGCAGAAAAAGAGGTCATGGCCGTAGCCAAGTTTTGCCGAGATTTCTTTTTCAACAAAGAGGTGGCTATCAAGCGAAAGGTTCACAACGACAGGCTCATTTCTATCTACATCCAAGAGCCTTTGACTGAGCATGTCTGCCCTTTGAACCCTCAAGCCTTTCTCAAGATGATGGACAAGATTAAGGTATGACAAAAAAGAAAAAGCCCCAACATGGGGATTGGGGCAGTTTTCATAAGGACGATCAAAGGAGTTACTACAGACATGAACCTATTAAAGCAATAAAAAATATAAAGTCAATGTTTTTTTCATTAAAGTGTTGACTTTATATTTTTTTCTCTTAAATTGTATTACATTGAACTACAAAAAGATTGGAGACAACATGAAAAAAAGAAAATCAATTAAACCACGTTCCACAAGATACACAGAAAATCAAGAAAAGTTCTTTGACATGCTTGAGGCAGTTGAAATCAACGTGAGTGAATGGATTAGATTGGCAGTCATGGAAAAGATGGAGAAAGAAATGCCTGAACTTAGAAACAAGCACAATCTTTCAATCTAAACATTAACTCAAACACAAAGGCCAGTCTTTTGAAAGGAGATGAGCCACAGACAAAGGAATACACATGACAATGAAAACAATCGAAAAAACAACAGCAGACACAAGCAACCAACTCACTGAGGAACAAGTAGCTCAGTTGGTTACTGCCCTGAGCAAAGGCGAGCAGAAAAAAGAAACTGAGTCAATTGAATACAAGTACGTCTTTCAGAGGATTGACGACAAATACTTGCATTGGGACTACAGGAAAGACGGTCAAGTTCTTTTCCGTTGGAACGAGGAATATTGGCAAGAGCAGTCTGAGGAACTTGTCAAAGAGCAGATTGCCGCCTGGTTGCGTGCAAAGCACCCTATCAAGTTCAACAGCAAGAACTTGAACAGCATCTACACCATGCTTGTTGCAACAGCCAAGCACTTTGAGGCTTTGGACACCAAGGAAATCATCATCCCAACCAAGAAACATTGGCTTGTGATGGATGAACAAGGCGAGCTTACCGCTATCGTTCCCGACAAGAGCAAACCAATCCGCAGTCAAATTGATTTGGTTGTGGAGAAAGCCGGCCCCTACAAGTTGCCTGAGAAAGAGCAGCCTTTCCCACCAAAGAAAAACGCCCGATTTCACAAGTTCATCAATTCCTCTTTGGGAACAGGAGCTAAAAAAAGCCTTGTCCAAGAGTATGCAGGCTACACATTGACCAACACAGTCAAAAAGCAAGTCATGCAGATGTGGATTGGCAAGGGAGCCAACGGCAAATCTGTCTTGATTTACTTGCTTTCCAAAGCTCACGCAAAGGCAGTGTCAGTCAATATCAGTAAGGTTCACGAATACAACAACCACTTGATCGGTTCAAGCCTTATCTACTGCACCGAAACAAACAAAGGCGGCTTTGACCAGGAATTCCTTAAGCAAGCAGTGTCAGGAGACACCGTTGAATTGAGAGGCATCTACTCCAAAAAGCAGAATGCCAAGCTAACAGCCAAGTGGATCATGCTGATGAACGGCATGCCTCACATCAACGACTTTTCAGATGGCTTGTTCCGTCGCATTCAGTTGATTACTTGGGACACTCAATTTGACGGCAAGAACGGCAACCCTGAGCCCATCCCTGACCTTGAGAAACTGATTGCTGAGAACGAGATGGACGATTTCATTATTTGGTGTTTGCAAGGCTTGCAACGTCTCATCAAGAACAAGTGGAAATTCACTGTTGCCGATGAGGTAGAGCAAGCACTTGACGAATGGAAAAACAGTGCAGACAAGGTGCGTTTGTTCTTGTCCGAGCACAACTACCAATACGACAACGAACAAAAGAAATTCACAAGCAAAAAGAAACTCTTTGACTTTTTCAACCAATGGGCTGACGACAACAACTTTGAGCAAATGAACTCAACAACCTTTTGGATGCGAGTGGCTAACGTATTCCCTCAAATCAAAAAGGACGGAGAAAAGAAAGTCAATGGAGAGCGCATCGTCTATATGCGAGCACAACCACAATAACAAGGAGAACCTATGACATATATTTTATTGACAGACAAAGAACTGGCAGCACAAGAGAAACAAGACAAGCTTGATCTTGAATTATTCAAGCGAGTGAACCGACAGGATTGCAAGTATCTAGACAAAATCTATAACTTGCTCAGTAAGGGGGCAAATCCAATGCGATTTGACGGAGATTTGATTAAGTGCGCATTCTGGCAAGCAGGACGTTCCAAAGAAAATCTTGAGTTCTTGAACCACTGCTACGACAACTACCAAGAGGTCAAAGACTATGTCCACAACACTCTTGACATCAAGGTTGCCTTAGCAATGCCTGTCATGTATTTCAATTCCTTGCTATTTCTAATCAACCATACAGACAGAACTTTGACACATCAAGAGAGAGAAAAACTAAATAACCCACCTGAAAATCTAAAGGTTGGTAACGAGCAAGCTATTGAGTATATCAATCAAGCATTAGATAAGCGAGATTTGAGAGAAAAATTGACAGCAAGGCATCTAGCCAAATCAATCAAGAGCATAAAAACAAAGGGCTTAAAACTTTAAGGAGAACCTATGACACAGAAACTAGCACAAGAACTGATTGACGAATTTGACTCTTTCTTTGGGGACGACCCAAGCTTTCAGCGTATTACACCAACATCTTGCGAACAATTGCGAGAGATGGCAGCAAACAATGATGTTGCCAAGTTCAAAAAAATGCAGTCTCAAATGATTGCATCCAAAGACCCTGAATACGACATCCAAGAGGCTCTTGAATGGGCTGTCAATTCCGATGCCTTTGCAGTGGTTCAAGAAATCGTAGAGGCTCAAGGAGTTGTGCCAGGTGCAGGCCCTTGTGGCATTGCTATTGAAAACGGCAGCGATTTCTATGTGGACTACCTTTTTAAGCATGGAGCAGACGCCAAGGCAGAGGACGAGTCCCTTGTCTACAGAGCAGCACTGACCAACCCTTGCTACCTGCCCGTTTTGGCTAAACACGGAGCCAAGAACTACACACCAATCCTCAATGATTTCATAGAGGACGAACACACAGAGGCAGCAATCTACATGCTTGAAAATGGAGCAGTGCCGAGCATGGAAACCCTGATCCGTGCAAGCCACTGCGAGGACACCACCATCCTCAAGCACCTGCTTTCAGACAAAGGCATGGTTCCACCAAGTCAAGAATGGATTGACGGAGTGGATGACCGTTTCCAAGAGTCAAAGCAGCTTTTGAACAAAGCCCTTTTGCAACAGAAACTCAACAAGACCCTAAACTGTAAAACAAAGACCAAAACACAAGGAATGAAAATCTAAGCCCCGATAAGGGGCTTTTTCTTTTTATGCTCTTGATTTATTTTCTGAATTTCGTATAAGTAAAGAACAACTACAAAGGAAATATATGGATAAGACGATATATCAAATCATCAAAGAGAACATTGACACTGACAATGCAGACAACATTAGAAAGTTAGACGAGCAAGGATGGACTGAATACATTTTCAGCAAAGACTACCTTGAGCATGCTGCAAGAATAGGAGCAGCCAAAGTCACTGAGGTCATGGCAAACAAGCGATACCCAAGGATTACGCCAGAGGCAAAGATTGATGCCATGTTCGTTGCAGCCCAAGCCCACCAGGTTGAAACCGTCAAGGTTCTCGCAAATTCAGGAGTGAGCTTGACCTATGCCCTCGGAGCTATCAACGACACCAAGGCAGATAAGGACTTTGTTGAGGCTCTATTGCACCCTGTCACCGGCTTGAAATATGAGCCTAATAGTGCAGACACCAACTTTTTCAGTTTGGCAGGCAAGACCGTTGTCCTTGACGCTCTCAACGAGAGAGATAAAAAAGCACAGGACATCTACAAAGAGGCATTCAATGCCTACATACAAAACCAAACCGATGACACCGAGAGAACGATGCTCTCAGCAGCCGCAACAGGCACAGCAGCACATATTGACTACCACGTCTACAACGGAGAGCCTGTCAACAACAAGGGACTACTCCAAAACCTTGATGCGGCACTTTGGCATGGCAACAGCAACACAGCCCAAGCCCTTATCAAGCATGGAGCCAAGATTGAACCTCAGCATGCAGACATTGCACGTCGCTACTGCAATCAGGAAACCCTAGAGGCTATCAAAGCCGCTCAGTTGGAGCAGATACAGCCACAGGCACCAACCACCAATCAAAAGGCTCACAGACCTGCTAGAAAGGTCAACAAGACCAAAGGCATGAGCTTGTAAGGAATAGTGATGGATGAAAAGCAAAAAGCCCCGACTAAGGGGCTTTTCTTATGGGCGTTTGAGCTTACTTTTTGCGAGGGGCTTTCAGGCTTTCCCACTGGTCAAGTTCATCGTTCAGGAACTTGGTATTGGGATGCTTGGCAAGAACCAAAGCCCGATTTTCTGCCGTAGGGGCAAGTTTCCACGAGCTATAGGCTTTGGCAACCCCATGCTCATCGAGGTCAGTTTCGTCAGCGACCATGAGGCACTTGGCAGCTTTGGTCTTGAGGCTCTTGATTGACAGTTCATAGTCAATCAGGGCAGCGATAAAGGAACCCTCCGGCTCATATCGGATGTCAGGGTACTTTTCCTTGGAATAGGCAATCAAAGCCTTTTCGTCATCAGGATTGGTCAGGTGGAGGTTCAAGGGTCCGCCGTCAGCATAGTCAGCAATCTCTCCCAAGACCTTGCCGTCTTTCATGAGGGTTGCATAGAAACCATGACCCTCCATGCCACGAGTCTCTTTGATACCAACAGCACGATAGCCGTTCAGAAAAGCCTTGATAGCGTCAATCATTTCAAACACTCCTTTAAGTAAGTCAGTGTTTGTAGGTTAACGTACTCTTTTCTTTTTGAGTCAACCTTTTCTTTTTATTTGTATAAAAGACGCATGCCCTGGTAAGCCAGGAGAACAGCCAGGCAAACAAAGACCGCCTTGACTCTTGATTTTTGCCTTTGTTTTTGTATAACTATGAAAACAGGGAAACAACATGAACAAAACAAGCGAATTTTTAGGAAAGACTTTCACAGCAAAGAGCCGCAGAACAGGTAGAACGATTGGCAAAGAGCTTGCAATAGCAAGTTCATTTCCAAGCACTCTTGACTTTCAGATGTTCTTAATCAATCTCTACCTGCAAGACTTTGACTACTACAAGACCTACACCAAGCTTTTGACAGGCTATTTGAACAGCAACCCCGATGGCTTGCCTTATCACGAGATACTGCAAAACGCGACCATACTTTCAACTATCAATGCAATGTATTTGGTTAGAGACAGAGAGGACTACGAGCAGCAAGAAAAGGAACACTTGGAGATGCAGGATTTCATCCAATCGCTGACAAAGAAACAGAAATAACAAAGCCCCAAAACGGGGCTTTTTCTTTATAGGCTCTTGATTTTGTTTTTGTTTTTTGTATAAGTATTAAGTATGGATGCTCATACAACAAAAACAACAGGAGCGCACAATGAACGCATTTGAAAAAACATTAAGCTTTAACGAAAGGATGAGAAAGCCTGCACACACAATCATCAAAGAGGCATTTGACCAATTCTTTAATGACGATTTCACAGTAAGCAAGTTAGACAGCCTTGAGCTAGACCAACAAGCAAGCATTGACTCAAAAGTTGAATGCACGAGAACCAAGGTCAACTTTTCTGTTCAAGAGAAATACAGAACCAACGACAAGCTTGCATTCAGAGATTTTACGCAGGAGCTTTTCAACGACTTTGGAGGCGAACACCAAAGCGATGGCGAATTTAAACACCTATGGGCTGATTTCTATTTCTACGGTTGGGCCAACAAAGACGAAACAGACTTTGAGGAATTCTTTATTTTGGACATCAAGCAATACAAGATGCTTGTTCAAAGAGCAGGAGGACTCAGCAAGCTACCTGGTGCATCCTCACAGGTCAATGCAGCCTATGGAAAGGCACTTTTCTACACCATTCCTTTGTCATCTCTTAAAGGTGCAGCATGGGCATGGAGCAAAGGCTTAGGCGATATTTTCAAGCCATAAAGCAAATGCCCTTGCAACAGTTCGCAAGGGCATAGCTCGTACAATAAATAATAATAACAAAACTTTTATAGGGCAGACCGTCTACCCATTTCTTTCTTTTACCAAATCAAACGGCAATGTCAACACCTTTTATCTGATGGCTCTTGATTTTATTTTTGCTTTTTGTATAAATAGAATATCCACTCAGAAAAATAAGGAGACAGACATGGATACAAAAAGCGTTAAAAAGCACAGCATAACATTAAAGGAAATCAAGAAAGCAGCAGTCATGGTAGTAGGTCAAAACAATGCCATGAACTACCATCTCAAGCTTGAAAAGGACAAATACAACGGCAACAGTGTTTTGTTCCACTTTAAACTGACATTGACCGTCTACGGCAAGAACAGAACATCAAATATCAAGTATGAGTTCTATGCCGACAACAAGAAAAAGCTAATC
>OFTY01001012.1_pt1 | contig 14638 bp, 14 predicted proteins | sample 1775061 | NCBI WGS metagenome assembly OFTY01 (sample SAMN08195773, study PRJEB24354) | sludge metagenome | isolation source: sludge from phenol fed wastewater aerobic bioreactor B | place: India: Nagpur | collected 2016-09-16 | reverse complement strand
AACCATCTCGCCGCAGCCATCATCGCGTTCCGCAAAGTGCCGTTGAGCATCAACATTATTTACGGATAAGTTCTAAGGTACTGCACATGGCTGTGCTCGACGGCTTCGAGTTCGGCGTGCGCGCGGGCGAGGTCGGGCGCCAGCGGCAGCTGCAGCGAGAAGCCGAACTCGGCATTGAGGCGCTGGAACGCCGCGGTGAGCATGGCCAGGATTTCCTGCTGCAGAGTCTGCACCCGGTCCACCGCCTCGTGCAGCCGCGCGAAGGTCGCGGCATAGGCCTTGCGCACGCCGAACTTGATGCCGCTCTGGCGCAGCGCGCTGCGCAGCTCGATCAGGTCCTCCTTCAGCGCGGCGGTACCCAGCACGGCGTCGATGTCCTGCAGCAGCTTCATGTGGATGGAGCGCATGGCCAGCACCCGCGGCGCGGCGGCGTCGAACTCGCTGCGTTCGCTGTCGATGCGCAGGCGCATCTGCCGGATGACGGCGAGGTTCTTGCCGCGCAGGCCTTCGAGCTCCTGCCGCTGCTCGAGCAGGTCGCGCCGGCGCACGTCGAGCAGCCGCCACACCTCCTCGCGCACCTTGCTCACCCCGGCGTGGGTGGCCGCGCGCAGAATCTGCTGGCGCCGCGCGAGCAGCTTGTGCGCCAGCGCCTCTTCGAGCTGCGGCAACTGGCTGCGTGTAAGCAGCGCGTCGTCGCCCGTGACCTTGGCGAGCAAGCCCTTCTGCGCCGAGACGGCCAGCACCTGGTCCTGCTGCACGCCGAGCATGCCGGCCACGCTCTCACGCTGGCGCTCGATCTGCGCGCGCACCTGCTCGGGCGTGCTCAGGCCGTCCCAGAGCGCGTCGATCTTGTTGAGCACCACCAGCCGCGCAGCCTCGCCGTCGGTCTGCGTGGCCAGATGCTCGCGCCAGATGGCCAGGTCCGATTTGGTCACGCCGGTGTCGGCGCCCAGGATGAACACCGCCGCCTGCGCCTGCGGTATGAGGTTGACCGTGAGTTCGGGCTCGGCCCCCACCGCGTTGAGCCCTGGCGTGTCCAGCACCACCAGGCCCTGGCGCAGCAGCGGGTGGGCGACGTTGATGAGCGCATGCCGCCAGCGCGGCACCTCGACGCGGCCGGCCGCATCGGGCAGCGGGTTGTCCTCGGGGGCGTCGTCGTGCCAGAAGCCGAGTGCGCGCGCCTCGTCGATGCTGACGTGCCGCGTCTCGGCCACCTTGGCCAGCGCCAGCGAGAGCTGCTCGGCGTCGTTGACGTCGAGGTCCACCCGCGTCCATTGCTCGGGCGCCATGCGCCACTCCATCAGCGCCTGGGGTTGCAGGCGCGTCTCGATGGGCAGCAGCCGCAGGCAGGGCGCAATCTCCGGGTCGTAGCCGAGCTCGGTCGGGCACATGGTGGTGCGCCCCGCGCTGGCGGGCATGATGCGCCGCCCGTAGCCGGCGAAGAAGATGGCGTTGATGAGCTCGGACTTGCCGCGCGAGAACTCCGCAACGAAGGCCACCATGACCTTGTCGCTGCGCAGCTGCGCCTGCAACTCGGCCAGGCGCTCCTGGACGGCGGGCTCGAGCAGCTCGCGCTCGCCCAGCCACTCGTCGAGCAGACGCAGGCGCAGCGCCAGATCACGCCGCCACTGCCCGTGCCGGTCGAACCGCTGATGGAACATCATCTCTGCCACGCGCCTTCCTCCTGCGACCCAATATAGCACCGGGCCGGGCACTTACCGCTGGCATCGCGGGCAGAAGAAGGTGCTGCGTTGCGCCTGGCGCAGGCTGCGCACGGGCGTGCCGCAGCGCGGGCAGGGCAGCCCCTCGCGGCCGTAGACCGCAGCCTCGAGCTGGAAGTGGCCGGCCGCGCCGTCAACACCCACGAAGTCGCGCAGGCTGCTGCCGCCGCGCTCGACCGCGCGCGCCAGCACCGCGCGCACGGCCGCGTGCAGGCGGTCGCTGCGCGCGCGGCTGAGCCGGTGCGCCGGCGTGGTGGGACGGATGCCGGCCATGAACAAGGCCTCGCTCGCATAGATGTTGCCCACGCCCACCACCAGATCACCGGCCATCAGCGCGGGCTTGATGGCCGTGCGGCGGCGTCTGAGGGCGTCGAAGAAGGCGCGCGGGTCGAAGTCGTCGCCCAGGGGCTCGGGGCCGAGGTGGCCCAGGAGCTTGCGCGCAAAGGGGTCGGCCTCACCCGCGCAGTGCACCACCGCGCCGAAGCGCCGCGGGTCGTGCAGGCGCAGCGTGCCCGCGCTGGTGTGCAGGTCGGCATGGTCGTGCGGCCCGGGCGCGGAGGGCGCATCCAGCAGCCGCAGGCTGCCCGACATGCCCAGGTGCACGAGGATGAAACTCCCGTCGTCGAGGTCGATCAACAGGTACTTGGCCCGCCTGCGCACGCCGCGCACGGTGCGCCCAGCCAGTTGCTGCGCATCGACCCCGAGCGGCCAGCGCAGGGGCTTGCCCAGCGCGAGTGCGTGAAGGCGCGCGCCGCGGATGCGGTCTGCAAAACCCAGGCGGGTGACTTCGACTTCGGGCAGTTCTGGCATCGCGTCCGGGGCCTTGAGGCTTGAACTATGATGAATCAATGAAGTATGCCCTCTGCGGCCTTGCGGCCGCTCTCGCGCTCACGGGCACTGCGCATGCCCAGACCGCCGCACCCTCGACAGCGTCCGATGCGGACACGGCCGCGGCCGCCGCGCCGGTGACAAACTCCGCGCTCGATGCGCCGCTGCTCTACGAAATCCTGCTGGGCGAACTCAACGTGCAGGGCGGCGAGGCGGGCCAGGGCTACTCGCTGCTGCTCGACGCCGCACGGCGCAGCAACGACGCGGGGCTGTACCAGCGCGCGGTCGAGGTGGCCATCTCCGCGCGCGCGGGTGACGCGGCGGTGCAGGCCGCGCAGGCCTGGCGGCAGGCGCAGCCGCAGTCGCGCCAGGCCACGGCCATGCTGCTGCAGCTGCTGGTGGCGCTGAACCGGCTCGACGACGTGCCCGCGCTGCTCACCTCCGCCATCGAAGCCGCACCAGCGGCCGAGCGCGGCCTGCTGATTGCCGGGGTGCCGCGCTTCTTCGCCCGCACGCCCGACCGCGCCAAGGCGGCCGGCGTGGTCGAGCAGGCGCTCGAGCCCTACCGCCGCCGCGCCGACACGGCCGCCGCCGCCTGGGTGGCCACCGGGCGCTTGCAACTGCTGGCCAACCGGCCCGATGCGGCGCTCGCCGCCGTGCGCGAAGCGCAGGCCGCCGAGCCGATGAGCGAAGACGCCGCCTTGCTCGCCATCGACCTCATGGGCCCGAACCAGCCGCTGGCGCAGTCGCTGGTGCAGCGCTATGTGAATGCGCCCGGCGCGGACCCGGGCATCGTCCTGGCCTACGGCCGCGCGCTGCTGCGGCAAGACCGCCGCGCCGAGGCGCTTGCGCAGTTCCGCCGCCTCACCGAGACCCAGAGCAACTACGCACCGGCCTGGCTGGCCGTGGGACTGATGCAGGCACAGGGCGAACAGCCGCAGGAAGCGCGCGCCGCCCTGGTGCGTTACCTCGAACTCACGCCGACGCCCGGCGACGAGGCCACCCGGCGCGGCGCCACCCAGGCCCTGCTGACGCTGGCCCGCCTGGCCCAGGCGCGCGGCGACACGGCCGAAGCGCAGACCTGGCTCGACCGCGTGCCCAGCGACGACGACAACCTGGCGCTGACCGTGCAGCGCGCCAACCTGCTGGCGCGCCAGGGCCGGCTGGGCGAGGCACAGGAGCTCATCCGCAGCTGGCCCGAGCGCAGCGATGACGATGCGCGCACCAAGCTCATCGAGGAGATGCGGCTGCTACGCGACAACGGGCAGGCGGCGCGCGCCTACGAAGTCATCGGCAAAGCCCGCGAACGCTGGCCCGACGAGCCCGACCTCGCTTACGACCAGGCCTTGCTCGCGGAAAAGCTTGGCGACTTTCCCACTATGGAGCGGCTGCTGCGCGAGCTCATCGCCCGCCATCCGAGCTACCACCAGGCCTACAACGCGCTGGGCTACTCGCTGGCCGATCGCAAGCTCAAGCTCGACGAGGCGCGCAGCCTCATCCTCAGGGCGCTGAGCTTCGCGCCCGACGACCCGATGATTCTCGACAGCCTCGGCTGGGTCGAGTTCCGCCGCGGCCAGCTCGACGAAGCCTTGCGCCACCTCGAGAAAGCCTATGCCGCCATGCCCGACGCCGAAATCGGCGCGCACCTGGGCGAGGTGCTGTGGCAGCTCGGCCGCCGCGAGCGCGCGCTCGAGGTCTGGCGCGCCTCGCGCGCGCGCAGCCCCGACAACACGGTGCTGCAGCAGACGCTCCAGCGCCTCAAGGTGAGCCCGTGAACGCTTTCGCGCCCGCGCGCCGCCGTGGGGTGGTGGCGGCCGCGGCCCTGGCAACTTCTTTTTTGATAGCAGGATGTGTCCAGATGCCGCTGGAGTCTGGGCCAAATCCTCAAGATTCCGCGTTCTGGAGCGGCCGTCTGGCCCTGACCGTGGCCACCGAGCCCGCGCAGTCCTTCTTCGCCGGCTTCGAGCTCGAGGGCGACGCCCGCACCGGTGCGCTGCGCCTGTTTTCGCCGCTGGGCAACCTGCTGGCCGATCTGCGCTGGTCGCCCGCGGGCGCCACGCTGACCACACCGGGTCAGCCGCCGCGCACCGCGGCTTCGGTGGAGGCGCTGAGCCGTGAACTCACCGGCACCGCGCTGCCGCTGCGCACCCTGTTCGCCTGGCTGCGCGGCGAGGCCGAGCCCGCCGAGGGCTGGCAGGCCGACCTCTCCCAGCTCGCCGACGGGCGGCTGCGCGCGCAGCGGCTCGACCCCGCGCCGGCGGCGGATCTGCGGCTGATCCTCGAACGCTGAAGCCGCCCACGCCGCCGCCCGTGCAGGGCGTCCCCCGCCGCAAGCCCTGCGTCCCCCCCTCGCGCGGGATAATCCGCGCCCATGAAGGCCATCTACGAGGTGCCGGCGCCGGCCAAGCTCAACCTGTTCCTGCATATCGTGGGGCGGCGCACCGACGGCTACCACCTGCTGCAGTCGGCCTTCATGCTCATCGACTGGTGCGACCGGCTGCACTTCGAGCGCCGGGCCGACGGCCGCATCAGCCGTGAAGACCTGCACGGCGCCCTGCCCGAGGACGACCTCATCGTGCGCGCCGCACGCGCCCTGCAGGCGCACACCGGCTGCGCGCTGGGCGCCCACATCGGCGTGGAGAAACACATCCCGGCGCAGGCGGGGCTCGGCGGCGGCTCGTCGGATGCGGCCAGCACCCTGCTCGCGCTCAACCAGCTCTGGGGCCTGAAGCTCGGACTGGGCACGCTGCTGCGCATTGGCGAGCGGCTTGGCGCCGACGTGCCGTTCTTCCTCGGCGGCTGCTCGGCCTGGGTCGAGGGCATTGGCGAGCAGCTCACCCCCATCAGCCTGCCGCCGGCGCGCTTCGTGGTGGTCAAGCCCGCGGCGGGCGTGGAGACGGCGCGGCTGTTTCAATCGCCAACGCTCAAACGCGACGAAATTCCTGCTACAATTGCAGGCTTTGCAGCAGACCCCTACGGGTTTGGCCACAACGCCTTGCAAACCGCCGCGCAAGCGGCTTGCCCGGAGATCGGGGATGCACTGGCCTGGCTGGCCAGCCAGGGGCTCACGGGCCGCATGACGGGTTCAGGCAGCGCAGTGTTTGCGCGGGTCGATCCGGCAGGCAACGGCGTTTCAGCAGACGCCCGGCCCGGTTGGCAGTTGCGGGTCTGCAGCAACATGCCGGCTCATCCCCTCTCGGGTTGGGCGGCACGCGACAATTGACGGTTGACGGCCCACGCCGCCGACCTGTGTAGGGGAGTCGCCAAGTTGGTTAAGGCACCGGATTTTGATTCCGGCATGCGAGGGTTCGAGTCCTTCCTCCCCTGCCAAACCTTTTCGTTGCCGCGCAGCAACGACGCACCTTGAAGTCCTCACTCGAAAAGCTGGGAATCTCATGCAGGCCAACCAACCCGACTTCATGGTGTTCACCGGCAATGCCAACCCCGCGCTGGCCGCCGAGATCTGCAACCATCTGCACACCTCGCTCGGCGCGGCCCAGGTCGGCCGTTTCTCCGACGGTGAAATCACCGTCGAAATCAAGCAGAACGTGCGGGCGCGCGACGTGTTCGTCGTGCAGTCCACCTGCGCGCCGACCAACGACAACCTGATGGAGCTGCTCATCATGGTCGATGCGCTCAAGCGCGCCTCGGCCGAGCGCATCAGTGCCGTCATCCCCTATTTCGGCTACGCCCGCCAAGACCGCCGGCCGCGCTCGACGCGCGTGCCCATCACGGCCAAGGTGGTGGCCAACATGCTGCAGACCGTGGGCGTCTCGCGCGTGCTCACCATGGATCTGCATGCCGACCAGATCCAGGGTTTCTTCGACATCCCGGTCGACAACATCTACGCCTCGCCGGTGCTGCTGGGCGACCTGCGGCAGAAGAATTACGAGAACCTGATCGTCGTCTCGCCCGACGTGGGCGGCGTGGTGCGGGCGCGGGCGCTGGCCAAGCAGCTCGGCTGCGACCTGGCCATCATCGACAAGCGCCGCCCGCGCGCCAACGTCAGCGAGGTGATGCACGTCATCGGCGACATCGAGGGCCGCAACTGCGTCATCATGGACGACATGGTCGACACCGCCGGCACGCTGGTCAAGGCGGCCGAGGTGCTCAAGGCGCGCGGCGCGAAGAAGGTCTATGCCTACTGCACGCACCCGATCTTCTCGGGGCCGGCGATCGAACGCATCTCGCAGGGCCAGGCGCTCGACGAGGTGGTCGTCACCAACACGATTCCGCTGAGCGAGGCCGGCGCGCGCTGCGCCAAGATCCGCCAGCTCTCGGTGGCCCCGCTGATCGCAGAGACGATCCAGCGCATCGCCACCGGGGAATCGGTCATGAGTTTGTTCTCGGATCTGGACAACCAGTTCTGATCCGGGACATCGAGCGGGCCTGCGCCGCCCTCGGGCGGCTGCGGGCTCTTTTTTGCAATGGAGCCGCACTGGTCGCGGTCGGCTCTCTGAGGAGTCTGTCATGAAATTCGTCGCTTTCGAGCGTTCCAAGCAGGGTACGGGTGCGAGCCGCCGTCTGCGCATCACGGGCCGCGTGCCCGGCATCGTCTATGGCGGCAGCGCCGAACCGCAGATGATCGAACTCGATCACAATGCGCTGTGGCAAGCCATCAAGAAGGAAGCCTTCCACTCCTCCATCCTCGAGATGGAACTGGCCGGCCAGGTCAGCAAGGTGCTGCTGCGCGATCTGCAGATGCACCCCTACAAGCAGCAGATCCTGCACGTGGACTTCCAGCGCGTGGACGCCAACACCCGCCTGCACATGAAGGTGCCCGTGCACTACAGCGGCGAGGAAGAGTCGCCCGCGGTCAAGATCGACAAGTGCCTGGTCAACCACGTCGTCACCGAACTCGAAATCGCCTGCCTGCCGGCCGACCTGCCCGAGTTCATCGCGGTGGACCTCTCCGGCCTGAAGAAGGGCGTGTCGCTGCATGTGAACGACATCACCCTGCCCAAGGGCGTGAAGGTCGTCACCCACGGCAAGCCCAACCCGGTGCTGGTGTCGGTGGTGGCGGTCGAGGAAGAAGTCGTCGCCCCGGCGGCGGCGCCTGCACCCGCGGCCGACGCCAAGGGCAAGGGCAAAGGCAAGAAGTAAGCCTTCACCGGCCTGGCTCGGCGACCTTTTGGGTGGCCGAGTCACACGGTCGCAGACGGCCCGCCTCGGCGGGCCGTCGTCGTTTTACGCAGAGCCCCAGGATAATCCGGCCCCATGATCAAACTCTTCGTCGGCCTGGGCAACCCCGGCCCGCAGTACGAGGCCACGCGGCACAACGCGGGCTTCTGGTGGATCGACGCGTTGTCTCGCGAACTCAAGGCCCCGCTCGCCCCCGACCGCGCCTACCACGGCCTGGTCGCGCGCACCAGCGTGCAGGGCCGCACCGTATGGCTGCTCGAGCCGCAGACCTTCATGAACCTCTCGGGCCGCTCGGTGGCGGCGCTGGCGCGCTTCTACAAGATCGCGCCCGAGGAAATCCTGGTCGCCCACGACGAGCTGGACCTGCCCCCCGGCGAGGCCAAGCTGAAGTTCGGTGGCGGCCATGCCGGGCACAACGGCTTGCGCGACATCCATGCCCAGCTCGGCAGCGCCGACTACTGGCGGCTGCGCCTGGGCGTGGGGCATCCGGGCGTCAAGAGCGAGGTGGTGGGCTGGGTGCTGAAAAAGCCGCCGACGGATCAGCTCATCGCCATCGAGCAGGCGCTGGACCGCTCGCTCAAGGCCCTGCCCGCGCTCATCGAGGGCGACATGGACAAAGCCCGCCTGCTCATCCACACCAGCCGGGCGCCGCGCCCCAAACCCGCGCCCACCCATTCGCCCGAAGCCGCGCCCAAGGCCGCGCCCGCCGCAACACCCGCCGCACCGGGCGACGCCCAGACTGGCGGCTGATCACTCTATTTTTGATAGCGCCACCTCACCGGTTGGCGCTGGGCTAGGCGGTTAAACCTTCAGAAACTCCCTGAGGGGCGGCTCGGGCGGCTGCCGCAGCGGCTCGCGCCGCCGTTTCAGGCCTTCTCGGCCTGCAGGCGGCGAAACTTCTGCCACAGCGTCTCGCGGCTCTCGACGGCCTGCGGGTTGACCGGAATGCAGGCCACCGGGCAGAGCTGCACGCACTGCGGCTCGTCGAAATGGCCCACGCACTCGGTGCAGCGGCGCGGGTCGATCTCGTAGTGCTCCGCGCCGAGAAAGATGGCGTCGTTCGGGCACTCGGGCTCGCACACGTCGCAGTTGATGCATTCGTCGGTGATCATCAAAGCCATGACCGGCTCCGGCGCAGGCGCTGTGGGCGCAAGGGGTTCGTCACATGGGAGATTATCGGCGCTTGGGCCACCGCCGGCCTTGCCCGTAAGATCGTCCGGGTCATGTCGCACGAACTCGCCCATCTCGGCGCCCAGGCCCTCGCGCAGCACTACCGCCGCGGCTCGCTCTCGCCCGTCGAGGTGGCGCGCGCCACGCTGGCGTACATCGAGCGCTGGGAGCCCCAACTCCACGCCACCTACCTGCTGCGGCCCGAGCGCGCGCTCGAGCAGGCCCGCGCCAGCGAGGCCCGCTGGCGGCGCAGCGAGCCGCTAAGCCCGCTCGACGGCGTGCCCTGCACCCTCAAGGACAACATCGCCACCGCCGGCGACCCGCTGCCGCTGGGCACCGCCGCCGCCGACCTCACGCCCGCTGCGGCCGACGCCCCGCCTGCCGCGCGGCTGCGCGAAGCCGGCGCCGTGCTGCTGGCCAAGACCACCATGCCGGACTACGGCATGCTGTCCTCCGGGCTTTCGAGCTTTCACCCGCTGGCGCGCAACCCCTGGAATCTGCGCAAGACCCCCGGCGGCTCCAGCGCCGGCGCGGCTGCTGCGGCCGCCGCCGGCTACGGGCCGCTGCACCTGGGCACCGACATCGGCGGCTCCATCCGCCTGCCCGCGGGCTGGTGCGGCGTGTTCGGCCTCAAGCCCAGCCTCGGCCGCGTGCCCATCGACCCACCCTACACCGGCCGCGCCGCCGGCCCCATCACCCGCAGCGTGGCCGATGCGGCCGTCATGATGGCCGCACTCAGCCAGCCCGACGCGCGCGACAGCATGAGCCTGCCGCCCCAGGCCATCGACTGGAGCGCCTTTGACGCCCCGCCCGAGTCCCTGCGCGGCCTGCGCGTGGGCCTGCTGCTCGACGCCGGCTGCGGCCTGCCGGTCGAGCCCGAGGTGCGCGCCGCCATCGAGGCCGCCGCGCGGCGCTTCGAAGACGCCGGTGCCTTCGTCGAGCCGCTGGCGCCCTTCCTCACCCGCGACATGCTCGACGGCATGGACCGCTTCTGGCGCATGCGTTCCCGGCTCGATCTCGCCGCCCTCGCGCCCGAGCGGCGCTCCCGTGTGCTGCCCTACATCCGCGCCTGGGCCGACAGCGTGGCTGGCCTCGACGGCGAAGCCCTGTTTCATGCCGCCAGCCAGTTCCACGCCACGCGCGTGGCCACCGTGCGCGCCACCGCGCCCTTCGACTGCGTGCTCTCGCCCACCGCGCCCGTCGTGGCCTTCGATGCGCACCTGCCCTCGCCCACCGACGACCCGCTGCGCCCGCTCGAACACATCGCCTTCACCGTGCCCTTCAACATGTCCGAGCAGCCCGCCGCCTCCATCCCCTGCGGCATGAGCGCGGCGGGCTTGCCGATTGGCCTGCAGATCGCCGGCCGCCGCTTCGACGACCTCGGCGTGCTGCGCATCGCCCGCGCCTTCGAGCAGATCCGCACCCCCCTGCCGCCCTGGCCCGCGCCGCCCGAAGCCCCCACCGCCAGCGCGCGGCCGCACGCCGCCCTAGAATGACCGCGTGACCTTTCTCAACGCCGACCTGCACTGCCACTCCGTCGTCTCCGACGGCACCCTCACCCCCGAGGCCCTGGCCGCGCGGGCCAAGGCCAACGGCGTCGAGCTCTGGGCCTTGACCGACCACGACGAAATCGGCGGCCAGCACCGTGCCCGCGCCGCCGCCCACGACCAGGGGCTGGCCTGGCTCAGCGGCGTGGAAATCTCCGTCACCTTTGCCGGGCACACGGTGCACATCGTCGGCCTGGGCTTCGACGCCGACGACGCCGCCCTGCGCGAAGGCCTGGCCCGCACCCGCGGCGGCCGCGGTGAACGCGCCCGCGAGATGGCCGAGGGCCTGGCCCGCGTGGGCATTCGCGGTGCGTACGAAGGCGCCCTCAAGTACGTCGGCAACCCGGAGCTGATCTCGCGCACGCACTTCGCCCGCTACCTGGTGGAGACCGGCGTCTGCAAGGACACCTACGAGGTCTTTCGCAAATACCTCACCGAAGGCAAGCCCGGCTTCGTGCCGCACCGCTGGGCCACGCTGGGCGACGCCGTGGGCTGGATCACCCGCGCCGGCGGGCTCGCCGTCATTGCGCACCCTGCGCGCTACAGCTTCACCCCGACCGAGGAATACGCCCTGTTCTCCGAGTTCAAGGCCCACGGCGGGCGCGGCGTCGAGGTCGTCACCGGCAGCCACAGCAGCGCCGAAGTCGTCACCTACGCCCGCATGGCGCAGGAGTTCGGCCTGGCCGCCTCGCGCGGCAGCGACTTCCACAGCCCCGACGAAAGCCACACCGACCTCGGCGCCCTGCCCCCGCTGCCGGGCGAACTCACCCCGGTGTGGGACCTGCTGCAAGACCGCGTCGTGCACTGAAATCGCGGCACGTGCGCCCGCCACCCGTCCCTGGGTGCGGGCGTACACTCAGCCCCATGCCCCAGCTCTTCAGCGTCCACCCGGACAACCCGCAGCCGCGCCTGCTCAAACAGGCGGTGGCGCTGCTGGCGCAGGGCGGCATCGTGGCCGTGCCCACGGATTCGAGCTACGCGCTGGCCTGCCACCTCGACGACAAGGCCGCCGCCGACGCCCTGCGCCGCCTGCGCGGGGTCGACGAGAAACACCACCTCACCCTGCTGTGCCGTGACCTGAGCGAACTCGCCAGCTACGCCCGGGTGGACAACCGGCAGTACCGGCTGCTCAAGCAGACCACGCCCGGCCCCTTCACCTTCATCCTCGAAGCCACGAAGGAGGTGCCGCGCCGTGTCAGCCACCCGCAGCGCAAGACCATCGGCCTGCGCGTGCCCGATCACCGCACGCTGCAGGAGCTTCTGGCCCTGCACGGCGCGCCGCTGCTGGCCACCACGCTGATCCCGCCCGGCGCCACCGAGCCGCTCAACGACCCGCAGGAAATCCGCGAACGCCTGCGCCCCGGCTTGGCCGCCGTGATCGACGCCGGCGCCTGCCCGCTCGAGCCCACCACCGTGGTGGACCTCAGCGAGGGCGAACTCGTCATCGTGCGCGAGGGCCGCGGCGAGCTGGCCAGGCTCGGCCTGTGAATCCCGCGGCGGCGCCCGCCTTGCACGCCCCCGCGGGCCGCGCCGGCCGCCAAGCCTGAGACAATTCCCCAATGGACACCTCCCACCTCATCCAGACCGTGCTGATCTACGCGCTGCCGGTGCTGTTCGCCATCACCCTGCACGAGGCGGCGCACGGCTACGTGGCCCGGCATTTCGGCGACAACACCGCGTGGATGCTCGGCCGCGTCACGCTCAACCCGATTCCGCACATCGACCCCATCGGCACCGTCCTGATGCCGCTGATGCTGTACTTCGCCACCGGCGGCGCTTTCCTCTTCGGCTACGCCAAACCGGTGCCGGTGAACTTCGGCCACCTACGCAACCCCAAGCGCGACATGGTGTGGGTGGCACTGGCCGGCCCCGGGTCGAACTTCGTCCAGGCGCTGTTCTGGGGTGTGCTGCTGTACCTGCTGGTGGGGCTGGGCCTGCAGGAGCGCTTCTTCATCGAGATGTGCAAGGCCGGCATGCTGGTCAACGTGGTGATGTTCGTGTTCAACCTCTTCCCGCTGCCGCCGCTCGACGGCGGGCGCATCCTCGTCGGCCTGCTGCCGTGGCGGCAGGCCGCGCTGCTCTCGCGCATCGAGCCGTACGGCTTCTTCATCGTCATGGCGCTGGTCATCGCCGGCGTGGTCAGCACCCTGTGGATGCGCCCGCTCATGGGCCTGACCTACGGCGCGCTCGACGTGCTGCTCTCGCCCCTCTCGTTCCTGCTTCGCTGATTCTTCCCGTCCATCGCATGAGTGTTCTGCGCGTTCTCACCGGCATCACCACCACCGGCACCCCGCACCTGGGCAACTACGTCGGGGCGATTCGCCCGGCCGTTGCGGCCAGCCTGCAGCCCGGCACCGAGAGCTTCTACTTCCTCGCCGACTACCACGCCCTCATCAAGTGCGAAGACCCGCTGCGCATCCAGCGCTCCACGCTGGAGATCGCCGCGAGCTGGCTGGCCGCCGGGCTCGACCCCGAGCGGGTGTTCTTCTACCGCCAGTCCGACATTCCCGAGATCCCCGAGCTCACCTGGTTCCTCTCCTGCGTCACCGGCAAAGGCCTGCTCAACCGCGCCCATGCCTACAAGGCCGCGGTGGACAAGAACAACGCCGCCGGTCTCGAAGCCGACCATGAGGTGACCGCCGGCCTGTTCATGTACCCGGTGCTCATGGCCGCCGACATCCTGATGTTCAAGTCGCACCGCATCCCGGTGGGGCGCGACCAGGTGCAGCACATCGAGATGGCGCGCGACATGGCCGCGAGCTTCAACCACCTCTACGGCGAGCATTTCGTGCTGCCCGAGGCCGCCATCGAAGCCCAGGTGGCGACCCTGCCCGGGCTCGATGGCCGCAAGATGAGCAAGAGCTACGACAACACCATCCCGCTGTTCGCCCCGCGCGAGGTGCTGCGCAAGCTCATCATGGGCATCCTGACCGACTCGCGCGCACCCGGCGAGCCCAAGGACACCGAGGGCTCTGCGCTGTTCCAGATCTACCAGGCCTTCGCCACGCCCGAGGAAACGGAAGGCCTACGCCGCGCCTACGCAGACGGCATTGCCTGGGGCGAGGCCAAACAGCTCGTGTTCGAGCGCATCGACCGCGAACTCAGCCCCATGCGCCAACGCTACGAGGCCTTGATGGCCGACCCCGCACGCATCGAGGCCACGCTGCGGCGCGGCGCCGAACGCGCCCGCGCCATCGCCACCCCGTTCATGGCCGAATTGCGCCGTGCGGTGGGGCTGCGGTCGCTGGCGCCGACGCAGCAGACCGCCCCGTCTGGGAAGGAAAGCGCAGCGGCGGGGGCGCCAAGCGTCGGGCCACTGCCCACCTTCAAGCAGTACCGCGAAGCCGACGGCCGCTTCTATTTCAAGCTCGTCGATGCGCGCGGCACGCTGTTGCTGCAAAGCGTGGGCTTTGCATCGGGCAAGGAGGCTGGCGAATGGGTCAAGCGCCTCAAGACCGAAGGCGCGCAGGCGCTGGCTGCAGCCCACCCGCACCTGGACGCGCAGGCCGCCGACCCGCAGAACCCCGCCGTCGCCGAGGCGCTGCAACAGCTTCGAGCAGCCGCCGACGCGGGCTGACGGCCTGCCGGACGACGGAGCGACACAACCCCCGCAAAGAAAAAAGGCCGCTTGCAGCGGCCTTTTTCGTGGTGTGGCGGAGAGACAGGGATTTGAACCCTGGATACGGGGTTACCGTATACCGGATTTCGAGTCCGGCGCATTCGACCACTCTGCCATCTCTCCTGTGATCAGCCCAGCATTGTATCAGCCGCGCAGCACGTCCTGCCCGTCGAGGTAGGGGCGCAGGGCCTCGGGCACGGTGATGGAGCCGTCGGCGTTCTGGTAGTTCTCCAGCACCGCGACCAGCGTGCGGCCCACCGCCAGACCCGAGCCGTTGAGGGTGTGCACGAGTTCGTTCCTGCCCTGGGCGTTCTTGAAACGGGCCTGCAGACGCCGCGCCTGGAAGGCCTCGCAGTTGGAGACGGAGCTGATCTCGCGGTAGCAGCCCTGCGCGGGTACCCACACTTCGAGGTCGTGCGTGCGCGCCGCGCCAAAGCCCATGTCGCCGGTGCACAGCAGCATCACCCGGTAGGGCAGGCCGAGCTTCTGCAGAATGGCCTCGGCGTGGCCGGTCATCTCCTCGAGCGCCTGGTGGCTCTTTTCGGGGTGCACGATCTGCACCATCTCGACCTTGTCGAACTGGTGCTGGCGGATCATGCCGCGCGTGTCGC
>OFTY01001008.1_pt1 | contig 14684 bp, 12 predicted proteins | sample 1775061 | NCBI WGS metagenome assembly OFTY01 (sample SAMN08195773, study PRJEB24354) | sludge metagenome | isolation source: sludge from phenol fed wastewater aerobic bioreactor B | place: India: Nagpur | collected 2016-09-16 | reverse complement strand
GGAATCAGGGATGCTGCGCATACCTTCTACTATCGGATTCTTTAAACCCTGCATATTCATACCGCTGGGCCTGCTCACCAGCCTGCCTGCAGATCAGGTGGAAACGATCCTTCTGCATGAACTGGCGCATATCCGCCGGAAAGATTACCTGACGAATATCCTCCAAAGCTTTACGGAAACGGTCTTCTTCTTCAACCCTGCCCTGCTATGGATATCAGCAAGACTGCGGGAAGAACGGGAAGCCTGCTGCGACGATATCGTGATGGCCCATGCGCCGCAAAAAGGAAGCTATCTGCACGCCCTCGTGTCTTTCACAGAGCAATACACCCGCAAAGCGCAACTGGGCATGGCACTCGGCAATAAAAAGAATGATCTCCTCCACCGCGTAAAACGAATGCTGACCATGGAGAACAAAAAGCTGAGCAGAATAGAAAAGATGATCCTGACACTGGGACTCGTGACGATCCTCGCATGTGCTCTCCTGCCGGAACAAAAAGTGACAGCGGCGCCGGGGAATAATGAATATACCGTGCTGATCCCTGCAGCAAAGCCGGAGAAGCCCGGAAGCGACACCATTATCCCGCAGGTAAAAAAAATGAGGCCCCTAAAGGATACCATGCTGTCTTATAAAATGAACCACGAGCCCCGGGCCACGCTGCAGAAACAGTATCCTTTAAAAGACACCATACGATCCTCCAAGTGGAGTCCGGCAACAAAAGCCACCTTCGCTACGAAAGACTCCCTGTACAAATTAAAACAGCTGCACCCCTTAAAAGACACGCTGGTCTCAACCTCTCTTCAGCAATTGAGGCAGCAGTTGTTTGCGGCGAAGTCTGCCCTGAAGAAGGATTTCGTCAAGATCAAACCAGGTGCCTTTGAACTGCAATTGAAAAAAGGACAATGGCGGCTAAGGGATTCCATCTGGCTGCAGAAGGCGGAACAAAGAAAGCTGAGAGACTCCATCAGGCTGCAATTCAACAAAAAGTTCCAGGAAGAGCTCCTCGAAAAGAAAGAACAATGGCGGTTAAGGGACTCCTCCATCAGACTGCGAATGACGGAACTCCGGAAGCAGAGAGACTCTATCAGGGTTCAACTCAACGAAAAGTTCCGGGAAAAAAAACACGAAAAGATTGTCGTGCACCCGCAGAAGTTCAACTTCGACTTCAGGTACAACTCGCCCGCGGGGAAAAAAATTGACGCGAGATAGCTTTATTCGGTGTTACCAGATTGTTTGGACCCCTGATAATTGCTATCTATTTATAAATAACAAAGGTTGCCGGTATCAGCAACCTTTTCTGTTTATACTCCGGCGATGCGTTCTTTATATGCCGCCAGCGCATCTTCCAGCCGTTGACGGGCGGTATCGTCTCCGGGAACGTTGTGGGAAGGATGGATATGTAGTTTAACCCCCTTGTCCGCCAATATCTCCGCAACGGTAGTGACAGTCATCCAAACACAGGTAATAAAAGCCATCGTGGAAACAGGACCGATCTTATCCTGGTGATTTTTCAGGGGCACGGAAGCGTCTCCGATCGGTGCGCAGGAATCCACTACGATGTCTGCCACTTCAAAGATCGTTTTACCGCTGGAGTGGCGGGTTTGCTTACCTTTCGCTTCCGCTGCGGAACCGTATGCGATCACTTTCATGCCGCGCTTCTTTGCCTCCAGTGCAATATCGATGTTCACATTATTGATCCCGGAATGCGAGAAAAGACACATCGTACCCCGCTTGTCAAAATTATATCCCTTCATGATCTCCACGCCGTATCCTTCCACTCTTTCCAGGAATACGAACTGATGCACGCCCATTTCGCCGGTAATGCGCGTGAAGAAAGTGAGCGGCAGTTCGATCATCGGGTGAAACCCTACAAATCCTCCGATGCGCGGATACATTTCTTCAATGGGAATGGTGGCATGTCCGCAACCGAAGGTATGTACCCAGCGGCCGCACGCAATGCTTTCCGCCATTACTTCCGCCGCCTTACGGATATTGTCCGTCTGCGTATCCTCGATCTTTGCCATAACGTCCCTGGCATTGGCGAGCCATTGTTTTGCAAGCATATGATTGATTTTTTATTTCAGTCTTCTGACGATGCTGCTGCACAGGATGAGCATAACCAGCCATTCGGCAACCGCCACGGTGGTAAGATGCTGCACACCATAATGCTGCACTACCAAACCCATCATGTAGTTCACCAGCATATTCCCGGTAAGGGCGATGACCAGCACAAAACTGAATGCAGTACCGGATTGCGCCGCATAACGCTCTCCCACAAAACCCAGCATGATAGGAAACCCTCCCGCCAGGCCCGCTCCCAACAGGATCAATCCCGCGGCCGACCAGGGAAAGGAAGATCCGGTCTGCAACAACACGATACCCGCAGGCATAAGCAGCAGCGAGATCAGGAGCATGTGTTGCGGAGAGATATTCCGGAAGATGCTGCCCGTTAGCAGCCGCATGACGGTAAGACCGGCCACATACAGGGAAAGGGCGTACAACGCCGTACTTTCTTCCATATGCCCCCCTGCCGTAAGATAGGTGGTGGTCCAGTTATTAATGATCGCCTCAAAACTGCTCTGGCAGAAGAGGAAAAAACCGATCAATACCAGCGTGACGTCTGCGAACATCCTGCCACTATGCGCAAGCGGAAATCCCTGCTGCTGCTTGGCCGGCGGGAAGCGGATGAGCGAATACATCAGGGCCATCACCAATGTAAGCCAGCCTACCGCGGAAACGATCTCATTCCAGGGATAATGATCCTTCAATGCCCCCAACACCTGCGGCATCCCTAAAGCGCCGATGCCGAAGGATACACCCAGCAGACTTAGCGATGCCCCTTTCCCGCGTGTGCTGATATCCGCCACTACCGCATTGGTGGCGCCATTGATAACGCCCCCCGACAATCCGAAAATAAAGATGCACAACTTCAACAGCCCGATGGACGATGCATGCGCAATACCCTGAAAACCGGCGCACAAACCGAGGCACGACAGTATCAGCAATAATTTATAACCATACCGGTCAGAAATAGGGCCAAAGAAAAGAGAGCCGATCAGAATACCGATGGGCATAATAGAGAAGAGCGTTCCGGCGGACACGCCGTCCAGCGTGAATTTCAGCCGAAGATCCAGCACCACTGCGCCCAGTGTGATCAAAGTAATGCCAAACAAAAGCAGGCCAAAGCAGGCCGACCAGAACACCAATTGCTTATTGTACATATCAGTCAACAGTTATGCATGAAACCGGCGCTGCAGCGCCAGATAAGCCGCACCATACAAACCGGCATCGTTCCCCAGCCCGGACGCGGACAACTTCACCTGCCGCATGCTGATCGGCTGCGCCCATTGCGCCGCCTCCGCAGCAATGTCCGGGAGGAACCGGGTTGCAGGACCAAAAACGCCGCCACCAAATATAATTCTATCCGGATTAAAAAGGCTGACCAGATTGGCCGTAGCCATACCCCAGAGTTCAATACACTGCCGTATAACTTTAACGGCTATACGATCATTCCTGCTATAGGCTTCCAACACATCAGCTGCATTCACGGTGGACTTTTTCAATTCGCCGTCATAATCTGCATCTGCGGAAAGCAGCTGCAAAGCCACTTTCGCCATACCTTCTCCGGAAGCCTGGCTTTCAAAGCAACCGCTGCTGATGTAAGACGACTGAAAAGGCCGGTCCAGCGCCAGCCATCCGATAGCCCCGCCAATATCCGCTGCGCCGCGGATGAGGTGGCCGCCGGACAGGATGCCCGCACCGATACCGGTTCCCACCGACAGGTAAACCGCATCTTCGCATCCCTGCGCGTTACCCTGCCAGGTTTCCCCGAGGATATAACAGGAACGTTCACTTTCAATATGAATGGGTATCTCACCCGCTACAGCACGAACCTCCTCCAATAAAGGATAATCTTCCCAGCCGGGAATATTCGGTGCCCAAACCGTACCATGCTGCCGGCGACTGATCCCGGGAACGGCAATACCAATGGTCTCGATCTTTTCCGTTCCTTCCAGCACCTGCCGGACGGCATCCGAGATCATTGCGCCCACCGCTTTGCCGGTACGTTTTTCCAGCAGATGTGTGGCTCTTTGCATAACGTGGCCATCCTTTGTAAAGACTGCCGCTGCCATTTTAGTACCTCCCAGGTCTATTGCCAATACAGCCATGATGTGTAGATTGGGTCTATATGGGTAGACAATCATCCGATCCCGGGCCGTTACTTCGGGCGGGAAATAAAAAAACCGTCCCGGGGAACGGGACGGCTGCAGTTTCCGCTTATACAGGGACTAATAGCCGGGTGACTGAACAAGTTTTTTGTTCCTGTCCATTTCACTTTGCGGCACCGGATAGAAATAATATTTGTTATCCCACGCTGCCCGCGTAAATGACACGATGCGCTTGTGGAATGCGGGATCGGAAAGAGAAGTGCCCTCTTCGATGTTCATGCCATGAAATTCTCCGCCCTGGTGGGATTCCGGAAGGTCGGCGATCTTCCAGCGCCGTACATCCCAGAAACGATGCCCTTCATACATCAGCTCTATCTGTCTTTCCGCCCGGATATGTTTCCGGATCTCATCCTGCGAACCACCGAGTACAGGCGGGAGTCCGCCGCGGTCGCGGATGAGGTTGAGATAAGTGAGAACGTCCGGGTGACCGGGGTTGTATTCATTCAGTGCTTCCGCGTAGTTGAGGTAGATCTCACCGAGGCGGATCATCATTGCGGGGCGGCTTACATACTTGCCATTCCTGAAATCCGTATTGGGATGCACGTTCTTACGTGCTGTATAACCCGTGCTGGGCCAATCCCTCGGTGCGCCTTTCTTACCGGAATTACCCGTGAAATAGAATTCTACCCGCGTCTTGCCTGCTTCCGGCACTACGGGGATCGTTGCGCCATTGAATGTCACATCTACATAAAACCGCGCTTCGCGGCCAACATACATATTATTGGTACCAGCCACGTAGAAATTACTGCCTGTTGCCGTATAGCCTGTTTCCGTATAGCCGCTTGTGTTATCCGTAATACGTTTGCCATTGGCCATGCGGAACACATCCACCATTTCCTGTGTGAGCGCAATACCATTCCAGGCATTCCCGTTGGAACAGCGGGGAGATACATGTCGTTCCCACTGACTGTTATTGGAAGATGACCTGATCCAGATGCCTTCCTTCGGATAGCCATCAAAGAAAAGATTGCGACAGGAAAGGAAAGCTGCCTGGAACGGATCGGCATTCACTACCCTGAACAGTTGGAAGCGGTTTGTGTTGATCACCGCCAATGCAGCATCTGCAGCTTTCTTCCAGCGCTCTTTGTCGTAAGTCTGATTGATCAACGCCTTGCCATCCGGGTTCTTGAAGCTGGCGAGGTCTGTATTCCCGTTGTACAACGGGCTGGCATGAAAGAGCAGCACCTGTGATTTTACAGCAAGGATCACGGCCTTGTTGATACGGCCGGTTTGTGAGTTGTCCACCTCCGCCGGGTTACCGGGGTTCATGTGCTGCTCGGGCACATCGATATAGGCTTTGTCCATCTCAGACAGTACGAAATCCACGCACTCGTCCCAGGTATTCCTCGGTATCTGAAAATCCGCACTGGCGTCTTTCGGCACATCTCCGATGATCACCACTGGACCGTACAATTTCATCATCAGCCAGTAATAGTAAGCCCTCAGGAAGCGTGCTTCTGCTTTGTATTGCTTCAGCAACTGTACACCGTTGGGTTGATCCTGTATCTCTTTGTTCTGATCAGCGTTTTGCAGGAAAACACCGCAAAGCCGGATCGTTTGATAGTATGGATTCCAGAGGTTGGGGCTCGCATTGTCAGAAGTAATGGCGCCGGAGTTGATGCCCGGTCTTACCCATGCATAATCCACCTCATCGCACATACCACTCCAGGAGTTATTATAAGGCTGATCCCACATGTCGGGCACAGAGCTGTAGCAACGGGCCAGCCATTGCTCGGTCATGGATTTATTGGTGAATATATCTTTCAGCGTGGTGATGTTATCCGGCACCGTGTTCAGGAATCCTTTTTTGCATCCTGTTACAAGCAGTATGCATAGCAGGGCCAGCGCCGCAATTCTTTTGTGAAATATCTTGATCATGATCATACTGTTTTAAAGGAAGTTTGCACGAATACCGAAATTGAATACGGATAACTGTGGATAGCGGATCCCTCGCCCGTCGGACACCTCAGGGTCCCATATCTTCCAGGGCGAGAACGTAAGCAGATTGGTGGTCTGCAGATAGATCCGCATACTCTTCACACCGTAACGCTTCAGCTTTTCAACCCCGAAGTTGTATCCGATCATCAGTTCTTTCAGACGGATATAATCCGCACGTTTCACCCACCAGGTGCTCGCGAGGTAATTGGTGGTATTGTCCTGCCGGGTTGACATACGTGGATAAAAAGGCCGTGGATTGGTATTATCGGGCGTCCACCTGTCGGTTGCCTGCGTGTAGAGGTTGCCGATGGTTGGGCCTTCAAAGAACGGATTGGTGGAATGGCCTCCGCTGTAAAGGAAATCTACGAGGGCGGCTCCCTGCCAGAACATGAAAATATCGAAACGGCGCAGGCCTGCACTGAGATTGATCCCATACAGGATGCGGGGGACGTCTCCGTAACCGATCGCCTGCTGATCCACGCTGGTGATCTGCCCGTCCCCATTCAGGTCTTTGTACTTGATATCGCCCGGCCGAACATCTCCCGGTTGCTTGGGAGAGCGCATAATCTCCGTGGAGTCTTTGAACAGACCTTCCGCTATATATCCAAAACGCTGGTTAATGGTATGACCTGTGCGGTTCAGCCAGGGATATTGCCAGGCCGGCAGGTTATCCTGCACATTCATGTTCTTGTTGTAGTTGAAATTCCCCCTGAAGCCAACGTAATAGCTTTTGTTGAAAGTATGGGTGTATTCCAGTGTAAGGTCTATCCCCTTGTTGGAAGTGATGCCGATGTTGCCGTATGGAAGGTAATCCGCGGTAAAACCGGAAGCGTACGGTACATTCAACTGACGGAGCAGGATGCCTGTACGTCTTTCGGTGAACACATCAGCAATCAGGGACAGCTTGTTATCCAGCACTTTGATCTCTATACCCAGGTTCTGACGCCGGCCGGTTTCCCAGCTTACATCAGAGCCCACCTGCCCTTCTTCATAACCGTTGAAGCTTACCGTGCTGCCCGGGATACCGAAATTATATCCACTACCCGTCTTGATCCTGGTCAGGAAAAGGAAGCGGCTGCCGGTATTGCTGTTACCCGTCAAACCGATCGTATAGCGGAATTTCAGGTAATTGATCGCGCCTTTGTAGCGCTCAAAGAACTTTTCATTGGATACTACCCAACCCGCGCCGAAAGAGGGAAAGAAACCATACCTCTTCTCAGGTGTGAAGTTCTCTGAGCCGGTATAACCAAAGTTCACTTCCGCGAAATATCTATTATTGTAACCGTATGTACCGCGACCACTTATACCGCGCAACCGGAAAGGAATAGAACTCTCCAGGTCCGTTGCATCGCCGTTGATGTAATCGGACTGGTTAAAGAGTAATAAACCGGATACGTCGTGCTTACCAAAAGTGTTGGAATAATTGAGCGCTGTTTCCGTATAAAATTTCCGGTTACCGCCTCTTGCACCTTCATATCCCAGTACATTGGAACCCGGATCCACGATCCGCATGTTCAGTGAACCGTCAGGATTGCGGCCGTCGGCAAAGTACGTTTGTACACCCCGTTTTCTGTTCAGGTTGTTCCAGCTGTAGCTGTCGAACGCGAACATGGAGGTAAATGATAACCCCTTGAATACAAAGTCAAGGTTCTGCCGTACCCGGATATTGGAACGCACGGTATTCCGGTACTCCGTAGCGTAACCGCTCTGTGTAAGGTCGCGGTAAGGACTCGGATAGCTTCCATTGGGTATTTTGGGCCAGAGGCCATTGGAATATTGCGGCGGAATAATATGCGGCGGTACCTGGGAGGCAAGGTTGAACAATGATGTTGTGCCAATACCGGGATAGTTACTGTTGATGATGAACCCGTTCACTCCCAACTCCAGCTTGGTAGTTTTGGTGATATTGGCGTCCACATTTGTTGTAAATGTAAAACGATCCAGGCGGATGGAAGAATTGTAAGATTGTATCTTGTCCCGTTTCAACATCCCCACTTCGGAATAATACCCTGCACTTACGTAGTAGGTTGCATTTTCAGAGCCTCCGCGCACGTTCATCAGCGCCTTGCGGTTAGAGCCCCATTCATTGAAAAGTGTTTTGAACCAGTCCACATTCGGATAAAGGTCCGGATCTTCACCTGTCGTATGTTTAACGATCTCATCTTCGGAATACTGCGGCGTTCTCCCGCGCATGGTCAATCCTTCATTGTATAAACGCATAAAAGTAGGGGCATCCACATACTTCGGCAGTTGTGTAAATCGGGTGAATGCCTGGTTTACTTCCGCGTTGATATTGGGCTTTCCTACCTTTCCCGCTTTTGTGTTGATGATAATCACACCGTTTGCACCGCGGGTACCATATACGGCGGTGGCGGATGCATCTTTCAGGATCGTGAAAGTTTCAATATCCTCCGGATCGATATCGGTGATGGTACGATCCGGTACGCCATCCACGATCATCAGCGGGCCTTGCGGGCTGGAATTAAATGTAGAAATACCACGTATGTAGATATCCGAACCATCATACCCTGGTTCACCGCTTTTCTGTATCGAAACGATACCGGCCAGTCGCCCGCCCAATGCATTGGTCAGACTTCTGGAGGGAAGCTTCAGCTCTGATGGCCGAACGGTGGATTGTGCACCAACAAGGCTTACTTTCTTTTGCGCACCGAAGCCTACCACCACCACTTCATTCAATCCTCCCTCCTTTGCTTCCATCACCACGTTCAGGTCCACCCGGTTCCTGACGCTGAGATGTTGCGTTTCATATCCGATAAAGGAAAATTCCAGTGAATCCGTGGGTTCCACTTCCAGCGCATAAAAGCCTTCCGCATTGGTAGTAGTCCCGTTCTGTGTACCCAACACTCTTACCGTAACACCGATGATCACGCCACCCAGCTTATCCCTCACCGTACCGGAGATGCGGATCTTCGGCGCCTGCGTTTTGACCGCTTTGGGAGCCGGTGCTGTTTCAGGAGCGGGCGCTATGATGAACTGTTCATTGTTGATCCTGTTCAGCAGGAGGTGATAGCGCTGTAGCGTTTGCTGAATAGCCGGAATGATGCGGATCTCATTCTCTTTCAGCAGTTGTTCGGACACAAGTACGTCCTTGGTGTATTTTTCGTTATACACCACACGGAGTTTGTACTTTTTGTAAATGGCTTCCAGTGCGTCTTTTAGCGAGATCATCCGCCCTTCTTTCCTGCCAGGCGACTGCTGGCTTTCCGGGGACGATACATCAGGCATAGCGGCGGCCCTGGCAAAAGATTGCTGTGCCCACAGGTCCGCTCCGGCTACCTGCATGAGCAGGCACAGGCCGGCCACTCTCAGGCATAGCCCTAGAGATCCAAATTTCATAACGTTAAAATTTTGGTTAGGTTAGAAGTTCTTAAATAAAGAAGTAATGATGCTGTAGTCTACTTCAATGATTTTGGTTGAATGGTTAAAATATTCCCGGTTTTGTCTACGCTGGCGTTCAACATGCCAGACAATACATTCTTCAGGGCAGCTTCGTCTTCAATGATCATATGGCCGCTGATAGAAGTGCCGCTAAAGGATTCTGGTCGTATTACCTTCACCGTGAGTCCATAATTACTGCTGATCATGTCTTTCAGTTCTTCGAGCGATGTATTGTTAAATTGATAGTCTCCATCTTTCCAGGCCGCATACAAGGCGGCATTCACCCGGCTCTTCTCCAATCCTTTGGCACCCAGTACCACGCGTTCATCCGGCAACAGCAACATTTCGCTCATTCCTGCGATGGCCTTGACTTTCCCGGTATTCACGATCACAGCGGAAAGTCCATCCCTTTCATGTACGGTAAATGATGTGCCCAGTACAGCGATATCCACTTTCCCTGTATGCACGGTAAATGGTTTTATTGCAGGTTGTACTTCAAAAAATGCAGTACCCGTAATCCATACCTCCCGTTCGCTTTTCCCGAATGATCTGCGGTAAGACAGTGTGCTGCCGGATCTCAGCCAGATACGACTTCCATCCGGAAGTGTTCTTGTTCCGGTCTTCTCATCCTTTGCCACTGTCATTTGGAGAACAGGCTTCAGTTTGCGTGAGCCAAAGAATAAGATGCTCCCTCCTGCCAGCGCCATTATTGCAATCATAGCGGCATATCTCCACCAGCGAAGTTTCTTCAGCCTGCTGCGGCGTTCCAGCTGCCGGGTCACTTCCTCCCATCCTGCGGCCGTATCAACGTCCATGTTCGCGGCCCGCTGCTTGTCCAGGATATCCTTTATCCTGAAGTACAGCTCCCGGTTTACCGGAGATGCATTCAGCCATGCTTCAATGACAGCCGCTTCCTCCGGTGTAGAGGTGCCATCAATCACACTGATCAATATCTGGTAATCCGGTTCGTCGTTGTTGGGTAAAAGTGCCATTTCAATGATATAGACGATGAGTAAATTGTTTTTACGTACGCGGGAATGAAATTTTTTTTAGAGAAAGAGGCTGATGAAATAATTCACCTTGCGCACCATTCCGCGGAGCTGTTTGATAGCTTTATACAGCTGGGTTTCCACGGTACGGGAGGAGATCCCCATGGCATCGGATATTTCAACGGTTTTCATGCCCTGCTGATATCGTAATTTAACGATCTCGCGGCATTTGGGTGGTAATTGCTCTATCGCCTGCCAGACGCTGGTTTCCGATTCTGATTCCAGCAGGCTTTTTTGACCGGTATTCGGGTGAAAGAATTCAAGTTCCTGACGGATGATGGACACTTCCTCCAGGAATTTTTTATGTACTGCCTGGTGTTTGAAATGGTCCAGGCATTTATTGTAAACGCTTCGGAAGAGGTAGCTGCGCACGTTTGCCGGCAGCTTGTTGTGGGCCTGAATGAATACATCCTGTACGAGGTCTTCTGCGGTCTGGGGGTCTACGAACTTCGCCGCATACCCCACCAATGCAGCATAGTACTGATGGAATACCTGGGCAGTATCCGGGCCATGCATGGAAATGTTCAGGTCTTCGTCACGATCCTCCTGCATAAGATAGATTCAGGTTTTTTCAAATAATCGGGTGGTAACTGTTTAACGTGGTTTTGGCTGATAAGAGTCCACTGTATACATAAGAGTAAAACTATTCAATTACAGGGAAAAGAGTATGCGTATTTTAACACAAACATATATTTTTTTACCCTTAACATATAAAGAAAGCCGTTGGGCAACGGCCTTCTTTATATATCTATTTTTGCGCAGATCGTTATTCCTGCCGCGTTGTTTTTAATCCTTCCGGCTCTTTACCGGCGGCCTGAGCATCGCGGGTATTTTTCTGTACGGCAATGGCGCCAAAAACGCTCAGCAGGAAAGCAAAAGCATAAAACCCCTTCTCGCTCGGCAACAACGTTGCATTCCACAGTCCCACCACCAGCATTATTAATGTTAGTATCATGGATGCCCAGCTGATACCATAATAAATATCGGTTACAGGGATACCTTCAAGACGGTCCCGCACGCATTTCTGAACGGACACTGCGGCAAACAAACCGTACATCAGTACTGTAAAATAATATCCTTTTTCATTCAGCTGCATTTCCGCATTCCACAACCCGATAATATAACCCAGCATGCCGGTGAACAACGCCACCCATGAGGCAGCTACAAATGCTAAAGATGGTTTTTGTTTCATGGTATTTGATAAAAGGTTAAAACAGTCGGTAAAATAGGGAATTATATCAACTTCACCACTTCCCTTCCGTTACAGATCGGAATACTCCACAGGCCGAAGGAAAAACTTGTCCGCCTTAGATACGTTGTTCTTGTATTCTTCCATGGCAGAGAGCTTTTTCCAGTCGGGGTCGGCGGAGAAGGATTTCCAGCGTGCATCCCTGTCTGCCTGATCCCTGAACGTGGTCATATACATCAGGTTCGGCATCCTGCTCCCGGAAAGCACTTCAGCATAGAACACGGCATTGAACCCGAGGCGGCGGAAGATGCCTACTTCATCCCCATCGTTGAACATCTTTACTTTGTTGATATGATATTTTTCGGAGGGACTTTCATAGCTGCGCAGTTCATATACCCTTTCGCTCTTCGGGCCGGTCAGGCCGGGCGTCGCATGTACCGGCATGCCGATAAAGGCTCTCAGCAGGATAGACTCCAGTCGCGTATAGGCGGTATTGTTATGTGCCGCGTTGATGTAGGAGCTTCCCGCCTGCTGATATGCCGCATCTTTCTCCAGCGTTGCCGGTAACTTTTCGAAATGTTCGAGGGAGCGGAACGGGATGAGCACATAAATCTTCAGGTCCGCAGTATCCTGCGTAACCGGCTTGAACACGCCTACTTCCCGTATACCCGCGCGGTGCAGTGCGGGGAGGTATGCGGTGCGCAGGAAGCTGTCCACACGCTGAACCTGTGCTTCCGTTTTGACATGATAGATCCTGATCTGATAATATTCGCGGGCCGGCGGTTTGCCGGCAGCGAACAGAGAAAGACTGCAGCAGAGCAGCAGTGTGCAGAAAGACAAGGTGGAATTTTTCATTGTTAATTGGATTCTGGAGGGAAGATAGGGAGTATGGGGGGAAGATGCAAGGGGCGGTAACATTTATATGCTTCCGTAGTTGGAAAGGCTGATCAGCTGCTTTACGTCCCGGATATAGATCTTTCGTCCTGCCGTATCCACAATGCCCGCCGTCTTTAATTCCTTCAGGAACCGCACCACGTTCTCCACGGCTGTTCCCACCATATTGGCCAGGTCATTCCGTGATATATTGATCACGATATCTTCCCCTTCAACAGTCTCCTCCTTGAATTTCTCCCGCAATACAATGAGCGTAACGGCCAGTCTTTCCTTGACCGAACGATGTGCGAACATCGAAATGCTGTTGGTTAACACGGCAAATTCATGGCTGAGTGTTTTCAACAACCGCCGGGACAGTATGGAAGAACGCTGGATCGTTTCCAGGAAGTCTTCCTTCGGGATGAATGCGATCAGGCTTTCTTCGATGGTGGCTGCGGAATCAGGGTATCTTTCCTCCGCGAGTATGGCATGATAGCCGATTAGTTCGCCAGTATTCGCCACGTAAATGATCTGTTCTTTCCCTTCCCGGTCCAGCTTGTATTTCTTTACTTTTCCCCGTTTAATGAAAAATATCCCTCCCGGCGCCATCCCCTCACGGAATAGCACATCCCCTTTGCTGTACTGCTGCTCCGTCATGTTGCGGCACAGGCTGTTGTACTCGTCTTCCGGCAGGTTATTGAGGACGGACTGGGATTTGAAATTCCATTTATCGATCGGGAACAGACCCGCTAAACTCATGATCAACAGTTTTTACATATCGAAAATTGACTTTTATCAATTTTTTGATTGATAAGTTTCAACGCGTTACGAAAATACTAACAGTAGCTTTGCAGCATGCATAATACAAGTGTTTCGAGACCAAGGATCCATTTCACGAAAGAACATCAATGGATCGATTTTAATGGCACAGTCGCTTTTATAGGAGTATCCAAATTCAGGTTGACAGGCATCAGGCATATCGATTCCATTCGCTGGATGTCTGCTAAAGGTACGTTGGAAAAAGGAACATTGATCGCCCATATCTGTTCCGGGGACGACGTTATACCAGTGCACGCGCCACTCCATTGTAAATTTCTGGGCCCGAACGCGAAGTTAAGCAATAATCCCAATCTTATCCTGGAAAGCCCGCAGGATCAGGGATGGCTCTTTTTCGTGACGCCACTGAAGTTCCAGCCGAAAGACAAAGAAGAGCTTTTGCAGCCGGAAGCTTACAAGAAACTTCTTCACAGTATTCATTCTTCCTGATCATCCAATGCAGCAGCCGATCCCTCCCACATCATCTTATTACAGATCAGATGCCGCTTTCGACTGGTTGTACCCGGAGCGGATACAGCGATTGTCCAGGCGCCACTGGACGCCCATCGGCGTGGTCAAAAAAGCAGCGCAATTCCTTGCACAGGAGCCTGGCAGAAAAGTGCTGGACATTGGCAGCGGTGTGGGCAAGTTCTGTATTACAGCAGCCCACTATTTTCCGGAAGTTTCCTTTTTCGGAGTGGAGCAACGTAAATCCCTGCACCGGCATGCACTCTCCGCACAGAGAGCGGTGGGCATACCCAATGTAACGTTCATTCACGGCAACTTCACGCAGATCGACCTCACGGAATATGATCACTTCTACTTTTACAATGCTTTCTTCGAGAACCTCGATCAGGATGATCCCATCGATCACCAGATCGAATACTCCGTGAGCCTGTATACTTATTACTCGCGGTATCTCTACAAGGCGCTGGAAAGCAAGCCTCCCGGCACGAGGCTCGTGACGTTCCACAGCCTGGAAGATGAAGTGCCGCCCGGTTTCCAGGTAGTAGATGCTTCCGTTGATCTGTTACTAAAAATGTGGATTAAATACTGATCTGCCATGTTCAGGCCCAAGCTACTGCAAACGCTGAAAGATTATACCTGGGGCCGGTTTCCAAGAGACGCGCTTGCCGGCCTGATCGTAGGGATGGTAGCGCTTCCGCTCCCCATCGCATTCGCGATCGCGTCAG
>OFTY01001007.1_pt1 | contig 14740 bp, 10 predicted proteins | sample 1775061 | NCBI WGS metagenome assembly OFTY01 (sample SAMN08195773, study PRJEB24354) | sludge metagenome | isolation source: sludge from phenol fed wastewater aerobic bioreactor B | place: India: Nagpur | collected 2016-09-16 | reverse complement strand
TCGACAAAAAACATTCGTTTGTCATGTATTTGTCAGCGCAGGCGAAAGACAAATGGAGAAACATGGTACGGTTTATTAACGATTTTGGCTTCGCTGCGAGGGTAAAATCAAGAAGCCGTAAGCTTTTAGGGTTAAAATAATCCACATTCGCTGGTATTTATTCACATTCACATTTCCTTCATATTTGATTGGCTTTTTTTTCGTTCCTTCAATTCTCTTTCACGAACGTAATATCCACACCCCGATGATAAAATTTCTGTGCGTACGCAGATGGTAATTCTACGTCGCAAATCGCTCATTTATACTCTTGAAACTTGGGTAGAGTAAATCTATTTTTGAATGGATGCTAAATTGGACATATCAGTAGAAATTTTTCCGTCAGACGGGAAAAAAATCAACAGAAAATATCATTTATTCTTGGCATTGATTTTGTTAAAAAACGCGGAACATTTTCTCGAAAATCCAAAGGCATTTTTAATCCAGTGAGGTTGTTAAAATCCATTTTTATCCTATGCGGAAACTATTCTGTTTGCTGATATTGTTTCAATCAGCGATTGGGTTCAGTCAAACGAACCATAGCGTCATCTTTGCACCTTTTGATGGAAGCGGGTACAGTAACAGGGTGCTTCCAACATTGATCCATTTTCCCAAAGGCTATTCTACAGCCAAAAAATATCCATTGATCGTTTTCCTTCATGGAACTGGTGAAGCCGGTAATTCTAATGGTTCACAACTGGCTAACATTTATAATAGCTCAAGCGCGGGTGGTCCTGCCTATTTTATTGAGCATAATCAATGGCCCGATAGCTTTTATGTAGATGGAAAGTACTATGCTCCTGTCGTTGTATCGCCACAAGCACCCGGCTGGAGTACAAACGGTGAACAGGCCAATTATATTATACGATATATTGTAAATACTTATTCGATTGATCCTGATCGGATCTACCTGACAGGTTTGAGTGCCGGGGGTGAGGGTATCGTAAATCTTGCCGCACATACGAATGATAATTCTGCTACCAGCAATTACACGCAATTCACCGTATTCTACAAACCGGCTGCGATGGTACCCATGTCGCAGGCAAACGCTGCGAGCCAGGCCAAGGCAAATACGACCGTAGCCGATTCGGTAAAAGCATGGGGCTTCGGTTCTGATCCTGCTGATATTCACGGTACATCTACAAAGTACCAGATGACCTATATGAATAATGCCAAGGCCGGATTTGGCCGGTTTACCAACTATTCAGGAGGTCACTGCTGCTGGAACCAGTTCTATAATCCCAAGTACGTGGAAACGATCGACGGGGAATCGCTGAGCATCTATCAATGGATGTTCAAACAGTCCCGTAATAAAAGCAACACGGTACCTGTTCCGCCCGCCAATAACCCCCCGGTAGCAAATGCCGGTAATAATATCAGTATCAGGCTTCCGGTGGCGCTTGCCACGCTGAATGGCAGCGGTTCTGACCCTGATGGCACCATCGCTTCTTACCAGTGGAAAAATATATCCGGCCCAGCCGGATTTCGTATTGTTTCCCCGCTTACTGCGGTAACAGACGTGGCCGACCTCGTAGCCGGTAATTATAAATTTGAATTGACAGTAACAGATAATGGCGGCCTGTCTGCCACTGCTACTGTGGAAGTAGAAGTTTTGCCCTCTCTTCCTCCGGTAAACCAGGTTCCTGTGGTGAGCGCAGGCAATGCGCAGACGATCACCTTGCCAACGAATACGTTGACTTTGAATGGAACTGCTTCTGACAATGACGGTTCTATTATATCTTATTTATGGACGAAAGTGAGCGGAGGGAATGCAACGATCGTTTCTCCCGGTGCAGCCCAGACAGAGATCCGCGATCTTGAAGAGGGAACTTATGTGTTCAGGCTTACTGTAACAGATAACGGAGATTCAACTGCGAGTGCAGAAGTGCAGGTGACAGTGAATGCTGCACCTCCGGCTAACCAGGTTCCTGTAGTAAATGCAGGCAATGCCCAAACGATCACTTTGCCAACCAATACGCTTACCTTGAATGGAACCGCTTCCGACAATGATGGTACTATCGCATCTTATGCATGGACAAAAGTGAGCGGTGGTAATGCAACAATCGTTTCTCCCGATGCTGCTCAGACAGAGATCCGTGACCTTACTCAAGGCTTTTATGTGTTCAGGCTTTCTGCGACAGACAATAGCGGTGCAACCGTAAGCAGTGATGTAGAAGTGACAGTGCAGGCAGCTTCTCCAGGCGGAGGCGGCTTGTATGTAACAAAAGTAGCTTGTACAGAATATGGTGCATACTGGTTGTATAGCGATGAAAAATGTTACGTGTATGGCTTCAACCAGGCAGCAAACAGGGTGGAGATCATGCCTTATAACCTGGGTGGAAAGAAAGTAAAAGACATATCAATTGGCTTCAATATCTGTACAATGATTGATGAAGACGGTTATGCATGGGTCGGCCGCAGAACTTCTGTTATACCTGACAGGATCAATGCTGATACAACCGGTGCTGTCTTCAATAATAACAAATCCATTTACGGTTATTTCTTTACTTATATAACACTGAAGAATGATGGTTCTTTGTGGTACTGGGGTAATGATGATTATGATCTTTATGCAGGTTCTGCTGTTATCACCAAACCAATAAAACTTTCACCGGCTGGTGTAACATTTACCAAAGTCAGCCTGGGCAGGAAGATCCTGGCCCTGACAACTGACGGACGCGTGTATGAATGGTCTCAGGGTAATATCAACCCGGTGATCCGCACTTTCCCCCGTCCTGCGATTGATATTTTCGGTTCCCGCTGGGATTTTTTTGGCGCCCTTGTACCGGATGCAACAGGTTCTCAAACGATGGGTTATCCTTATGTATGGGGTAGCGACTACCAGTTCTGGGGTGGTTCTCAGACTGCTGCAAATCCTGTTGGCATCAAGAACCTGTGGAACCTGACTGTTCCTATCAAAAAGATCAATGCAAACCAGAATACTATTGCTTATATCGACAGCCTTGGAAGACTCTTTACACTCGGTGATAATGTTCAGGGCGAACTGGGTATTGGATCAGAATGGGTGAACCATGCGGAAATGAATCCAAAACCATACGACTGGGATTGGGGTAAAGGCAGGTTAATGTATACGAAGCCGCAGCAGGTATTGCCCCAGTCAGGGATCAAATGGAAAGATATTTTTACTTCAAACGTATATACATTCTACTGGTGGGGTCTTGACGAAAACAATGTTGCGTACCATTGGGGAAGGGATAAGGCGCTTGTTGGCGGAAGGGGATTGATCAGCTCTGCTGAAGCAACCTATCCAAACGGTCTTGATGTACTGGTGCCCACTGCGAGAAACCCTATGCAGGCAAGCCCGGTGGTATCTGTTCCGTTCTCGATCTATAAGCTCAATGCCGGCGCTGATCAGACAACCTCCAATGCAACAGTTACCCTGTCTGCAACCGGTACGGCCACCAGCACCTATACCATTACTGGTTGGGTATGGAAAAAGATCAGTGGTCCGGGTGCACCTGTTATCACCAACCCCCAGTCAAAAACAACAACTGTAACAGATCTGATACCCGGAACTTACCAGTTCAGTGTGCAGATGATCGATAATAATACTGCCACTATCTCTGATACAGTGAAAATAACAGTGAATGCTGCTAATTATAATGCCTTGCCTGTGGCAGTAGCCGGAAAGGACCAGACAATTACGCTTCCGACCAATACGGTCACCGTAAATGGATCGGCCAGCTATGATTCAGATGGGACTATCGGAAGCTATCAGTGGACAAAGATCGCCGGACCTGCCCAGTTCAGCATTGCGGCGGCTACACAGTCACAGACGACCATCAATAACCTCGTACAGGGCGTTTATAAATTTGAATTGAAAGTAACCGATAATAAGAGTGCGATTGCAAAAGATACCATTCAGGTAACCGTAAACGCAGCACCTCTCCCAAACCAACCGCCGGTAGCGGTCGCAGGCAATAACCAGGTGATCACATTACCTGTCAGCAGTGTAACGGTAAACGGGAACGGAAGCACCGATGCTGATGGGAGCATTACCGGTTATCAATGGACAAAGATCGATGGCCCGGCACAGTTTACGATCGTGTCCCCGAATACTGTTCAAACTGTTGTCAATAACCTTGCCCAGGGTGTTTACCGCTTTGAGTTGAAAGTTACAGATAACAAACAGGCTATAAGCCGCGATACTATTTCTATTACTGTGAATGCAGCAGTGAACAAAGCTCCTGTGGCGATCGTAAGCGGTAATCAGACTATTGTTCTTCCGCAGAACAGTGTTACAGTAAATGGCAACAACAGCTATGATACCGATGGAACGGTCAATACATATCAGTGGACAAAGATCGATGGCCCTGCACAGTTCACGATCGCAACGGCCAATCAATCCCAGACCGTGATCAATAACCTGGTAGAAGGTGTTTATCTCTTCTCGCTCCAGGTTACCGATGATAAAGGTGCAACGGCAAAAGATACGCTGAAGATTACGGTAAGCCCGGTGCCAGTACCCAACCATGTGCCCGTGGCAATTGCAGGCAATGCGATTTCCATTGTATTACCGCAAAACAGTGTAACCCTGAATGGCAATGCCAGCTATGATGAAGACGGTACCATTGCTTCTTACAAGTGGAACAAAATTGCAGGCCCCACACAGTTCACGATCGCTTCTGCAACACAGGCTCAGACATTGGTAAATGGCCTTGTTGAAGGTGTATATAAATTTGAGCTCGTAGTAACAGACAATACAGGCGCTATCGGAAAAGATACTGTACAGGTTACAGTGACCGCACCGCCAGCTAACCAGTTGCCGGTAGCGAAAGCAGGAAATGATCGCGTGAGCACCCTGCCAACCAATTCACTGACCCTGAACGGTGCTTCCAGCTACGATCCTGATGGTTCAATCACTACTTATCAGTGGAACAAGATCGTTGGCCCTGCACAATTCACGATCTCAACACCGACGCAGGCGCAGACTGAACTCATTAACCTCTCACAGGGCATATACAGGTTCGAATTGATAGTAAAGGATAACAGCGGTGCTGTTGCAAAGGATACAGTGCAGGTAACAGTGAATGCATCGCCTCAGTCGAACCAGGCTCCGGTGGCTGTTACAGGAAACAATATCGTAATGACATTACCCACCAACAGCGTAACGCTGAGCGGTAATGCAAGCTACGATACAGACGGCATCATCTCTACCTACCTCTGGAAGAAGATCAGTGGGCCGGCTCAGTTCAATATCGTCACGCCCACACAAAAGCAAACCCTTGTGTTGAACCTTGTGCAGGGGAGTTATGAATTTGAATTGACTGTAACAGACGATGATGGCGCAACCGGAAAGGACACTATCATGGTGATCGTGAACCCGGGTGCCCCGCCTGCTAACCAGGCCCCGAAGGCATCTGCCGGAAACGATGTTGTTATCACCCAGCCAACAAGCAGCGTAGCACTTCTGGGTACAGGCACGGATGAAGATGGTACCATCAGCTCTTATGCCTGGAAACAGGTTGCAGGGCCGGCTGCATCAACCATTGTTTCTCCAACGCAGGCATTGACTACCATACAGCGATTGACAGCAGTGGGCACTTACCGCTTTGAGTTTACTGTAACAGATAATAAGGGTGCTACAGGTAAAGCTACTGTACAGGTTATTGTTAATGCAGCGTCGAGTACTAATAGGCCACCTGTTGCCGTTGCTGGCGACGACAGGGTTATTAGCTTCCCTTCAGATTCTGCACATCTTGACGGAACTGCAAGTTTTGACCCGGATGGCCAGATCAGTACATATCTGTGGAGCTGGATCAGCGGACCTGCGCAGCCGGAGATGGCACAGGCTAACCAGGCAAGGCCAGAGGTGACGCATCTTGTTGCCGGTAAACACTATTTCGAGCTGCAGGTGAAAGACAACAAAGGTGCGATTGCAAAAGATACTGTAATGATCGATGTGCTGGCAGGAGAGTCTTACCTGAAGATTTATCCAAACCCTGCAACGAACTATATCGATATCTCCATCGATGCAGTGACGAAGAAAAATAAATCTGTTATTGTGATCATGGATATGAAAGGAGCTGTATTGTACAGGGAAGAGTTCCAGCGTGATAGTTACCACATGATCAAACGTGTGGACGTATCCAGGTTCATCCAGGGTACATATCTCGTAAGGGTGGGAGCGGATATCAATACAATGAGAACCGCAAAATTCATCAAACTCTAAAGGTCCGGTGTGATCATAAAAAAAATCAGCTAACTATCAGTAAGCTGATTTTTTTTATGCCTTAGTTAATGGGACGCCGTTCAAATCCGATCTGCCGGAACGGTCTGATCCTTTTTTTGCTGGTCAAATGCCGGAAGCTTCCGGATGTTTTCAAGCAGTTGGTCAATATAATTGTCCCAGGTGAAATCTTTGACCTGTTCATGTGCGCTATAGCACATCGCCGGGTAATCAGTTGCTGTAAAAATATTTTCCAGGCAGTTTTTCAATGAAACAACTGTAGCTGCCGAATAAAAGCCAAATGGTATCTGTTGTCCGAATGTTTCTACAAATTCATTATATGGTGTGGTGATCACCGGCGTATAGAAATACATTGCTTCCACCATAGAAGAGAAAGCTCCCCATTTGTCTGTAGTATTTACGATCACCCTGGCATCCTGGAGTAACTGGTAGTATTGCTTTCTTTGGGCAGGGTCGCCTTTATCGAGATAGCCGTATGCAAAAATGTCGTGATCAGAAAGGCTGAGGTCTTCCTTTTTCATTCCGATGATATGGAGCTGAAGGTCCATACCCTGGCCGCGTAATTGCCGGAAAGCTTCTACAAGCTGAAGGGCTCCTTCACGGTAGCGTCTGCTGCCGATAAAAAGGATGTTTCTCGATTGCTTTTTTGATAAAGGAAGATCGGTTGAAGGTTCATCCCATATCCGGTTAACGACATTCCCAATGTATTGGATATTGGGGTTGCGGTAATAATTCTTCAGGTATCGCGTAATGCCGGGGAAAAGTGAGATGATCAGACCGGCACTTTCCATTTCTTCATCCTGCCGACTGATAGAAGCACGCTCCAGGGAGCCTGGCTTCTTCTCAAGAAAATAGTCAAAGTGATAAGCGATCGTCCAATCTCCGAAAAGTATGGATGGCTTTTTGCTGCAGTGGGACGCAGAATGGCTGAAGGAAATAAATATTTCTGCATCAGCATTGGGGTATTGCTTTACGGCTTTTGCAATGCGTTTTTTCACTTCTGCATGGTTCATACCCGTACGGATATAACCATAGAAATCATCCTTACCCGTCAGCTTACGGATCACCCGCCAGACGTACCGGTTGAAAAACTTCTCCGGCAGAGGTCTGGGGTTGATATCGATCCTGTTTACCTTAATCCCTTTTTTGATCAGGGTTTCTGTAAACAAATAAGGTACGTTTGACCAGGTACTGATCTCTGATGAATCACCATGCGCATACACATTCAGTTCCCTGATACCCGTCAATTGATCCGTATTATTCATGTTTTTGTAACCAGGGCGCCTTACTGTTTAATTACTTTCAGTTGTTGAACCATCTCAGCGTTCTTATAAACTGAAAGGATGTAAAGCCCACCAGGATAATTGCTCATGTTCAGGGTTTCTGCACCGGGCTGAACATTTTTCAATACCACCTGGCGTCCGGAAAGATCTGTTAACCTGATACGGAGATCTTCTTCCAGTACAGTAAAGTTCAAGGTAGTTTTAACCGGGTTTTCTTTCAATATGACCGCTTTGGTTGTATTGCCATGGAAGCGGAACACGATGGTTTTGGAATAAGTGAAATGCCCGTTAATATCGAATTGTTTGATGCGGTAGAAATTCGTTGTTGAAAGGCTCGGGCTATTATGTACAAATGAATATTTGAGTGTTGTGCCACTGTTTCCTGCAGCCGGCAGATCTCCTGCAGCAGTGAAATTGGCGCCATCGGTTGAATGTTCGATCACAAAGCTTGCAGTTTCTATTTCCTGCAGTGTGGAGAAGTTGATACGTACTGCAGCGCTGCCTTCCGCTACAGCATTGATATCACCCCAGGTCAACGGCAGGGAGAAAGAGTTTTTGGTTACTGAAACTGTGGTGCCTCCGGACGTATAATTGAGCGTATAGTTGATAGGGATCGTTACAGAGGCAAAGGTGCCCGAAATACTTGCCGCGTTCATAATGGTATAAGTCTGTAACGGAGAGTGTGAGTTCGTTTCTGTAACAACCAGATTGGAACCGTTTACATTAACCGGGTTATTTACAGTCAACTGGTCATACTCTGTTACCGGGGTACCGCCATCGATCTCAAAACTCAATGTTGGGGTTTGCCCGGTGATAACAGCCGGGTTTACTGTAAGAGCGCCGGGAGAATTACCCGGAGCTACAGTACCTGTATTGGAAATAGTACCATCAAGATTGTAGAGCCCGGTTCCCTTTAATGTGCCGGTATTGGTAAAAGGAACGCCGAGGTTAGAAAAGGTAAAAGTCGTGGTCTTATTAAAAGTGCCGTTGTTCTGAAACGAATTCGTGCCTGCGTTAGGGAAGAAGCCACGATTGGACTGGAATTGCTCGTTGATGGTGCCGTTATTGATAAGGTGGCCGTTATTAAAGAAAATGCCGCCACTGCTAGCACCTGTTGCCCAGTTTAGTGTACCATCATTGGTAAAGGTGGAATTGTTGATATTCTTTTGTGTGTTGCCTGATAGATTCAATACAGCGGATGCACTGGTAGTGGTAGTGATCGCAATGGTACCTTCGCCCCAGTTAAACGTACCGTTGATGACGGCCGTGGCAGTGGCCGATGAGGCAGTGATGTTGGTTGCACTAAGGGCCAGGGTGCCGTCTACTGTCAGGTCTGTTCCTGCTCCATCAGCAATGGTAAGATTGTTGCCAAAGCTGTTGAGGGTTAATGTTCCGCCGGTTTCAACTGTCAATTGGTCTGCTGTTACCGGGGCAGTAATCGTAACATTGTGGCCATTCCTGATAGCGATCGCGCCATCTGCGCTTGTAGGTACTGCCGGATTTGCAACCCAGATCGTACCATTATAACGTTCCCAGGTAGCGGTGTTGTTCCAGTTTCCTGATGCTGCGGTTCTGTAATCGCCCGCCGTTTGTGCCATCGTTAAGAAAGATGCCAAACAAAAAAAGGTTAGACATTGTAGCTTTAAGAAGGTAGAATTTTGATTCATAACAAAGCAAATTTGTAACGAAATAAATAAGTGTTTCCCGTTAAATGGTTTTTAGAGGATATGCTTTGATAAATGATTCTTGCAGAAGGTATCGGAGAGGGAAGTGTAATATAATCAAAAGTATAAATAATAGCGATGAAAACCTTCTATGGGTATTAAAAAAATATCCGTATGTGGGTAATTTTTTGGTTCTAAACTGGTTAGCCTGGCTTGTATTGGTCGATGGCACGGTAAGTTTCGTAAATACTGTTTTCCCAGGTATGGCTGCTGGCAAAATCGACCCTTGATCCGGCAACTTCCGGGGTTGTGCTTTGCAATGCTTTTTCAATCAGTGCAGGATATTCTTCAGGCTTGTCTGCCTGGAAAGTGTATGCTTCGAACAGCTTCATTGCTTTTGTACGAGTGGCCACTACAGGCTTTCCCAAAGCCAGGTATTCGTCTATTTTAAGGGGATAATTGCCCGTGGTGATGAGGTTCACTTCCTGCGGGTTCATGCAAACGTCAAAATGCTTTACAAAGGCGGGCAACTCAGAAATATGTTTTCTTCCCAGGAAATGAACATTGGGAAGCTGATGTAGTTCGCTATTAATAAAATTATTGTCCTCCGGCCCCACAAGCACAACGCTCCAGTCAGGGCGCGCACGGGCGATCAGGGCGATGGTTGGAATATGGAGCCTTGCCGAGTCCAGCGCACCTACATAGCCGATCAGTGGTTTTTTGATCTCTGCAAGTTCGGGCGGCGCTGCATAATCCTGGTTTTTGAATAAAGCCAGGTTACAACCCTGCCCGGCATAATAGGAGAGAGGGTTAAAGCCAGCAGCATATTCTGCATAATAAGTGGAGTTGGTGACCACCACATCTGATTTTGCGATCAGTTTCGGCTCCAGTACTGATGAATGTTTTTTCCAGAATGGATATCCCTGCAGGAAATCCCGCATGTAATAAACGTATACGCTGGGTTTGATCAGCTCCTTCAGATGGAAGCCATTGTAAATATCATTGTCGTTGAACAGGATGATATTTTTGAAGTTCATCTCTTCGATCGCCTTCCGGATATCAGCAGCAAAACGGCGGTTATTGATATAATTAACGGCGCGGAATGCAGCAGTTGAAGGCATCCAGTTGATTGATTCAATCAGTGTGGTAGGATAGAACTGCCACATGTTTTCGCCGATCTGCTCAATTGTCCGGCCTTTCTCCCTGATGATCCTGCAATGTTCTGCTACGCCTTTTGAATTGTTTCTTGCATAAAAGGTTTTCCGCGTAATAGGAATATTTATATAGAGGACACGGTTGTGCCGGGAAAATTGCGTAGCAATATTTTTACAGTTACTGCCCAATTCATAATACCAGGGTTGTATGCTGATTACTACGATATCCCGTCCCTGGATAAGGTATGGCTCTTCTGTTTTCATATTGATTCGCGGAAAGGTTTTTTAGAAGGGAAATGTGCGATAGCCAGTAGTTCATTATCGCCGGATGAATCTCCATACGCATAAATGGCTTCATATTGCTCAAGTTGGAAGAGTTCGCGTATACGGTTCACTTTTTCTATACCATAACAGTTCTTTCCGCTGATCCGCCCTGTGATCTTCCCATCTTTTACCTCCAATCTTGTAGCGATGAGTTTCAATCCCTGGCTTTCGGCCCACTGGCGTATCCAATTTTCAGGAGATGCTGATACAATGATGACTTCAATGCCTTCTTCCTGGAATTTTTTTATTTCTTTTAATGCTCCCGGCCGTATTAGTTGAGGCAGGCACTGCTCCTGGAAGTTGTGGCAGGCTTCATTAAAATTCTTTTCTGGCATACCACCGAAGAAATACCGCAGTATCTTTTCTTTTACAGGCTGGTTGCTGAGCAATTTGAGTTTCATGGCCACCAGGAAGGGACTGTTCATTGCGAAACCGGTGTAAAATGCACCAGAGCCTTTGCTGAACTTGATAAACTCCAGCAGGGTGTCATGGGTGGTAATGGTACCGTCAAAATCAAAGAAGGCGATCTTTTTCACAGTTTTTTCTTTTTGAACATGGACTCCGGAATAGAAGTAATAATGAGCATGATCCATTTCCAGAACCATTTTACATAAATCACATTCTTTTTCTTCAAATAAGCTTTATACACGGCGTCTGCAACCTGCTGCGGTTGTGCAGTCAACAGGGGAGGAAGAGCGAGATGCGCCGTCATCTTCGTATTCACAAAGCCCGGCAATACAGTAACAACATGAACACCGTCATGATATAATTTGTTCCGCAGGCCGGAGAGATAAGCGGTGAAACCAGCTTTGGCGCTGCCATAAATATAGTTGCTCTGGCGTCCGCGGAGACCGGCTACTGAACTGATCCCGATGATCGTGCCGCTTTTCCGGGTCGCATAATCAGCGGCAATGATATTCAGGATAGACACTGGCCCTGTGAAATTGGTATTGATGGTACGAATGGTTTCTGCCTGATCGGCGATCACTTTTTCGTTATCATTCATATAGCCAACGATGCAGGCGGTAACATCAGGTTTTGCCGGAAGGCTTTGATAAAATGAGTTGTGTGAGGCCATATCCATTGCATCGAATGCATGAACAGTGCAATGCACGCCGTAACGGATCTGCAGGTCAGATTGCAGCGGGCGGATCTGGTCCGGTTGCCTGCCGGCCAGTTGCACATCAAATTTCTGTATGGCAAATTTCCGGGCTATTTCAAAACCCATTTCCGATGAAGCACCCAGTATTAATACAGTTGGCATGTATGTTAGCTTGATTAATTGACAAAATAAGGCTTGCCCGGAATAACGGCCGTGCAATGCAACCGGGTTTGCCCGTAACAGAGATTGGATTTTGATACTGGCCGGTGATGAAAGATCATTCCTGCCGGCAGGCTCCGCCTTTATTTGAAAAACGTATCATTTTTCAAATAAAGAATGGCCACGAACGAAGCGACCCAAAGAACAAGGACGATCTGGATAAAACGGTCCCTGTATAAGATCTTGGTAGGCGAACCGGAATCTGCCATCACAAAAATGATCTGGAGATACCGCATAATGCCAGCCATTACAAAAAGGCAAGTATAGTATAAGCGATGAGTTCCGAGTCTTGCCATTGTTTCAGGCGACATCGTATACATGAAATAAGAAACAATGATCACGGCGCAGATCAGTGCCAGCAACACGTTCAGCAGTTCCAGGTTATAACCTTTGATGGATTTGCGCATATCCACACCGGAGCTCAGTTTCAGGATAACATCATCCCTCCGTTTACCAATGGCCATGAACAAGGCGAGCAGGAATACCATAATGATGATCCATTCTGAAAGGGGGATGTATGCAATGACTGAGCCTGCTTTCACTCTTAATACAAACCCTATTGCCAGGAGAATGATATCCAGTATGGCTACTGATTTAAGACCAAATGAATAGCCCAGGTTGATCAGGAAATAGATAGCGAGTACGAAAAGGAATTTATCCCTGATCTGCCAGGCAAGCAGGAAACCCCCAACGATGAGTATTGCTGCAATGACCAGTGCTGAAGGTTTGCTTACAGCACCGCTGGCCAGCGGCCTTTTGCATTTAACTGGATGTTTACGGTCATCTTCAATATCCCTGTAATCGTTGAGGATATAAATACTGCTGGCAATTGCCGAAAAGGCAATGAAGCCCAGTAAGATCTGCGAGATTTTACCAAGATCGGTGAACTCTCCTGCAAAAAAAAGAGGGATAAAAAGGAAAAGGTTCTTGGCCCAGTCTTTCGGCCTTAATAATTTGATATAAGACACTTTACGATGAATTATTTGCCAAAATACAAACTAAAACGGAGATTTAATAATGCTTTTACTATAAGGCATTTTGTTTTATGTTTACAAAAATTCATTAAATAGTATGAGCCTGAGGGTCAATCTAAAAAAGAACTCCTTATCCGTATTCGAAATTGGTGTTATCTTATTGTTGGCTTGTGTTCCCTTATTTGTCACATTTCCTTACCGGGTAAACATTTTTCTTTCCTGGGAAGGGGCTTACCGGATCAGCCAGGGCGAATTGCCATTCAGGGACTTCGGGTTGCCTATGGGCGGAATGTACTGGGCGATACCCGGTATTTTCTTCAAACTGTTCGGTACACAGATGATCACGCTGGTGAAAGCGCAGGTATTCATTAATATTCTCTCAGGTCTTGCTTTCCGTTCTATCCTTAAAAGCCTGGATGTGCCGCCTGCGACCCGTTTTGCAAGCGTGCTGTTGTACTGCCTTTCTTATTCCTTCTTCAATTTCTGGCCATGGTACAATCATACGGTGATCGTGTATGAGTTCATTGGTCTGGCCTTTCTTTTCAAAGCACTCAATGTACAGGGGAAAAAACATACAGCTTTCCTGGCGCTCGCTGCTTTTTTTACACTCTGTTCTTTCTTTACCAAACAGGATGCCGGAGCGATGGCTGTATTGATAAGCCTGGCTGTTTTGTTCTTTAATGGCTTGCAGGAAAGGAAATGGAAATCCTTATTCATTTTTACTGCCGTACTGGTAATTATGGGAGTACTGATTGTGCTGCCATTCCTGGGGCATGGATTCGGTTATTGGTTCAATCATGGTCAGCCTCCTCACTCAGCAAGGATATCTTTGATGGAGATCGTGCAGGAATTCTTTATTAATTCTGTCTGGATCAAATTTTACCTGTTCCTCATCGCCATACTGGCTGTGATAAGGTTCAGGTCCTGGAAAGCATTCTGGCAGGCGAAAGCTGATGCATTGTTCCTCCTGCTGACGCTGGCTATTTTGTGGGAAGCAGCCGTATTTCAGGTCACGAGTTATACTCCGCCGGATAACAATGTGTTCTTTCACAGTTTTGCCATTGCCTATATCCTTACTCAGTTGGTGAAACTGCTGCCTGCAGGCGCAGCGAATACCCGCTGGCTGGGACCTGTAACTGTAGCCGGTGTACTATTATGGTGGAGCAATGTATACTGGAGGTATATAGACCGGGTACTGGAACGTGCCATACCTGCCAAAGCTGAAACAATCGCTTCTGCAGAAAATGTGGTCAACCGGCAGACTTACATGATCCTTCCAAAAGACACGCTCGAAATACCGTTATCAGAGTGGGTATTTTCAGATCTGAAATCATTCAGGAACATTTATATGCCGGCCCCAACAGTAGAAGGGATCAAGCGGTTGATGAATATGGATATCGTGAAGCAGAAAAAAGACCTGAAAGTGCTGAACATGTCTGAGCTTACACCGCTCGCAGTTGAGATACCGTATAAACTGGAGAAAGGGGAGTATTATCCTTTATGGTATCATCTGGGTGTAGCTATGTTCAATAAGCAAGCGGAGATGTTTGAAAAAAATATTGCGGAGAAAAAATATGACCTGGTATTATTTGAATACATCCCTACATTGAATAATTTTTATCCTTTCCGCGTCAGGGACAGCCTGCGGGCCAATTACCAACTGGTGGATTCTTTCTTTGCACCGAGGAGAGGAGATACCAAAGGCGTGATCGAGGTATATGTACCTTGACGGAACGTCTGTATAATAATATAATAGGGCGCCTTATATAGAGG
>OFTY01001006.1_pt1 | contig 14741 bp, 14 predicted proteins | sample 1775061 | NCBI WGS metagenome assembly OFTY01 (sample SAMN08195773, study PRJEB24354) | sludge metagenome | isolation source: sludge from phenol fed wastewater aerobic bioreactor B | place: India: Nagpur | collected 2016-09-16 | reverse complement strand
ACGGCGCCCGTCAGCAGGCCCAGCCCCACAGCCGCCGCCGCCGCCCAGGCCGCGCCCGCCGCCGCCGCCTGCCGCACGCGACGCTTGCGCTCTGCCTTGGCGCGGAAGGCGCGGGGCAGCTCGGGCGCGGGCGTCTCGGCGAAGGTGTCGTAACGAGGCGCAACCTCATCGTTCTCGTCCGGGACGGCCTGCGGTTTAAGCTCAAGCGGAGCGTCTTCAAGGGTCGCGCGCCAGTCATGGCCGCAGGCTTTGCAGCGCACGCGGCGGCCATTCGGACCGATCGCCTCGTCGGAAACGAAATAGCTAGTGGCGCAGGCGGGGCAGGTCAGTATCATGTCAGCTGACTGCGAGGCTTATCGCCCCCTCCTGTCGCGGCGCAACGCCCCGGTCCAATACGAAACTCGATGCCCGATCCGATCCGCCGCGCCGCCGACCCTGACTCCGCGCCTGACGCCGTCCGCCTCAGGGGCGTGGGCTTCGGTTATGCGGACAGGCCCGCCGTGCTGCGGGACGTTAACCTTACTCTGCCAAACGGCTCTTTCCACTTCCTTACCGGACCCTCGGGCGCGGGCAAGTCCTCGCTGCTGCGGCTGCTGACCCTGGCCGCGCGACCGCAGGCGGGGCGAATCAGTCTGTTCGGCCAGGATGTGACCCAACTGCCTCGCCGCGAGGTTCCCGCGCTTCGCCGCCGCATGGGCGTCATCTTCCAGGACTTCCGCCTGCTGGACCATCTGTCGGCCTTCGACAATGCGGCCCTGCCGCTGCGTCTGGCGGGCGAGCGCCCGGCCGAATACGCCGCCGACGTGCAGGAGATGCTACGCTGGGTCGGCCTGGGCGCGCGGCTGGACGCCCTGCCGCCGACCCTGTCCGGCGGTGAGAAGCAGCGCCTGGCCATCGCCCGCGCCGTGGTGGCCCGCCCGCGCCTGATCCTGGCCGACGAGCCGACCGGCAGCGTCGACCGGCCGATGGGCGAGAAGTTGATGCGGCTGTTCCAGTCGCTGAACAAGCTGGGCGCCACCGTCCTGATCGCCAGCCACGACGAGGCCCTCGCCGAACGCAGCGGCGCCGCCGTGCTGCGGCTGGAAGGCGGACGGCTGGCGCAGATCGCGCCCGCCCTAGCGCCCGCCGCGCCGGAGGGCCTCGCATGATCGGCCGCTTCCGCAGCGCCCAGCCCGAACTGCTGCCGCGCGAGGCGGGCGGCGAACGCTGGCTGGTCGTGGTCATCGCGGTGCTGTGCTTCCTGGCCTCGATCGCCGCCGTCGGCGCCCTGGCCGCCGACCGGGCCGCGCACGGCTGGGCGCGGCAACTGCGGGCAGAGGCGACCGTGCAGGTGCGCCCGCGCGTCGACGAGACCGGCCCGGCCGCCGCCGCCCGCGCCGCCGAGACCCTGGCCGGGGTCGACGGCGTGGCCGAGGCCCAGGCGATGGACCGCAAGGCCGCCGAGGCCCTGCTGCGCCCCTGGGTCGGCGAGGCGGCCCTGCCCGACCTGCCCCTGCCCTATCTGGTCATCGTCCACCTGGACCCGAAAGCGCCCGCCAGCGCCCCCAGTCTGAGCCGCGCCCTGGCTGAGGCCGGGCTGGACGCCACCGTCGACGACCACAGCCTGTGGCGCGGCGAGGTCGAGCGGTCAGCGGGCCTGATCACCGCCCTGGCCGGGGCCGCCTTTCTGCTGATCGCGGCGGCGACGGCGGCGGCCATCGCCTACGCCACCCGCGCGGGCATGGCGGCCCAGGCGGCGGTGATCGAAACGCTGAGCCTGAACGGCGCCTCGGACGGCGCCGTCGCCACCCTGTTCCAGAAACGCTTCGGCCTGCTGGCCGCGACCGCGGGCGCGGCGGGCGCGGGGCTGGCGGCGCTGATGCTGGCCGGGCTGCGCCTGATTGGCGGCGAAGGCGGGCTGACTCCAGCCCTGCCGCTGGCCTGGGTCGATCTGCTGGTGCTGATCGCCTGCCCCTTGCTGGCGGGCGCCGTCGCCGTCCTGGCCGCCCGCCTCACGGCGCTGGCGAAGCTGGGCCAGCGTAGCTAGTTAGTCTCCTATGAAGTTCCTGACGCTGATCGCCGTGGTGGCGCTGATGTGGCTGACGGGCCTGTTCGTCTTCGCCGAACGGGTGCGCGGCTTCACGCCTGCGCCCGACCCCGCGCGCGCCGACGCCATTGTCTCTCTGACCGGGCCGTCGGCCGAGCGCGTCAACGCCGCCATCCGCCTGCTGGAACAGGGCAAGGGCGACCGGCTGCTGATCTCGGGCGTCAACCGTGAAGTCCGCCGCCAGGAGCTGCGCGCCCTGACGCCGGGCTCCAGCAAACTGTTCAACTGCTGCGTCGACCTGGGTTTCGAGGCCGAGAACACCGTCGGCAACGCCCAGGAGATCGCCGCCTGGGCGCGCTCCAAGGGCTATGACGACCTGATCGTCGTGACCTCCGACTATCATATGCCGCGCAGCCTGCTGGAGATTCGCGGCGCCGCGCCGGGCGTACGGCTGACGCCCTACGCCGTCTCCACCCCGTCGCTGGACAACGCCGGGTGGTGGCGCGCGACCGAGACGGCGCGGCGCATGACGCTGGAATACATGAAGTACCTGGCCGTGCTCGGCCGCGAGGGGATGCACCGCCTGACCGGCCGTCACCCCGAACGCCCCGGCCCGACCGCCGAGGCCGACGCTGACGCCTCCGAACCGAACAAGGCCGCCGCATGACGACCGTCCGATCCCTGATCTTCACCCTGTGGCTCTACCTGTCGATGCCGCTGTTCGCCATCGGCCTGTCGCCGGCGCTGCTGATGCCGCACGGCGTCGCCATTGCGGTGATCAAGCTGTGGGCGCGCTTCGTCCTGTTCGGCCTGCGCTGGATCGCCGGGGTCAAGGTCGAGGTGCGCGGGCTGGAGCATCGCCCGACCGGCCCGGCCCTGATCGCTGCCAAGCACCAGGGCATGCTGGACGTCATCGCCCCGTTCGCCTTCCTGGACGACGCCTGTTTCGTGATGAAGAAGGAGCTGATGCCCCTGCCCTTCTTCGGCTGGTTCGCCTGGAAGACGAAGATGATCGCCGTCGACCGCGCCGCCCACGCCAAGGCGCTGAAGGACATGGTGCGCCAGACCCGCGCGCGTCTGGCCGAAGGCCGTCAGATCCTGATCTTCCCCGAGGGCACCCGCACGACGCCGGGCGAACCGGCGGACTACAAGCCCGGCGTCGCCGCCATCTATCGCGACGTGGACGCGCCCTGCTGGCCCGTCGCCACCAACTCGGGCGTGCATTGGCCGGCTCACGGCTTCAAACGCTATCCGGGCACGGTCGTTTTCGAATTCCTACCGCCGATCCCGGCCGGGCTGAAGCGCGCCGCCTTCATGGCGGAATTGGAAAGCCGGATCGAAACGGCATCAACCGCCTTGTTGCCGCCCAAAACCTAGGCTTTGGAGAGCGAGACCCTATATCATCAGCTGTTGACCTAGGACTCGTTCATGACCGCACACAGCCCCCTCCGCCTCGCGCTGCTGGCGGCGGCCCTCTCAGTCCTGCCGGTGTCGGCCCTGGCGCAGTCGCAGCCGTTCATACCGGCCGAGACCCCTCAGACGTGGAAGGTCGATGTCGGCGGCGGCGTGGTGCGCGGCTTCAGCGCCACCGGCAGCAACAGCGACGAGGCCAACGTCACCGCCTGGGGCTCGGCCTCCTATCGCGACATCATCTACGCCAACGGTCTGGACGGCCTGGGCTGGAATGCGGTCAAGCGCGACGGCTTCCATGCGGGGGTGCAGTTGCGTCCGCGTTTCGCCGCAGGCGACATCGACGGCATGGATCGCCCGGACCTGGGCGCCGACGCGGCGCTCTACGCCTTCAAACGGCTGCCGGGGAATATCGTCGTCGGCGGCCGTATCCAGCATGACGCCACAGACGACGACGCCGGAATGGAATACTACGGCTCCATCAGCCACCAGCGCGTGACTCGCGTCGGCCTGTTGCAGACCATGGCCTATATGCGCGGCGCCAGCGACGAGCGGGTTCAGCGCTATTACGGCGTCAGCGCCGCCGAGGCCGCGAGCAGCGGCTTGACCGCCTTCGAACCCTCGGGCGGACTGTCGGCGGCGGGGGCGGCGGCCCTGCTGGCCATCCCGATCGGCGATCGCTACGGCATGGGCGCCTTCGTCAACTACGAACAGCGCCTGGGCGACATCAAGGACAGCCCCCTGATCGAGGACGATTACATCTGGCGCGCCGGGGTGATCGGCGTGTTGCGCTTCAACAGCGGGGACTAGACCATTATCGATCGGGAATAATCCATCCCGATCCAGATCAATGGTCCGCTTAAGTCCGAACGCGTCAGCGCGCCGCGAACTCGCTGAGGGCGTCGAGGACGGCGCGGTTCTGGTCCGCCGTCCCGACCGTCACCCGCAGGCAGTCCGGCAGGCCGTAGCTCGCCACGCCGCGCACGATGATCCCCCGGGACTGCAGATAGTCCTGCGCCGCCGAGGCTGGGCGTTTCGCATCCGGGAAGCGGATCAGGATGAAGTTGCCCGAGGCGGGCAGAACCTCGAACCCGAAGCCGCGCACGGCCTGGATCAGGCGCGGCCGCCACTCGGCCACCAGATCGCGCGAGGCCTTCTGGTGCGCCTCGTCGCCCAGGGCGGCGATGGCCGCCTCGATCCCCGGCACGGAGACGTTGAACGGCAGGCGGATGCGGTCGATGGCCTGCTCCACCGCCAGCGGCGCATAGCCGAAGCCGACGCGCAGACCGCCCAGGCCGTGCAGCTTGGAGAAGGTGCGGGTGACGACGATGTTGGACGCCGTGCGCGCCAGGTCGAAGGCGCTCTCCCAGTCCGGTTCGGTGACGAACTCGGCGTAGGCTTCGTCGACCACCAGGATGACGTGGGCGGGCAGGCCCGCGTGCAGGCGGCGGATCTCCTCGCCCGTGGCGTAACTGCCGGTCGGATTGGCGGGGTTGGACAGATAGACCAGCTTGGTCCGCTCATCGACCAGGGCCAGCATGGCGTCGACGTCGGCACGGAAATCCGGTTCGGCCGCCAGTCTGACTTCGGCCTGACAGGCGCGTGCGGAAATCTGATAGGCGACGAAGGCGTACTGGCTGGTGACGATGTTGTCCCCGGCTTCCAGGTAGGTCTGGTTCAGCAGGGCGAAGACCTCGTCCGAGCCGTTGCCGAAGATCAGACGTTCCGGCTCCAGCCCATGCGCCTCAGCCACGGCGGCGCGCAGACGGTCGGCCCGGCCATCGGGATAGAGGTGGATCGAAGACACGGCGGCGGCGAAGGCCTCGCGCGCCTTTTCGCCTGCGCCCAGAGCGTTCTCGTTGGAGGACAACTTGATCGGCTTGGCCACCCCGGCGATGGCGCTCTTGCCGCCGACATAGGGGGCGATGTCCAGCACGCCGCGCTTGGGTTGAGGCGCGCCGTCGGACGGCGCCTGGTTCGCTTCAGTCATGCGCGCGTCATCCCCTGCCGATCGCAATTTGTCAGAAGACGGGAGCGGCGCCGATGACGCCGGTCAGGCCGCCGGGCGCGCCGTCCAGCCTGACGTCTTCCGCCTGCACATAGCCCGTCAGGACGAACAGCTTCAACCCGCCTCCGCCCGACAGAAATTCGGCCGCCAGACCGGCCTGGCCCAGGGCCTCGACGATGCGCGCATCCGGCCAGCCGCTGTCCGTGACCCAGAAGGTGCGGTCGTCGCCCGTCGGTCCCGGCGCCTCGGTCCCGACCAGCAAGGCGCGCGGCGTCCCGGCCGCGTCATCCGGCAAGGCGGCGATGACCTTCAGCATGGGCAGGGCCAGCAGCCGCCCCCACCACGGCCGCGCCGACAGATCGATCAGGGCGCGCGCCTTCTGCGCCGCCCCGTCGCGCACGGCGATCAGGGCCTGGTCCGCCTCGACCATCGGCCGCGCCGCCAGACCCCAGCGGTCAGACGCCAGCATTTGCGACAACGATCCGCAGGCGATCAAAGGCCGCCCGTCCGCCGCCTCCAGCCGCCCCAGCACGGCGCGCACCGCCGACTTTTCCGCCAGGCGCGCACCTTGCAGAACCGCGCGCAGGGCGATGGCGTCGCCGTCGACCGAGCCGCGCGGTCCCGCCGCCAGCCGGGCGCGGACGGCCTCGGCCACGGCCCGCTCCAGCGACAGGCGCGCTTCGTCGGCGGGCGGCTCCGTCAGCATCAGAACAGCTGCGGCGCAGGCGCCAGGGCGAACGGCCCCAGATAGGTGCGGCCGCCGCGGAACAGGATGGCCAGCTCCACGCCCTGGCCGTCGTCGCCGGTCCCGCCTTGAGGTGTGGCGGCGGCGGCCTTGGCGGCGGCCGCGCGGTCCAACGAACCGCCCTGCTGGGCGCCCGCCAGGCCGACGATGGCCGCCAGCGGCTTCTCGGCGCGCACGAAGACCTGACCCTCCAGCTGCCCCTTGGCGTCCGCCGACAGGGCGTCGCTGGAAACGAAGGCCTTGCTCTCGCCCGCCTGAAGCTGGCCCTTCACGTCGATGAAGCGTCCGCCCGCCGCCGTCCAGGCGGTCAGCAGCCCCTTGGCGTCCGCCCCCTTGCGCAGGGCCGAGGCCTTTTCGATCACCGCCTCGATCTGGGCGTTCAGCATCCCCGACTGGGTGAAGCCTTCAATGGGTCCGTTCGCGCGCCCTTCGCCGTCGACCAGACGGAACAGCACGTCCACGTCATCGGTCGGCGTGTCCGAGCCGACCAGATGCGGCCGCATGTAGAACTGCACCAGACGCGCCTGCTTAAGCGGGAAGGGCTCGGCGTCCGGCAGGGCGGTGAAGACCGGCTTCTCCAGCTCCAAAGCCACATTGGGCCACCGCTGGGTCAGGCCGTGCACGCTCATGCGGATGCCCTCGGCGCGAATGGCGGTTTTGCCCTTTTCGCCGCGCGTGACGGTCAGGCCGTCGGGCGCCGCCAGCACCCAGCGCGTGGGGTTGTAGGCGTTGGCCTGGGCGATCATCTCGGGCGCCGCGATCGCATGGCCGGACGGAGCGACGACGTCCAGGTGCTTGATCGTCACCCGCGCGTGCATGGGCCAGCCGGTGGTGGATATCCCTGCATGCTCGATGGTCCAACCGCCTTGTTGCAGCCCGGCGATCTTGGCCTCCATGCGGCGCTCGATCTGCTGGGTCAGGAAGAACCACCAGCCGGTCCACAGGACCAGGCCCACGGCGACGATGACGAAGGGAATGATCAGCCCCTTGCGGCTGTGATGCGGGGCGGCGGCGCTCGTGTCGGTCATGTGCGCGCTTTAGCAGGACGCGAGGCTGCTGACACGTCCTGTCAGCAGGAACAGGCCAGGCTGCCGTCCGTTCGAATCGCAATCTGACAGGAGACGAAGACCATGGAGACGCAGCAGCTTCATCGCGGCCGGCTGATCGACCATCTGCAACTGGTGACGCCCGACCTTGAGGCCAGTCGTCGCTTCTACGGCGCGGTGCTGGAGGCCCTTGGCGTGCCGATCGCCGGCGAAGCCGAACGCTTCTTCTGGGCCGACGAGCTGTTCGTCTCGGCGGTGGACAGCATCGCGGCGCAGGGTCGGCCGACCGGCCGTTGCCACCTGGCCTTCCAGGCCAGGGATCGCGCCATGGTCGAGGCCTTCCACAAGGCGGGCCTGGCGGCGGGCGGAACCGACAACGGCGCGCCGGGCGAGCGGCCCTATCACCCCGGCTACTACGCCGCCTTCCTGCTGGACCCGGACGGCAACAACATCGAGGCGGTGTTTCACGGCGAGGCCGAGCGTTCCGCCACCAGCGTGGTCGTGACGTTCGAGAGCTAGGCCGGTCAGGCCGTCAGATCCGCCCACGTCGCCGTACAGGCCCGCGCGGCTTCGTCCGGCGCCAGCTCCAGCAGCAGGCCGCGCTGGCCGCCGTTGATCAGCACCCGATCGAACAGGATCGCCGTCTCGTCGATGAAGGTCGGGACGGCTTTCCTCTGGCCGAAGGGACTGACGCCGCCGACCTTGAAGCCGGTCAGGCGCTCGGCGTCGGCGGGCTTCATCATCTGGGCCGACTTGCCCCCGGCGGCGGCGGCCAGCTTCTTCATGCTGACCTCGCAGTCGGACGGCACGACAACGCAGACGGGCTTGGCGTCCACCAGGGTCATCAGCGTCTTGAACACCTGCTCGGGCGCCCAGCCCAGGGCCTCGGCCGCCTGCAACCCCACGCGCGGCGCATCGGGATCGTAGTCGTAAGGGTGCAGTTCGAAGGCGACGCCGGCCTTGCTCAGGGCGACGGTGGCGGGGGTGGTGCGCGACATGGTCAGTCGGTCTGCTCCGCCAGGAAGCCCTTGGTCAACTCCACCGTCTCGGCCAGACCCAGACGCAGCACCTCCGTCCCCGGCGGCAGGGCGGCGAACAGGCGCGTCGGGCAGGCGGCGTCCAGCATGACGAAGACGCCCCGGTCGTCGGCGCGGCGGATCAGGCGGCCGAACGCCTGAGCAATCCGCCCGCGCGCCAGAGCGTCGTCCCACGAACGACCGCCCGAGCCTGTGCCGAACCGCTCTCGCCGCGCCTTGTGCAGCAGGTCCGGGCGCGGCCACGGCACGCGGTCGAAGGCCAGAACGCGCAAGGACCGCCCCGGCACGTCCACCCCGTCCCTGACGGCATCGGTGCCCAGCAGGCAGCTGTCCCGCTCGGCCCTGAAGACATCGACCAGCGCTCCGACCTCCAGCGGATCGACGTGCTGGGCGTAGAGCGGCAGACCCGCCCGCGCCAGTTCCGGCCCCAGCCGCTCATAGACCGCCTTCAGCCGCCGGATGGCGGTGAACAGGCCCAGGCCTCCGCCGCCCGCCGCCAGAAACAGCTCGCGCATGGCCGCAGCGATCTGGCGCGGGTCGTCCTTGACCAGATCATTGACGACGATGACCCGGCTGTTGGTGGCATAGTCGAAGGGACTGTCGACCTTCAGCGTCCGTGCCGGTTCGATCAGGCGCGCAGCCCCGGTCCGCATCCGGGCGAGATCGAAGGGGTCTTCGGCGGCCGGATCGGTCAGGGTGGCGGATGTCACCAGCACCCCGTGCGACGGCATGACCACCGCCGCCTCCAGCGGCACGGTCGGGTCGATCCAGTGACGACGCAGGGCCACGTCATGGATGCGGCCGAAGGCGGCTTCGGCTGACAACCAGTCGACGAAGTCAGGGTCGGGTTCATCTCCACCCTCCTCCAGCGCCGCCAGCATCGAGCGCCAGCCGGGCAGGGTCATGCGCGCGCGCCGATCCAGCCCGCGCAGCGAGCCCTCGATGCGGGCGCGGGCGGCGCCGTCCAGTTCGGCCGCCTCCTCGTCGAGGATGTCTTCCAGATGGCGCGACAGGGCCAGCAGGGGCGCCTCGACGGCGGCGATGGCGCGGGCGGCCTCGCGCGCGGCCTCCAGCACCGGCTCGGCAACGGGGCGCAGGGCGCATTCCAGACCGAACTCAGCCCCGCCAGTCTCGGCCGCGCGCGCGCGCAGCTGCTCCAGCGCCGCGACCAGAAACCGCTCGATCGGCCCGATTGGGTTCACTTCGCCGGACGCCGGGGCTATGCGGCCTGACACCCCTTCGCCAGGCAGTTGTGCGGCGGCCTGCAGCGCGTCCTTCAGAGCCTTGGCGGCGGCTTCATTGTCGGCGGTCAGGTCGCCCAGCCTCTGTTCCAGTCCGCGCCCGCGACGGCCGCGCCCCTCCGGCCCGCGGATCCAGCGGCGCAGCTCGGCCGCCTCCTGCCCCGATAGGCAGGCGGAGAAGGCGCTATCGGCGGCGTCGAACAGGTGGTGCCCCTCGTCGAAGACGATGCGCTTCAGCGCGGCCGTCTCGCCGTCCTGTTTCAGTCCCCGCGCGGTGCGGGCGCCGTCGAAGGCCGCCTGCGTCATCACCAGCGCATGATTGGCCACCACCAGATCGGCCCGGCGGCTGGCGCGAATGGTCTTCTCCACGAAGCACAGGCGATAATGGGGACAGGCGGCGTGGACGCATTCGCCGCGCCGGTCGACCAGATTGGCCGGGCCCGCCTGATGCATGGGCGCGGTCGCATAGAGGCCGGACAGCCAGCCCGGATAGTCGCCCCCGGTCATGTCGCCGTCGCGGGTATGAGCGGCCCAGCGCGCGGCCAGCGCCATGCCGATCAGGTCGCCGTTCCCCAGTTGCGCCGCCTGCACCATGTCCTGAAGATTGAGCAGACAGAGGTAGTTCTCGCGCCCCTTCCTCACCACCGTCTTGCGGCGACGCTCGGCCTCATCGGGCCACAGGGCGCGGCTCTCGCGGTCGATCTGACGTTGCAGGGCGCGGGTGTAGGTCGAGATCCACGCTGCGCCTGCGTTACGCTCGGCCCACAGGCTGGCGGGCGCCAGATAGCCCAGGGTCTTGCCCGTGCCGGTCCCCGCCTCAGCCAGCAGGACGCGCGGGCGGCCTTCCTCGTTGCGCGGCGAAAAGGCGTAGGCGGCTTCGGCCGCATAGTCGGACTGGGCGGGCCGCGTCTCATCCAGCCCCGAGGCCTGAAGCAGCTTGTCCAGACGGATGCGGGCGCTCTCGGAATCAACGGGGGCCGACCCGGCCTCGCCGCGCGGGGCCTCGTCCTCCCACTCCTGCAAACGCGCCCAGACGTCGAGGCCCGAGCCGCGCTGCTGGCGGCTCCGCAACGGCCCGGCGCGCAGGGCCTGAAGCACCCGCGACGCCCAGCCCCAGCCCGCCCGCTCCAGCGTCAGGGCCAGCGTATAGGCCTCTTCCCGCCCCGGATAGGCGGGCGCGGCCAGTTCGGCCAGCAGGTCGGCGGCGGCGGCGCGCAGGGCGGCGGCCTGCGCCTCGGCCCCCCTCGGCTCCTCGCGTCCCAGAGCCAGCGCCAGTCCGGTGGCCGACGGCGCGCAGAACCGCGCCGGGCGCACGAAGGCGAACAGCTCCAGCGCATCCAGCATCTCGGTTGAGCGCGGCGGCGGCGCCAGACCCAGCCGCCGCGCGGTCAGCCCGGCGTGGGCGACGATGACGTCGCCGCCGGTGAACAGGCCCTCGGCGGCGCCGCGTCCGATTTTGCGCGCGCCCTGATCGTCGCACACGGCCCCTGCCCCCGGCGGCGTGGCCAGCGCGGGCGGCAGGTCGAACGTCAGGGTCGACGCGGTGCTGATCTCGGCGGATTCGACAGTCACCCTCGCTAGATAGCGCCAGAGGTGACGAAACGGAACGGGAACATGCTATAGGCTTGGCGTGACGACGCCGATCACTGCAACGCTTCCGCCCCTGTTCGCCGACTGGTTCGCCGGTCGGGGCTGGTCGCCGCGCCGGCATCAGCTGGAAATGGTGGCGGCGGCGAAGGCCGGACAGCACGCCCTGCTGGTGGCGCCGACGGGCGGCGGCAAGACGCTGGCGGGCTTCCTTCCCAGCCTGATCGATCTGGCCGAACGGGGGCCGAGGCCGCAGACGGGGCCGGGATCAGGCGTCCACACCCTTTATCTGTCGCCGCTGAAGGCCCTGACCACCGACGTCGAGCGCAACCTGATGACGCCCATCCGCGAGATCGGGCTGAACATCCACGTCGAGAGCCGCACCGGCGACACCAAACAGTCGAAGAAGCAGCGCCAGCGCGACTTCCCGCCCGACATCCTGCTGACCACGCCGGAGCAGTTGGCCCTGTTCTGCGCCTGGGAAGGGGCGAGGGACTATTTCGCCGACCTGAAATGCGTGGTGCTGGACGAGGTCCACGCCATCTGGAGCGGCAAGCGCGGCGACCTGCTGGCGCTGGGGCTGGCGCGGGTGCAGACGTTCGCGCCGGGGATGCGGCGGGTGGCCTTGAGCGCCACGGTGGACGATCCGCAAAAGATCGCCGACTGGCTCTCCCCTTCTCCCCTTGTGGGAGAAGGTGGCAGGCGGAGCCTGACGGATGAGGGGTCTCGCGACCTTTCCGAAATCACCCCATCCGACGGCAAAGAAACCCCTCATCCGAGCCCTTCGGGCCCACCTTCTCCCACAAGGGGAGAAGGGGTGCGCATCGTGCTCGGCGATCCGGGCGCGCCGCCGGTGGTGGACGTGCTGGTCAGCGAAGGCCGCGTCCCCTGGGCCGGGCACACCGGCGTCCACGCCATCCCCGAGGTCTATGACGCCATCCGCCGCGCAGGGCTGAGCCTGATCTTCGTCAACACCCGCTGGCAAGCCGAGTTCGTCTTCCAGTCGCTGTGGGCGATCAATGAGGACGACCTGCCGATCGCCCTGCACCACGGCTCCCTGGCCGCCGAGCAAAGGCGCAAGGTCGAGGCGGCCATGGCGCGCGGCGATCTGAAGGCCGTGGTCTGCACCTCGACGCTGGACCTGGGCATCGACTGGGGCGACGTCGATCTGGTCATCCAACTGGCCGCGCCGAAGGGGGCCAGCCGTCTGGTCCAGCGCATCGGCCGAGCCAATCACCGGCTGGACGAGCCGTCGCGCGCCCTGATGGTCCCCGCTAGCCGCTTCGAGATGCTGGAGTGCCAGGCCGCGCGCGAGGCCGTGGCCGAGAACGCCTTCGATTGGGAGCCGGAGCATACCGGCACGCTGGATACGCTGGCCCAGCACGTGATGGGCTGCGCCTGTTCGGAGCCGTTCGACCTGAGCGATCTGTTCGCCGAGGTGACGACGGCGGGGCCCTATCGCGGCCTGACCTATGAGGCGTTCGAGGAGGTGGTCGATCTGGTCGCTGTCGGCGGCTATGCGCTGCGCACCTACGACCGCTTCGCTCGCATCGTGCGCACCCGCGACGGCAAGTGGACGGTCCGCAACGCCCAGATGGCCCAGCGGCACCGGATGAATGTCGGCGCCATCGTCTCGGCCGCCAATCTGAACGTGCGCGTCGCGGGGCGGCGCGCGGGCGGCAAGCACCTGGTCGCAGGGCGCAAGATCGGCGAGGCCGAGGAATGGTATTTCGAACAGATGACGCCCGGCGACACCTTCGTCTTCGGCGGTCAGGTCTGGGCCTTTCAGGGCATCGTGAAAACGGACGCCCTGGTCTCGCCCGCCGTCGATAAAGACCCGAAGATCCCCTCCTACGGCGGCTCCAAATTCCCGCTAGGCACGTCGCTGGCCGAGCGGGTGCGGCGCATGGTGCAGGACCGCGATCACTGGCGCGTCCTGCCGCCCGACGTGCAGGAGTGGCTGGAGCTGCAGGCGGTACGCAGCGCCATCCCGGCAGCCGAGACCCTGCTGGTCGAGACCTTTCCGCGCGGGACGCGGCATTTCCTGGTCGCCTATCCGTTCGAGGGGCGGCTCGCGCACACGACCCTGGCCATGCTGCTGACCCGGCGGCTGGACCGGATGGGCGTCGGGCCGCTGGGCTTTGTGGTGACGGACTATTCGCTGGCGATCTGGTCGATCCGGCCGATGGACGGCCTCGATCTGGACGCCCTGTTCGAGCCGGACATGCTGGGCGACGATCTGGAGGCCTGGCTGGAGGAAAGCTTCATGATGAAGCGGTCCTTCCGCAACTGCGCTCTAATCTCAGGCCTCATCGAGCAGCGCCAACCGGGGGCTGAGAAGACCGGACGGCAGGTGACGTTTTCGACCGACCTGATCTACGACGTGCTGCGGCGCCATCAGCCTGATCATCTGCTGCTGAGGACGGCGCGGGCGGATGCGGCGACAGGCCTGTTGGACGTGGCGCGGCTGGGCCAGCTTCTGAGCCGCATCCATGGCCGCATCGTGCACAAGAGGCTGGACCGGCCCTCGCCCTTCAGCGTGCCGGTGCTGGTGCAGATCGGGCGCGAGCGCGTCGGGGGAGACGCCGCCGAGATGATCCTGGACGAAAGCGCTGAGGCCCTGATCGCCGAGGTCATGGAAGACGCGCCCGAAGCGCTGAAGGGGGCCGCGTGAACGCAGCCCTGCGCGCAACCCTGTCGCCCCATCGCCACCCGTGCGGCGGGCTGAAGCTGACAGTCAACGGCGAGGTCTGCGTGTTACGCCGATCCGGCGCCCTGTGGCTTCCCGCGCATCGGGCGCTGATCGCCTCGGATCTGCATCTGGAGAAGGGCTCTGCCTTTGCGGCGCGGGGGCAGTTGCTGCCGCCTTATGACAGCACCGCGACTCTGACCCGGCTGGAGGCCGAAATCGAGGCGCTGGACCCGAGCACGGTGGTCCTGCTGGGCGACAGCTTTCATGATCCAAAGGCGGTATCGCGGATGGATGCTGGCCAGTTGGCGCGGATGCAGGCTCTGGCCGCCGGGCGCGACTGGGTCTGGCTAGAAGGCAATCATGATCTGAAGGCGCTGGCTGATGCGCTGGACCGCCTGCCCGGCCGTGTGGTCGAGACGATGGCGCTGGGCGGCCTGTTTCTGATCCATGAGCCGCAGGCCGATCCGGCGCCGGGCGAAGTCGCGGGCCACCTGCACCCCGCCGGGCGGGTCGCGGCCCATGGCCGCAGCGTGCGGCGACCGTGTTTCGTCACCGATGGGCGGCGGTTGCTGATGCCCGCTTTCGGGGCCTTCACCGGGGGACTGGATGTCCGCGACCCGGTGGTGGCGGGACTGTTTCCAGCCCCGCCGCTCGCCGTCCTGTTGGGGCGAGACAAGGTTCACGCCGTGGCGTTTGAAACTCTCAGGTGACCTTCTTGGCCACGGTCACGCCCAGGACCAAGAAGATCACGAAGACGATCAGCGCCAGGATGGCCAAAAACTTGGCGATGCCCGCCGCCGCGCCCGCGATTCCGCCAAACCCCAGCAGACCAGCCACAATGGCGATGACGGCGAAGATGAGCGCCCATTTCAGCATGTCGGAACCTCCATTTTTCAATGCAGGGCCAACGACCCGCGCGAAACAGTGGTTCCTCGAATTCGAAAGGGCG
>OFTY01001004.1_pt1 | contig 14768 bp, 17 predicted proteins | sample 1775061 | NCBI WGS metagenome assembly OFTY01 (sample SAMN08195773, study PRJEB24354) | sludge metagenome | isolation source: sludge from phenol fed wastewater aerobic bioreactor B | place: India: Nagpur | collected 2016-09-16 | reverse complement strand
GAGGAACGGCAGGCCCGCGCGGTGGAAGGCGGCGTGATCCGACGCCTCGACCCAGTTGTCGGCGCCCTTGTCCTCGGGCGTGTCCTTGCCGAAGGCCAGGGCCACGGTCCGGCGCGCCGGAACCTGATCCAGCACCGGGCGGAAATAGGGGTGCTGATACGTCCCCGTCACCCACAGCTTGCCGTCGCTGTCGGCCCGCGCCGTCATGTCGAAGTTCAGGTTCATCGCGATCGCGTGCAGCGGCACCGGCGGCGCCTCGACGAAATGCTTGGCGCCCAACAGGCCTCGCTCCTCGCCGTCCAACGCCACGATCAGCACGCTGTGCTCGGGCGGGTTGGCCTTCAGCCGCCTGGCCAGCTCCAGCATGGTCGCCACGCCCGAGGCGTTGTCGTCCGCGCCGTTGTAGATCTGGCCGTCGTTGACGCCGACATGGTCATAGTGGGCCGTCACCACGATGTATTTGTCGGCCACGCGCGTGCCGGGGATCACGCCGATGATGTTGGTCCCGCTGTAGGTCTTCGTCCCCTCGCGCGTGCGGCCCTGCATCTCCCACGGCTGCAGACGCCCCATCGGCGAGGGCTGGACGCCCAACGCCTCCAATCGCCCGACGATGTATTCGCGCGCCTTGGCTCCGCCTTCAGAGCCGGTGTCTCGGCCCTGCATGTCGTCGGCCGACAGGATGCGCAGATCCTCCATCAACTGAGCGTAATCGGCCGAGGCGGCGGCGACGGCGGGCGTTTCCGGCGCGGCCGGGACGGTCGTCGTCTCACAGGCGGCCAGCGTCAGGGCGGCGGCGATCACGGACAAGCTGACAAGGACAGGACGCATGGAGGACTCCGGCAGGACACTTTGAGGCGCGACGCTAGCGGCCCCCGGCCGCCGCGTCAGATTACGTTTCTGTCATGGCGCGTCTGCCATCAAGGTCGCGGGATGATAAGGAACCGTTCCGTCTTTGCCGACTTCCTGCGATTCTCATGTCCGACCTCTTCACGCCCGTCGAAACCCTGACCGAAGCCCAGGCGCGCGAAGAGCTGGATCGCCTGTCGGCCGAACTGGCGCGTCACGACGCCCTCTATTACGCCGACGCCGCGCCCGAGATTTCCGACGCCGACTATGACGAGCTGAAACACCGCGCCCTGGCCCTGGAAGCCGCCTTCCCGACCCTGTCCGGCCCAATCTCGCCGTCGCAACGCGTCGGCGCCCCCGTCTCGACCCAGTTCGCAGAGGTCCGCCACGGCGTGCCCATGCTGTCGTTGGACAACGCCTTCGACGAGGGCGAGGTGCGCGACTTCGTCGCCCGCATCGCCCGCTTCCTCAAGCTGCCGGGCGACGAACCGATCGCCTTCGTCGCCGAGCCCAAGATCGACGGCCTCTCGGCCAGCCTGCGCTACGAAAAGGGCGTTCTGGTTCAAGGCGCCACGCGCGGCGACGGCAAGACCGGCGAGGACGTGACCGCCAACCTGCGCACGCTGGACAGCATCCCCCAGACGTTGGCCGGCTCGGGCTGGCCCGACGTCATCGAGATCCGGGGCGAGGTCTACGCCCCCAACGCCGCCTTCGACGCCTTCAACGCGGCGGCCGAGGCCGAAGGCAGGCGCACCTACGCCAACCCGCGCAACTTCGCCGCCGGGTCGCTGCGCCAGAAAGACCCGAAGATCACGGCCCTGCGCCCCCTGACCTTCTTCGCCTACGCCTGGGGCGAGACCTCCGCCCCCTTCGCCGAGACGCAAGCCGGCGCGCTGGAGGCCTTCCGCAGCTGGGGCTTTCAGGTCAACGACCGCTCGGCCCGGGTCGAGGGCGCCGACGGCCTGATCGGCGTCTATCAGACGCTGGAGGCCGATCGCAGCCGCCTCGGCTACGACATCGACGGCGTGGTCTATAAGGTCGACCGGCTGGACTGGCAGAACCGCCTCGGCTTCATCGCTCGCAGCCCCCGCTGGGCCATCGCCCACAAGTTCCCGGCGCAGCAGGCGACGACCGTTCTGGAAGGCATCGACATTCAGGTCGGCCGCACCGGCTCCCTGACCCCCGTCGCCCGCCTGCATCCCGTCACCGTCGGCGGCGTCGTGGTCCGCAACGCCACCCTGCACAACGAGGACGAGATCGCCCGCAAGGACGTCCGCATCGGCGACACCGTCGTCCTCCAACGCGCCGGCGACGTCATCCCCCAGATCGTCGGCGTGGTCGAAACCCTGCGACCCGAGGGCGCCGTCCCTTACGTCTTCCCCACCGTCTGCCCCGTCTGCGGCTCCGAAGCCGTGCGCGAGGGGGACGAGGTCAAGCGCCGCTGCACCGGCGGCCTGATCTGCGACGCCCAGATCGTCGAGCGCCTCAAGCATTTCGTCAGCCGCCGCGCCTTCGACATTGAAGGCCTCGGCGAAAAGCAGCTGATCGCCTTTCATGCGCGCGGCTGGATCAAGGAGCCCGCCGATATCTTCCGCCTGGCCCGCGACGAGGAGAAGCTGGCCCTGCTGCGCGCCGAGGACGGCTATGGCGAGACCAGCGTCGGCAACCTGATCGCCGGGATCGACGCGCGCCGCGTCATCAGCCTCGACCGCCTGATTTTCGGTCTGGGCGTGCGCGAGATCGGCGAGCAGACCTCTCTGGTGCTGTCGCGCGCCTTCGGCAGCTGGACCGCCTTCCGCGACGCCTGCATGGCCGCCGCCAGCGGCCTCGCCAGCGATGACTGGAAGACGCTGGCCGCGACCCACGCCATCTCCACCCGCGTGCTGGGCCTGATGGCCGAGGCCTGTCCCGCCGCCGACGATCCGTGGCCCGAGGCGCCGATGGATCAAAAGATCGCCCTCGCCTTCCCCGGCATGGCCGCGCCCGCCCGCCGCTCGCTGGCGGAAATCTCGAGCGGCTGGAGCGACCTGACCCGCTGGGCCGCCATCGCGCGCGATGAGGGCCCCTCCGACATGCTGAACCAGATCGCGGGCGTCTCCGGCGTCGGCCCGGTCGCCGCCGAAGCCCTGGCCCACTTCTTCCACGAACCGCACAACCTTCAGGTCGTCGACGCCCTGCTGGCCGAACTCGAGCGCGTCGAGGACGTGGCCGCCCCCGTGACCGACAGCCCGGTGGCGGGCAAGACCGTCGTCTTCACCGGCTCGCTGGAACGCTTCACCCGCGACGAAGCCAAGGCCCGCGCCGAAAGCCTGGGGGCCAAGGTCTCGGGCTCGGTGTCGAAGAAGACCGACTACGTCGTCGCCGGTCCCGGCGCCGGGTCCAAGCTGAAGGACGCCGAAAAGCACGGCGTGACCGTCCTGACCGAGGACGAGTGGCTGGCGCTTATTTCCTGATGCACGCCGTCGCCATCGACTTCGAAACCGCCAATGAGCAGCGGGCCAGCCCCTGCTCCATCGGCCTGGCCTGGATCAACGACGGCGTCATCGAATCCGTTGAGCACCACTATATCCGCCCGCCGGGGATGCGCTTCGCCAGTTTCAACATCGCCTTCCACGGCATCGGCCCCGAACAGGTCGAAGACGCCGAGGAGTTCCCCGCCGTCCTGGCCGCCATCGCCCGGCGTCTCGAAGGCCGCACCGTGCTGGCTCACAACGCCGCCTTCGACGTCAGCGTCATCCGCAACACCTGCGACCACTACGGCCTGACCTATCCCGAGTTCGACTACCTCTGCACCGTCAAGCTGGCCCAGATCAGCTGGCCTGAGTTCCCCTCGCACAAGCTGAACAACGTCTGCGCTGAACTGGGCGTCGCCTTCCGCCACCACGACGCGGCTGAAGACGCCTTCGCCTGCGCCTCCGTGGCCCTGGCGGCGGCGCAGGTGCATCAGGCGGCCGACTGCCGCGCCCTGGCCGACGCCAGCCGCCTGACCATGGGCCGCGTCTGGCGCGACGGCTATTCGGCCTGCTCCAACGCCGGAACCCGCCCCCGCCGTCCGCGCGGCGGCTGATCGACGCCTCCAGCAAAAGACGTCCGAATCCATCGCCTTAGGCGCCCGCAGCGCGGTCAACTTGACCTAAGGTCATGTAATCATTGAGTGAAGTTCACAATTTCGGCCTTGTTTCGGACCGAACCCCGGATCATCCTTCGTCCAAGGGATCGCCTCAACGATCCGTCAGAAGGAAAACGCCGATGAAGACCTCCGTCCTGACGGCGCTCGCCGTCGCAGCCGCCGCCCTCGCTTCTCCGGCCCTCGCCAGCGACCCGACCGGCCTGTGGCAGACGCCGACCAACGGCGGCCAGGTCCGCATCGAGCGTTGCGGCCAGGCCCTCTGCGGCGTCCTCGTCACCTCCAGCCATATCCGCGCCGACCCGAACGTGCGCGACGCCCGCAACAAGGACGAGTCCTTGCGGACCCGCCCCCTGCGCGGCCTGCGGATGCTGTCAGGCTTCACCGGCGGCCCGACCGAATGGCGCGGCGGTTCCGTCTACAATCCCGAGGACGGCGGCACCTATCGCGGGACCATCACCCTGACCAACGACAACACCCTGCGCCTGCGCGGCTGCATCGTCGCCCCCCTGTGCAAGACCCAGACCTGGACCCGCGTCCAGTAAGCCTCTCGCACAAGCCTCAATGAAAGACGCCTCCCCCGCGATCGCGAGGGAGGCGTTTTCACATCAGCGGTTCAGCGAGCTCATGCCGCCGGGCGCATAGCGCTCGCCCGCCGCCGCCCCGCGCGGGAAGACGGCCTCGATCCGCGCCAGATCATCCGGCGTCAGCACGATGTCCGCCGCCGCCGCGTTCTGCTCCAGCGTCGTGATCCGGCGCGTGCCGGGGATGGGGACCAAGTCCTCTCCCTGCGACAGCACCCAGGCCAGGGCCAGTTGCGCCGCCGTCACGCCCTTGTCCGCCGCGATGGCGCCGACCGCATCGACCAGATCGAGGTTCTTCTGGAAGTTGTCGCCCGCGAAGCGCGGGTTCGTCCGGCGGAAGTCGTCCGGCGCCAGGTCGTCGATCGACTTGATGTCCCCCGACAGGAAGCCCCGGCCCAGCGGGCTGTAAGGCACGAAGCCGATGCCCAATTCGCGCACCACGCCCAGCAGTTCATCCTCCGGGTCGCGGCTCCACAGCGAATATTCGGTCTGCAAGGCCGTGATCGGATGCTCGGCGTGGGCGCGGCGCAGGGTGGCGGGCGCCGCCTCGGACAGGCCCAGGAAGCGCACCTTGCCTTCCTTCACCAGTTCGGCCATCGCCCCGACCGTCTCCTCGATCGGCGTATTGGGGTCGATGCGGTGCTGGTAATAGAGGTCGATGTGGTCGACGCCCAGACGGCTCAGGCTGCCCTCGATCGCACGGCGCACATTGGCGGGCGAGCCGTCAGTGATCGCCGAGCCGTCCGGCTGGCGGTTGATGCCGAACTTGGTGGCGATGAAGGCCTCGTTCCTGCGCCCCTTCAGCGCCTTGCCGACCAGGACTTCATTGGTGTGGGGGCCGTACATCTCGGCCGTGTCGAACAGGGTGACGCCCAGGTCGAGCGCGCGGTGGATTACCGCGATGGATTGGGCCTCGTCCGCTGCGCCGTAAAAAGCGCTCATGCCCATGCAGCCCAGACCGACAGCCGAGACCTCAGGGCCGTTACGGCCCAGCTTGCGCATCTTCATCCGCGCATTCCTTCTGATGTGAGGGGGTCGGCGGCGCATCCGCCGACGCGCTTCAGATGGGCGCCGTAAAGCCTTATTTCAAGGGGCGCGCCTTCACCCTACCCGCTCATCCCGGCGGACGCCGGGATCCAGTAAGAGCCCCGCGCTCCACAACCGGCCGATGGACTTGAAGCCAAAGCACTGGGTCCCGGCGTCCGCCGGGATGAGCGGATGGTTCAGATCAGACTGGCCACGATGGACAGGATGGTCGCCGTCGCCACGGCGTTCAGCGCCATGCCCAGACTGGCGAAGGCGCCCGCCGTCTGATCCACCTGAAACGCCCGCGCCGCGCCGAATCCGTGCGCCGACACCCCGACCGCAAAGCCCCGCGCCCGATAATCCCTGATCTTCAGCAGGTTCAACAGCGGCGTCGCCGTCATCGCCCCGATCACGCCGGACATCAGCACGATCACCGCCGCCAGAGCCGGTATGCCCCCCAACTGAGAGGCCACAGCCATCCCCACCGGCGTCGTCGTGGCGCGCGGGGCGATGGAGGCGATGATCTCTGCGGGCGCGCCGAACAGCCAGACGATGCCCACGGCGCTGACGATGGCCGTCGCGGCCCCCGCCAGCAGGGCGCAGGTCAGCGGTTTGGCCAACCGCCGGATCGTCGCCCGCTGCGCCCAGATCGGCACGGCCAGCCCCACCACCGCCGGTCCCAGCAGAAAGCCCAGCACCTGCGTCGCCTCGGCGTATGTCGCATAGGGCGTCTTGGTCGCCAGCAGCACCCCGATCAGCACCGGCGTCGCCAGCAGCACCGGATGGCACAACGGATGGCGCCCGCTGCGCCGCGACAGGATGTCGGCCGCCTCGAACACCGCCAGCGTCACCGCCAGCCACAAAAGGGGCGTCGCGATCAGACCGCTCACGACGCGCCCTCCCCGCTATCATCAGGTTCGGGCTCACGTCCGGCCACGGCGCGGAACGCCAGCGCCGTCACCGCCAGCGTCAGCAGGGTCGAGACCACAACCGCCACGACGATGCCGACGCCATAGCGCGACAGGATCGCCCCCTCCTCCATCACCCCGACAGCGGCGGGCACGAACATGATCGACAGATGCGCCGTCAGCCAGCCCGTCACCTGGGTCAGCGTCAGCCGCTCCCTCGGCACAAGGGCCAGCCACGCCAGCAGCAGCACCATGCCGATCACCGACCCCGGCAGGGGCAGGCCCGTCAGCCGGTGGATCACCTCGCCCGCCAACTGGCAGACGAGCAGCAGGGCGATGGCGCCGATCATCGGCCGGGCTTCTCCTTTACAGCGGTCTCGTCTGCGCCTTCAGCCATTCCAGCGCCGCCTCATCCTTCTGAACGCCGTCAGCCAGCAGAGGCCCGACCTTGGCCAGAACCTCGGCGTGATAGGCGTCAACGTAAGCCCGCTCGTCGGCCGTCAGCAGAGCCACATCGATCAGGCGGCGATCCAGCGGCGCCAGCGTCAGCTGCTCGAACCCATGCATCGGCCGCTCGCCGCCCGGAACCTGCGCCGGGGCCGTGACGACCTGCAGGGTCTCGATGCGGATGCCCCACTCGCCCTCGCGGTAATAGCCCGGCTCGTTCGACAGGATCATGCCGGTCAGCAGCGGCTGGTCCGTGCCCCAGCCCGCGATGCGCTGCGGCCCCTCGTGCACGCCCAGATACGACCCGACGCCATGGCCCGTGCCGTGGTCGAAGTCGAAGCCCGCGTTCCACAGCGGCTGGCGCGCAATGGCGTCCAGCTGACGCCCGCTGGTCCCGGCCGGAAAACGGATCACGGCCATGGCGATGTGGCCCTTCAGGACCAGGGTGAACATCCGGCGCTGATCGGCCGTGCCCTCGCCGATGGCCATGGTGCGGGTCACATCCGTGGTCCCGTCCAGATACTGACCGCCGCCGTCGACCAGCAGCAGCGAACCCGCCTCCATCGGCCGGATCTTGGCCCCGACCGGCTTGTAGTGCGGCAGGGCGCCGTTCGGCCCGACCCCGGCGATGGTGTCGAAGGACAGATCTTTCAGCATCCCGGTCGCCTCGCGGAAGCCTTCCAGCGCCTCGACCACCGCCCGCTCGTCCGGCAACTCCTTATGCGCGACCGTATCGACCCAGTGCAGGAACCGGGTCAGGGCCGCGCCGTCGCGGATGTGGGCCTGACGGCTGCCCTCGATCTCGACGGCGTTCTTCTGGGCGCGCGGCAGGGCGCAGGGGTCCATGCCGCGAACGATGGTCGCGCCCGCCGCTTCCAGCCGGTCGAAATACCAGGCCGAGGACACGGCCGGATCGATCATCACCTTATGGCCCGACAGGGCGTCCAGCGCGCCCGGCAGCGCCTCGGGCGCCTCCAGCGTCACGGCGTCGCCCAGCCAGCCGGGCAGTTCGTTCGTCACCTTGGCCGGGTCGAGGAAGACGCTGGCCGTCCCGTCGGCCTTCACCACCGCCTGTCCCAGAGGCAGCGGCGTGCGGATCACGTCGCCGCCGCGAATGTTGAACAGCCAGGCCAGCGACGACGGCGCCGTCAGCACGGCGGCCTCAGCTCCGGCGTCGGCGACAGCCTTGCCGATGCGGGCGCGCTTGGACGCGGCGTCCTCGCCGGAAAAGCGGTCCTCATGCGGGACCACCGGCGCCTGCGGCTGGGCCGGACGGGCGTCGCCCCAGGCCAGATCAATCGGATTGGCCTCGACCGCCTTCAGCGTCGCCCCGGCCTTCTCGACGGCGGCGCGCAAGGTCGCCAGCGCATCGGGGCTGTGCAGGCGCGGATCATAGCCGATCACCGAACCCGACGGCACGGCCGCCAGCCAGTCGGCCAGTTTGTTCAGCGGCTGACGCTCGAACAGGGCCTCGTCCGTCTGGGCCTTGGCCTGCACCGTATAGCGGCCGTCGACGAAGACCGCTGCGCGGTCCTTCAGCACCACGCCCGCCCCGGCCGAGCCGGTGAAGCCGCTGACCCACGCCAGCCGCTCATTGGCGTCGGGCAGGTATTCGTTCTGGTGCTCGTCCTCGTGCGGGACCAGCAGGCCGTCGAGGCCCTGCTTGGCCATTTCGGCGCGGAGCAGAGGCAGGTGTTTGGCCCCGAAGGACGGATCGGTGGTTTCGTCGAATGTCTGGCGCATGGGTCGCTCTTATACCCTTCTCGTCCGGCGCGAGAAGGCGGCTTTCCGGCCCATCCGCCGCGTTCGCGATTTTTAGCCCCGACCTTCAGAGCAAGCAGGGCGTCCGCGCTTCAATCGGCGTCTTTCCGCGCATCCTTCGCCGCCGCCTTCAGGCGATGCCCCACCTCGACGATGGCCGTCAGCGCCGGGATCAGTTCGCCGCCCAGCGCCGTCAGGGCGTATTCGACCGAAGGCGGCGAGGTCGGCACGACCCGTCGATCCAGAACGCCCCGCGCCTGCAACTCGCGCAGACGCTGGGACAGCACCTTGGCGGATACGGGCGGGATATCGGCGCGAAGCTCGCTGAACCGCCGCGGGCCTTCGCGCAGATGCCAGATCACATTCGCCGCCCAGGCTCCCGAGATCACCGCCATGCACTCGGTCAGGTCGCATCGTTCCGGCGGCGGCGCGCTGCGGTTCTTGCGCATCTTGAGGGTCATGTCGAAAGCCGCCGGTTACCGGGAAGAAACTCCATAATGCGATAACCATTGGAAACTTCATTGGCAATGGAAACCTCGACGCCTAGGTCTGCCCTCTCTTCAGACAGGAGCTTTTCCATGCGCCTCTACTTCAAGCCGGGAGCGTGTTCGCTCGCCTCCCGGATCGTCCTCATCGAACTCGGCCAGGCGTTCGAGGCGATCAGGGTCGATACCGACGCGGGCCTGACCGAGGACGGTCGCGACTATCGCGCCGTCAATCCCCGCGGCTATGTGCCGGCTCTGGAGTTCAAGGACGGCCGGGTCGTCACCGAGAACCCGGCTGTGCTTCAGTATCTGGCCGACCTGCAGCCCGATCGTCTGGCGCCCGCCGCCGGAAGCTGGGATCGCGTGCGCCTGCAAGAGGCCCTGAGCTTCATCTCTTCCGAGCTGCACAAGGCCTTCTCGCCCTTCTTCCACGGCGAGGCGCAGGGCGAACGCCGGGCGCCGGCCGAGGCCCTGCTCAAACGACGCCTCGGCGAGGTCGAACAGATGCTTGGACAGGAAAGCCCCTACCTGCTCGGAGATCGAATGAGCGTGGCGGACATCTATCTGTTCGTCGTGCTGAACTGGACGGGCTTCATCGGCTTCAGCCTTCAGGGCTGGCCGCGCCTGTACGACTTCATGTCGCGCATGGGCGCCCATGCGTCCGTAAGGGCCGCTCTGCTGCAGGAAGGCCTGCTGAAGGACGCCGCATGACCGCCCCCTTCCCCCAGATCACGCGCCTGCTCACGGACTACTTCGACGGCCTCTACGACTGCGATGTCGAAAAGCTGACGTCGGTCTTCCACCCGCAGGCCGTCTACGCCACCGCCGACGAGACGCCCCTGCTGTTCCGCACCATGGAGGAATACCTCCCCATCGTCGCAGCCCGGCGATCGCCCGCCTCGCGCCAGGAGCCGAGGCGGGATCATATCGACGAGATTCAGCTGGCCGGCGACAACACGGCGCTTGCGCGGGTTCGCTGCTCGATCGGCGACCGGGACTTCGTCGACTTCCTGTCTCTTGTGCGCACCGACGGCCAGTGGCGGATCATCGCCAAGGTCTTCCAGATCATCGAACGCAAAGCCTAGGAGGGGCGCAGCAATGCCTTACGTCAACATCCGGATCACCCGCGAAGGCGCGACACGAGAACAGAAGGCGCAGTTGATCGCCGGCGTCACCGACCTTCTTTACGAGGTGCTCGACAAGCCGCCCGCCGTGACCTTCGTGGTCATAGACGAGGTGCCGTTGGAGGATTGGGGCGTCGGCGGCCTGCCCGTCGATGAATACCGCCAGTCCCTCGCCGCTGCGCCGAAGAGCTAGAGCGCCCGGCCCGCGCGACAAAGCAGCCCGGCCTTTTCAGCCGGGCTGCGCTTGTTTGCGAACAACCGCCGTTGCGCCCTACTTCTTGCGCAGCTGCAGGGCGCTCCACGCATCATGATGGATCGTCTGCTCCACCACGAAGCCCAGCGGCAGATAGGCCTCCAGCACCCGCTCCTCCTGCGTCCGCAGCAGGCCCGACAGGATGGCGACCCCGCCCGACTTCAGCGCCGCGCCGATCTCGGGCGCCAGATGCACCAGCGGCGCGGCCAGAATATTGGCGAACACCAGATCATAGGGCGCGTGCTGGGCGATACGCGCATCGCTCAGGCCGTCGGCGAAATAGAACTCGCACTTGGCGTCGTTGATCTGGGCGTTCTCATTGGCGATGCGGGCCGAGGGCTCGTCGATGTCGGTGCCGACAGCGATGGGCGACCCCGTCCTGGCCGCCGCGATGGCCAGAACGCCCGTGCCGCAGCCCACGTCCAGCACCTTCTCGAAGCTTTCAGTCTTCAGCAGATTGTCGAACGCCTCCAGGCAGCCGACCGTCGTGCCGTGGTGGCCGGTGCCGAAGGCGGCGCCCGCATCGATCTTCAGCGTGACCCGTCCCTCAGGCACCTTGCCCTGATCGTGCGCGCCGTAGACGAAGAAGCGCCCGGCCTCGACCGGCGGCAGGCCCGACAGGCTCATGGCCAGCCAGTCGGCGTCGGCCAGCTTCTCGACCACGACCTCCAGCCCCGGCGTGGCGCGCAGGATTTCGGCGATGCCCTCGGCCTCTTCATCGGTCGTGGGGAAGGCGTCGATGCGCCAGATTTCCTTGTCCTCATCCTCTTCCAGGATGGAATAAGTCGCGTTCTCCAACAGGGGGTTGGCGTCGATGGCGGCGGCGGCGGCTTCGGCCGGGGCGCGATCGCCGCGCGCGATCACCTGAACTGCGGATTCGGACATTTCTCAAACACCGTTATAATGACGAATCGCCAGTGCGGGCTTGTCCTTACGCCCGTGTCCAACGAGGGGTCGGGGAGTTTATGGCCAAAGCACCGTCTGAAACGAAACCTGCCGCGAAAGCGGCTTCCGCCGCTTCCAAGCCGAAACCGGCGGCAAAGTCGAGCGCGACAGCGACAAAAGCTGACGCCAAGCCCAAGGCCGTAAAGGCCCCCGCCGCGACGAAGGCCGCCGCCAAGGCTCCGGCCAAGGCGGCTGCTCCCAAGACGGCCAAGCCCGCCGCGGCCAAGGCGACCGCTGCGCCGAAGGCCGCCGCGCCAAAGACCGCCGCAAAGGCGCCTGCCGCCAAGAAGTCTGCGGCGTCAAAGGCTCCGGCCTCCGCCAAAACGACCACGGCCAAGACTGCCTCGCCGAAGAAGGCTGCGGCTCCCAAGAAACCCGCCGCGCCCAAGGCCGCCGCTCCGGCCCCGGTCGAGACGCCAGTCGCCGCCTCCCTCGCGCCCGCGCCCATCGCCGAGACCAAACCCGCGCCGAAGCCCGAGCCGGTCGTCGCTGCGGCCCCCGCTCCGGTCGAGCCGCCCGTTCAGGCGACGGCGCCCAAGCCCGCCGCCGATCCGGTCAAGTCGGTCGAGGCCCCCGCCCCGCAGAAGAAGGGCTTCTTCGCCCGTCTGTTCGGCTGGTGATCAAAGGCTGATCGCAAACGCAAAGAAGGCCGGAGAGGACGCCCTCTCCGGCCTTCTTCAATTCTCATGGCTGAGACGACTTATTCCGGCAGGTCTTCCGCCAGGATGGCCATTTCGAACATGAAGGAGCCGGCTTCGTCCTCATCTTCGAACACTACGCCGATGAACTCGTCATCGACATAGACTTCGGCGGAGTCGGCGACCTTGCGGGCCTTCACCTTGATGCCGCCGTGGTTGAAGGTGCGCTTCAGGTGCGTCTCGACGCGCTTCAGGTCGTTCTCGGTCACGGGGTCAGCCTCGTTTTGGCGCCGATGAGGCGCATGTCGTTGGCCGCGGACCCTAGAGAAGCCGCCCCGCCTTGGGAAGCCCGCGCGTCAGGCGTCCACAGGCGCAGCGACCGCCCTCAGATCACGAAGTCATAGACGATGTCGGACAGCGTATGGTCCATGGTCCGCGCAGGCGTGGCGTCGGTCGGGCAGTTGACCAGCCTTGCCGGCACCCCCGCCACGGTGCAGCCCGCCGGCACCGGCTTCAGCACCACCGAGCCGGACGCCACCTTGGCGTAGTCGCCGACCGTGATGTTGCCCAGCACCTTGGCCCCGGCGCCCAGCAGGACGCCGCGCCCGATCTTCGGATGGCGGTCGCCGCGCTCGGCCCCGGTCCCGCCCAGGGTCACGGCGTGCAGCATGGACACCTCGTCGCCCACCACCGCCGTCTCGCCGATGACGATGCCCGTGCCGTGATCCAGGAAGACGCCCGAGCCGATCCGCGCCGCCGGGTGGATGTCCAGCTGGAACAGCTCCGAAATCCGGCTCTGGAAATGGAAGGCCAGGGTGTCGCGGTCCTGTTCCCACAGCCAGTGGGCCACGCGCCAGGCCTGCAGCGCCTGGAACCCCTTGAAGTACATGAAGGGCTGCAACAGCGACCGGATCGCCGGATCGCGCTCCTGCACCGCCTTCAGGTCCGCCTCGGCGGCGGCCACGATGCCCGGATCGGCGGCGAAGGCCGACAGCGCCACCTCGCGCACCGTCATGGCGCCCAGCTCCGCATCGCCCAGCTTGCGCGCGATCTGGAAGCTCAGCGCCCCGGCGAAATCCTCATGCGCCAGGACGACGGCGTTCAGCTGCGACGCCAGGCGCGGCTCCTCGCGCGCAGCGTCTTCGGCGGCGGCGCGCAACTGCGCCCACAGGTCCGGCTGCTTCGGCACGACTTCCAGCTTGGCCATCAGGCTTCCTTCGACTTCAGGCGGCGATCCTACGCGCCCAGCATGGCGCGCGCCAGCGCGGCCGGCAGTTCGCCCTCCCGCGCCATATGGTAGGCGCGGTACGCCGTCGCCACCGTCAGCCCGTCGCGCACCGCCCCGCGCGCGATCTCGGCCATCAGATCGCGGAAGGGAACGCGCGCCGTCAGAAAGACCTCGGTCTCGTCCGGCGCCGTCTCGGTCGCCTCCAGTCCCCAGGCCACCCAGGCCATCGCCCGTTCGTCGGTGATGGAGTTGGACAGGTCCAGGTCCAGCGCCGCGCGCCAGTGCTGCGCCGTCAGCCCCGCCTCCTCGGCCAGTTCGCGCTTCACGGCCTCGAACGGGTCTTCCCCTTCCGGCGCCCCGCCCTCGGGCATCTCCCACGAATAGCGCATCAGGGCGAAGCGGTGCTGCCCGACCAGGCTGACCGTCCCGTCGTCATGCAGCGGCAGCACGCCCGTCCCCACATTCTTCGGCCGCATGACCACATAGTCGGCGTCAGCCCCCGTCGGCGCGATCGCCGGGTGGCGCGTCACCCGCATCCACGGCGTGTCGACTAGGTCGCTGGTCCCCAGGCTGCGCCACGGCGGCGTGTCCGGCAGGCCCTCGGCCCAGCGAGGCTTGATGTCGCGGATCTGACTCATGCCCCTGCTATGGCGCAGCGCGCCCCGAAAGCCTAGCTATCGGCCATGAGCCAGTCAGACCTCGCTTCCGCCCTGCCCCTGCCCGTCCGTTCGGACGAGCTGCTGTCGCGCCTGGCCGTGCGCCGCTCGGCCCCGGCCCAGTCGTTGGCCCTGCCCGGCCCCTCGGACGCCGAGATCGAGCAGATGCTGCTGCTGGGCGCCCGCACGCCGGACCACGGCAAGCTGTTTCCCTGGCGCTTCGTCATCCTGGGCCCGCGCAGCCGCGCCGAACTGTCGGAAGCCCTCGCCGCCCTGGGCGAAACCCAGAACCGCACCGGCAAGGAGATCGCCGCCCTGGCCAAGCTGGCCAACCCGCCGCTGACCGTCATGGTCGTCTCGACCCCGATCCAGGGCCACAAGGTGCCGATCTGGGAGCAGCAGCTGTCCGCCGGCGCCGTCTGCATGAACCTGGAACACGCGGCCAATGCGCTGGGCTATTCGGCCAGTTGGATCACCGACTGGTATTCCTACGACCCCGCCGCCGTCGCCCTGTTCGGCATCGAGGACGGCGAGAGCATCGCCGGCTTCATCCACGTCGGCACCCTGTCCGACCCCCCGCTGGAACGCCCCCGCCCCGACCTGACGCACAAGGTGACGGCGCGCCCATAACGCGCTTCCCTTCTCCCCTTGTGGGAGAAGGTGGCCGAGCGCAGCGAGGTCGGATGAGGGGTCTCTCCGCCGTTGCAACCCCCCTCATCCGTCAGCCCCCGGGGCAAGCC
>OFTY01001003.1_pt1 | contig 14787 bp, 13 predicted proteins | sample 1775061 | NCBI WGS metagenome assembly OFTY01 (sample SAMN08195773, study PRJEB24354) | sludge metagenome | isolation source: sludge from phenol fed wastewater aerobic bioreactor B | place: India: Nagpur | collected 2016-09-16 | reverse complement strand
TTCATGGGTCAGCGTTTTGAGTGGAGATGTTGTAAAGTGAAACTGCTGTCCGCGTCCAGCGTGAACAGCGTGATGGCTGCATTATCCTGTACCAGCATGCGATAGTTCCGCAATGGCATGCCGAGTTTGTGCGCAAGGTACAGGCGGTTCACGCCGTTGTGCGCGGCAACGAGAATGTTGCCGGACGGATGCCGGCGCAGGGCCTCTGTGAAAAAATCATCCATGCGATGTATGATCTCCATGCCGGTTTCGCCGGTCCCCCCGGCCCTGAACCTCCCCGGATCTCGCATCCAGTTCTCCCACACCAGGGGCGCCTCCGCCATGAACTCTTCTTTCGTTTTCTGCTCCCAGGCCCCGAAATCGGCTTCTATCAGCCTGGTATCTTTTTTAACATGCACGCCGCTGGCGATATTGGCGGTCATAAATGCCCTTTCTAACGGAGAAGAATACACGCCATCGAAAACGACGTCTTTCAGCTGGCTCCGCAGCGATTCCGCCTGCTGAATGCCCTTTGCCGTGAGGGAAATGTCCGACCTGCCGCAGTAGCGGTTATTGTCCGCATTCCAGGCTGTTTGTCCGTGCCGTAATAGAAAAACGTTAAGCATAAGAATGACCGGGGATGTATCCGTTTTCTTTTAATGTATGGATGAATGCGTGATATTGTTTTTCATATGCCGCTGCCAGTGCATCATCCGGATAAATGGCTTTCTCCACCTGCGTCATGGCAGCGGCGGCTTCCATGATGGTGTGGAAATATGTTTTGGATGCGGCGAGGATAGCGGCACCCGGGGCATCCGTGGGATGTTTCATTTTATATATCGGCAGCTGCAGCACATTGCTGCGGATGGTCAGCCACAGATCACTGTCGCTGGCACCTCCTGCAGTGAAAACGACCTTCGCCTTTTCCCCGGAGAGCTGCGCGATCCTGTCATACGCATACCGTTCGATGTAGGCCACGCCTTCCATGGAGGCCGCGAACCTTTCAGCGGGTGCAAGACCGGCGGGAGCGAACCCCCTGGCTTGCGGCGCTACAAAAGGGAAGCGTTCTCCCTGTTGCATTAAAGGGTATACAAGGTGTGGTGTGGGGATAAGCAGGCGGGTGGCTTCATGTAAGGATTCCGGGTTGCCGGAGAAATCCCTGCTGACCCAGTCGGCGCCGGTATTGCTGGCGCCGCCTGGCATCCAAAAGCCTTCCGGATGACGGTGGTTATATAACGCCCCCTGTGGATCCCGTATAGCTGTTGCCGTTACTCCCTTCACAACGAGCGTTGTGCCGATGGTGGTGTTCCAGTCGCCCGGATTCACTGCCCCGGCAGCGATCTGCGAAGCGCATCCGTCTGTCATGCCGGCTGTTACTGTTACGTCGCCCTGCAATCCTTCGATATCCGCCGTCACCCTGCCCAGCGGTGTGCCGGAGGGCACTACTTCCTGCAGCCATTCCCGGCGGACGGATAACTTTTCCCAAATATATTCCGGCCAGCGTTGCCGCAGTACATCGTAACCGGATTTTAACACATTGGTAAAGTCGGTGACGTTATAACGCCCGCAAAGCCGTCCGGTGATAAAATCAGCAGCATGGATGAACTGGTGGAGCTGCACCGCTTTTTCGGGGAAATGCCGGAGAAACCAGATCATTTTAGGCAGACCGCTGCTGGTGTTGAAAGACGTATACCCATCAGCGTTATACCCCGCTGCGATCTCCCTGCATCGGATGCCTTCTGCCGACTGTCTGCCGTCGCTATACATGATAGCGTTGTGCAGTGGGCGGTAATGTCGGTCCACCGGGATAATGGTGCCGGAGGTAGAGGTAACGGCGATGGACCGGACGGGTGGTCGGCCGGATGTTTCGGTCAGCAGTTCCCCGAGGCATTGCCTGCATGCTTCCCACCAGGTTTCCGGGGATTGTTCTTCCCGGGAGGAGGGGGTGAGGGGGAAATGAACGGACCGGGTGCCGAGGAGGTGACCGGTGTTATCCATCAACACCGCGCGGGCGCCCTGTGTTCCCACGTCTATGCCTATAAAACTTTGCATGTTCAATGGTTCATGTTCCTGAAATAACTGCGTGTTTTTTCCCATTCCGCAAACAGCGATGCATAATGGGCTTCTTCCTGCGGATATACCGTTTCGATATTTTCATCCATCTGTGCATCGAGCTGCAAAGCCTGATTGCAAATGAGCGCGCCGCCGATGGCGGATGACTGCTGGAATTCGTTGCGCATCTGCACTTTTTTACCAGTGATATTGGCGATCAGCTGGCGAAGCACTTTGCTTTGCAGGCCGCCGCCGCATCCCCAGATGTAGTCTGGCCGGTGACCGGCCGCTTCAGCAAGTATCCGGTAGTTGCGGGCAATGGAGCAGGCGATGTCCAGCATGGTGGCCCAAACGAAAGAGCCGCGGGTGAGGAGGTGGGAGACAGGTGCGGGGAAGATGAAGCCGCCGCGGGTGAGGGAGACTTCCTCATCCGCGAGGAGTGAGCCCAGTGAGGCCATGCAGAAGGTATGCCGGTTCTCTGCCAGCTCTTTTTCTATCACATCGTATCCTTCATTCGGATAGAATATCTCTTTCAGCCGCTGGTAATTCAACCCGGTGACGCCTGCGTTGGCTTCAAATATGAAACGCTGCGCTTCAATGTCGCGGCTCGTCCAGGTCCTTTCCTGTTCATCCAGTGTATACGTCACCGTTAGTTTAACGATAGGCGTGGTGGTGCCTGATACGATCACCATGTCGTCTACTGCCGGCCGGGTGCTTTTGATCGCGAGTTGCGTATCCCCTCCACCCGTCACTATTTTCACGTCAGCCTGCAATCCCAGTACGGAAGCCACTTCCGGCAAAACATTCCCCAGCACCTCTGCGGAAGAGGTCAGCGGGGGAAGGAGTTGTGTATCGAGATGAAATATACTGCAGAGTTCCGGTGACCATTGCTGTTGCGCTACGTCATACAGCAGGGTTTCGGAGGCTTGGGAATGTTCGTATCGCGCCATCCCGCTGAATTGATATTCTATCCAGTTGCTGATGCTCAGGAAGGTGGCGGTATCTTTCCATATCTCTGTTCGCCGTGCACGGATGCCCGCGAGTTTCAATGCGGAGAAAAGGGAGGTGGGATAGCGCCCGGTAAGGGTGTACACGCGGCTTTTGTCCGGGATCATATCTTCCCACTCCCGTCCGCGGTGATCAATGTTGGGCAGGCCGATCAGCGATCTTCCGCCGCCGGAAAGTAATACGATCCCTTCCCGCTGACTGGTGGCGGTGATGGCGCGTACGGCGGCGGCCGGAACTTTTTCCAGTACCTGGCGGGTAAGGCGGAGTACCTGCTCCCAAAGCATTGCCGGATCGAAATACAGCGCATCCGGATAGCGCTGGTCCTTTTCGTAGCGGATATCTTCCCGGGCTACGGCAGGCACTTTGCCATCCGGCGTGGCGGCGGCTACCCGTACGTTGCCGGTGCCGATGTCTACAATAAGATATACATCCTTCATGGTCATAAGGTATGGAGGGTCAGTAATTCCCTGTTTGCAAGCCCGTTAATCTGCCGGTTGCCGTGTGCATACCATTGAAGCAGTGCATGGTTCATGATCGCTACATGGTGATCTTCTACTTCAAATGTGGCGCCGGCGATGTGTGGTGTGGCAATTACATGCGGCAGGTCCATGATGCGGTAATCCAGTTCGTCCGGCGGTTCATGGTCGAACACATCGAGGATGGCGCCGCGGATGGACCGGGCTTCGAGTGCTTCCAGGAGGTCTTCCCGTTTTACAACTGAGGCCCGTGCCGTATTCACAAAAATTGCATCTTTTTTCATCTTTTTCAATAACCCGCCGTGGATCATCCCTTTCGTTTCCGCAGTGACCGGCAGGTGAATGGAAACAATATCGCTGGTGCTGAAAACTTCCTCCAGGGAAGTATTGCGGAAGGCCTTATCGTGTTCTTTCACATACGGATCGAAGAACTGGATATGGCAGGGGAAAGGTTGCACCAGCCTGGCGATCAATTGTCCGATCGCGCCAAAGCCCACCATGCCAATAGTTTTGCCGGCCAGCTCGTTACCTTTGAAGTGAAGGTAAGAATCATGCGCGCCTGCCTGCCAGTTGCGCCCTTTCATCCATGCAATTCCCGGCAGCGTATGGCGCAGCAGGAGAATGACGTTGGAGAGGAACAGCTCCGCTACGGCCTGTGCATTGCGGGCAGGGGTGAAGAACACGGGAATACCGTGTTCGGTAGCGGCGTTTACGGCAACATTGGAAGGCGTTCCACGGCAGACGCCGATGAACCGGAGGTCCGGATGCGCGGCGATAACGGCTGCCGTAACATGGTCGTGCTCGGTGATGAGAGCGTCAGCGCCCGTTGTGCCCAGTAACGCCATTAATTCAGTTTCGTTGTACGCCCTTCCATTCGGTTTCCAGGAACGGTATATCACTTCTCCGAACTGTTTTTCCAGTTCTTCTATTCCTTTTTCGTGATACGGGGCTGTGATCAAAATTCTCATGCACTGTATGTTTAGCTGTGTTCAAGCGTTCTTACGGTATGGTGATGGAGTGTTTTGGCATTGTCCGGCAGCGTAATGAACCGGGTGAGCAGGGCGCTGATCACGTACAGGATGGCCAATATCCAGATCACGCCTTCTTCACCGATACTGCCGATGAAAAGCCCCACGATTGCCGGGCCCACAAATACCGGCAATCCTGCGCCCAGGTTGAGGATGGCCATTGCTGCTCCTTTGTCTTTCTTCACGAGGGAAGGCACCAGCGCAGTCAGCGGTACATAGCCCGCCAGGAAAGCGCCCCATAGTATGCCCGCCGTCATCACCATACCAAAATTGTCGGCCCATATCTGCGGGGAATAATAGAAAAGCAGGGTGCTGGCCGCACAGCCCACACCGCCGAACCACATAATGGTATTGCGCCACCCGAGCCGGTCTCCCACAAATCCGAAGATGAGATTGAAGATGATGTTGGCGGTGAAAATGGTACCCCAGATCTGCAGCCATTGCGTAGTATCAAACCTATGCCGGGCCATGTACATGGGCAGGAACACAGGGAAAGCGAATTGCGCGGTGGTGTTGATGATGCGGACGATGCCACCCAGCAATACTTTGGGTTCTTCCCGTACGATCGTCAGTCCCTTGATCAGTTCCTGCATTTTGGAACCGGCAGAAGCCCGCTGCTGCGCATCATTACGGCGACTCACCACCAGCGCGAAGAAAGCGCCGAGCAGGGCCCAGAAAACAGAGGTCCATAAGGTATTCAGATGCCCGAACCTTGTGATGGCCCAACTGGAATAGTAAGCGCCAAGTACATTCAATCCGCCGGTAAATACAAACCAAAACCAGCCCACAGCGCGCCCCAGCTGTTTTTGCTGGCTGCTGTATGCAATGCGTACGAGGAAGGAATAGGCGAACAACGGGTAACCGAAGCCGCGCAGGGCATAGGTGATCAGCATCACAGGATAGTTTAGTTCCCGCATACCGTAGCCTGTGAAGCCCGCTGTTCCGAGGAGGTAAAGGAGAAGGCCGGCCAGCATGGTACGGCGTACGCCGTAGCCTTCTGCCAGCACGCCGGAGAACCAGGCGGAAATGGCAATGGTGATACCATAAGCCGTGAAGAGCGTGGCAGATTCCTGGATAGAGAGGCCATGGTCTACAAGGTAAGGGCTGAGCCATCCCTGCTCAATACCATCGCCCATCATGAAGATCATGATGCCGATGTACCCCCAGAGCAATGATCGCGGGATGCCGGTTCTTTCGAAGAATGATGTGTTGGTCGTGGACATGTGTAGTATCAGTTAAGTGGAATAAAACGTAATATCTGCCGCCCTGTATCGAAAGTTGAATTAAAGGTAATTAAATAAAATTAAATTAAAATTAACTTTTCGTGATCGGAAGTGAAATATTTTTTAAACCGGCCGCTGTGCTGATTTTCATGTTAATTTTACATGAAACCCTTTACCGTCGGATGACTTTATACACCCTTCGCCTGAAAAAAGCTTATATTTGATGAAAGTTATTTTAACATTAGTAAGATCAATCACCTAACTAAGGATTCCACATGAATATTACAGAAAGGCATCAGTTAATCCTCCAGAAGCTCCATGAGGACGGAAAGGTGGACATACAGGAACTCAGCGACTCCCTGCAGGTATCCGGCGTAACGATCCGGAAGGATCTGAAACTGCTGGAAGAGAAGAAACTGCTCTTCCGTACCAAAGGCGGCGGGTCTACCCAAAACCCCTACGCCATCGAACGCCCTATCAACGAAAAAGAATTTATCAAGACGGAAGAAAAGAAGAAGATCGCCAAAGCGGCGGAAGCCTTGATCGGGATGAACGATTCGATCATCATCGGCTCCGGCACCACGGTATTTGAACTGGCGCGGGGCCTGCATCCCACCAAACACCTCACGGTGATCACGCCTGCCCTGAAAGTGGCGCTGGAATTATGCAACCGCCCCTTTATCGATGTGTTGCAGATCGGCGGCCTCATCCATCAAAGCTCTTCCTCGGCCGCGGGGTCCTTCGCCGAAAGGCTCCTGGACGATATCTCCTGCGGTGTGCTCTTCGTAGGGGTAGACGGCATTGATCCGGAATTCGGGCTGTCCATTACCAACCTGGCGGAAGCCAGCCTGAACATGAAAATGATCGGGCTCGCCCAAACAGTGGTGGTGATGGCGGACAGCTCCAAATTCGACCGGCGCGGGATCGGCCGCATCTGCAGCCTGGAACAGGTGGATTACATCGTTACAGACAATCTCGTATCCGCAGATACCGCGCGGATGGTCACGGAACACGGAGTAAAGGTGATCATCGCGGAATAACAGCAGCAGCTTGATTATTTCTTACCTTCAGGAATGATATGAGAAGAGGTAATAAACCTGAAGTAAGTTTCAAAGAAAGGATGGCTGCCTTGCGCAACCTCCCTGCATTTTTTAAACTGGTCTGGCAAACCAGTCCCCGGCTGGCCGCAGGCAATATGCTCCTTCGTGCCGCACAATCCGCTACGCCGCTGGCTTTACTCTATGTAGGCAAACTGATCCTGAATGAAGTAGTGCGCCTTGCGCAACAACATGGCACTCCGGGGTATCAATATCTGTGGGAATTATTGGCGGTGGAGTTTGGCCTGGTGATCTTCTCGGGTATGATGGGCAGACTGATAGGCTTGCTGGATGGGCTTCTTGGCGAACAGGTCGCAAATTTCACTTCTGTCCGCATCATGCAACATGCGGCCATGCTGGATCTCGATCAATTTGAAGATGCCACTTTTTATGATAAACTGGAGCGGGCGCGGCAGCAAACAATGGGGCGCACCATCCTGCTGTCGGAAGTTTTAAGTCAGTTGCAGGATGTTATTACGATCATCTTCCTGGCCGCGGGTCTCTTCACATTCAGTCCCTGGCTTATCCTCTTGTTGCTGGTGGCGGTATTGCCCGCGTTCTTTTCCGAAACCTATTTTAATGACCGGTTTTACGAGCTGGCGTGGGGCCAAACCTCCGACCGGCGGGAACTGGATTACATTCGCTATCTCGGCGCCAGCGATGAGTCCGTGAAGGAAGTGAAGGTCTTTCATCTTTCCGATTATCTCATCGTCCGTTTTATAAGGAGCTCGTATAAGAATTCTGTTGAGAAGAAAAAGCTCGCCACCCGGTACGAGTGCTGGGCCGGCGTGTTTGCCACGGTGAGCAGTGCCGGGTATTATGCGGCTTATGTATACATCATCCTGCAAACCGTGAACGGCCGCCTCACCATCGGCGACCTCACCTTCCTCGGAGGCTCTTTCCGCCAGTTGCGCGGTCTCCTTGAAGGCGTGCTGATGCGTTTCACCAGCATTACGCAAGGCGCTATCTATCTGCGGGATCTGTTCGAGTTCTTCGACATACAGCCGCGCATCGTGCAGCCGGAACGCCCACGCCCTTTCCCCCGGCCTATCCGCGAAGGGTTTACGTTTGAGAACGTAGGGTTTAGGTATTTGCATTCGGAACGATGGGCCAACCGCCATCTCAGCTTTACCCTGCATGCAGGGGAGAAGCTGGCGCTGGTAGGAGAGAACGGAGCGGGCAAAACAACCCTCGTGAAACTACTGGCACGACTATACGATCCCACGGAAGGTCGCATTCTGCTGGACGGATACGATCTGAAAGAATATGATCTGCAGGAACTGCGATTGAATGTGGGCGTGATCTTCCAGGATTTTCAACGGTATCAGATGACCGTTTCCCAGAATATCGCCGCCGGAAATATCCGGGAACTGAACAACCAGGCCATGATCGAGAACGCTGCCCGGAAAAGCATGGCGGACACGCTTATGGAAAGGCTTCCGGGCAAATATGATCAGATGCTGGGCAAACGTTTCAGTAATGGTGTGGAACTCTCCGGCGGCGAATGGCAGAAGATTGCGCTGGCGCGGGCCTACATGAAGAACGCACAACTCCTCATCCTCGACGAACCAACGGCAGCGCTGGATGCACGTGCGGAATATGAAGTATTCCAGCGTTTTGCAGACCTTACCAAAGGCAAGTCCGCCGTGCTCATCTCTCACCGTTTCTCTACCGTGCGCATGGCGGACCGCATCCTCGTGCTGGAAAAAGGACAGCTGATCGAGATCGGCAGCCACCATGAGCTGCTGGAAAAAGGTGGACGCTACGCGGAGCTGTTCCACCTTCAGGCCCAGGGGTACCGGTAACATTGTTATTGCTCGTCCGCGCTCGGACCGTAGCTTCCGGGGATGGGGATATCCAGCAGGCGGAGGTAAACACCCAGCTGTGCCCGGTGGTGCACGATCTGGCAGTAGCAAACACGGAGCATTTCAGGACGGGAGAGTACACTATAGATATCGTCACCGCCACGGATGGTCCAGTTGCCTTCGAGTGATTTATCCGTCGCGCCGGAAAGCACAGAATAGCCTGCTTCATACGATTCCTCAAAATACCCGATCATCTCTTCGTTGGTATTGATCATCGGCGGATTGTAAGGTGTTTTGGCGAAATCGAGTTCATCGGTGGTCAACACCAGCTTTACCCAGGAAGGAATCTCTGCCACGTGTGTGGCCAGCGCCCGCAGGGTCATGCTTTTGGGATGAGGCTGCCAGTCGTACTTGTCTACAGGTACGCGTTCAAGCATCTTACGGGTTGTTTTTGCTTCTTGCTCCATTTCTTTCAGGAGGGCGGGAATGATTGACATATCAGTGTGTTTTTGTTTACAATACAAAGTAAACACCGGGGTTTGACAGCCCTATGTCAGCAGTCCAACCACCCTTTAAAAAAATATTCCGTAGTTTTAGGAATGAAGCTAAACGATGCCCTTATGAAAGCGCCCTTACTCCTGTTGATCTCTATATTACTGATCTGCTGTAATCCATCATCCAAACAGCCCGGATCAGCCGATTCGCTTGCTGCAGGCAAAGATGAAATGCCGCTCACAAGGGCATCCTGTTACATGAAAGTGATGGGAAAAGATACTTTTGAGCTCCAGATCGTGATCAATGATGAGAAAGTAAGCGGGGTATTGGGGTACCGGTTCCATGAGAAAGACAGTAATGAAGGGTTGATCTCCGGTGAGCTGCATGATAATGTCCTCCGTGCCAACTATCATTTCAAAAGCGAAGGGGTGAACAGTACGCGGCCGGTCGTTTTTAAACTGATGGGAGACCAGGTGTATGAAGCGCTCCCGAATGGCGCAGACAGCAGCGGGCAACCTGCCTTCAATGATGACGACGCCAAACTGAAATACGATGTAACTCCTTATAAAAAGATCCCTTGCGAGTAAAGCATGTTTACAGCGGGCAGTTTTCGTGGTAGTTGACAAGCTGGATAGGCGTCCGTTCCATTTCAAACCCGTCATAAGCCTGCAATACCTCATCCAGTACTGCTTCGATCTCCTCCGGCATTTGTAATGTAACAAGCCTGTTCCTGAATTCCCTGATCCCCGGTAATCCTTTCAGATAGCTCAGATAATGCCGGCGCATCGCGTAAATGCCTGCTACGGGGCCTTTCCATTGCAGTGATTTCCTTAAATGCTGTTTACACACCGCCACCCGCTCGGCTACGGTAGGGGCCGCCATATGTTCGCCGGTGTTGAGGTAGTGGCGCACTTCGCGGAAGATCCAGGGATAACCGATGGCGGCGCGGCCGATCATAATACCATCTACGCCGTAACGGTCTTGGTATTCCTTCGCTTTCTCCGGGCTGTCAATATCGCCGTTGCCGAAGATGGGGATATGTATGCGGGGATTGTTTTTCACTTTGGTGATGAGGGTCCAGTCCGCCTCGCCTTTATACATCTGGCAACGGGTGCGGCCATGTATAGTAAGGGCCTGCACGCCCACATCCTGCAGCCTTTCCGCTACTTCCTCAATGTTTTTGGTGGCATCATCCCATCCCAGCCTGGTTTTCACGGTCACCGGCAGCGAGGTGGACTTCACACAGGCCTGCGTGAGCCGGGTCATCAGGGCGATGTCTTTGAGCACACCGGAACCCGCACCTTTGGCGACAATTCCTTTCACCGGGCAGCCGAAATTGATATCCAGCAGTTCCGGGCTGGTCACGTCCACGATCTTCGCCGCCATTCCCATACGCTCCTCATCCCCGCCGAATATCTGGATGCCTACTGGTCTTTCTTCATCGAAAATATCCAGCTTGCGGCGGCATTTGATGGCGTCACGGATAAGACCTTCGCTGGAAATGAATTCCGTATACAGCAGGTCCGCCCCGTTCTGCCTGCAGACCACACGGAAGGGCGGATCGCTCACATCCTCCATGGGAGCGAGCAACAGCGGGAATTCCGGAAGTGTTATGGAACCTATCTTTACCATTTGCGGCTGCAAAAATACGGTAAAATCAGGGATTCCGGCCTTTTTCACCGGGATAAAGGGTCCGCACGACGTCGCTCTGGAAGATCCGGCAGGTATCGACGTTGAGGGCGGACAGCGGACCGTAGAACCCTGCGCCGGTGTCTATGTTCCAGACATTGGCGCAATGCATGGGCTCAAACACATCGTAATTGATGGTGGGAGAGTGACCGATGAAGATCTCTTTATACAATAACAGTCGCTGTGGATATAGCAGGGAAGTTTTTTTAAGCCTGGGGTCGAGGGTGCGCGCAGTTTCCCAAAGCGTGCGGTCCCAGAGGAAATTGCTGCCGTATCGCTCCCGCGCAGGGCCATGCATGGAGGCGAAGCCGGCATGTATGAACAGGCGGTTCTGATCATCGATGTACCAGGACTGCATGCGCCTGAAAAAAGCAAGATGGGTGGCTTTTTGCCGGTCCGTCAGCCGTCTGTAACTTTCAACGGTGGAAATGCCGCCATGCATGAGCCATACATGCTCCGGCGTTTCTCCCGCGAGCCAGGCTTCACACCAGGCGTCATGGTTGCCTTTCAGAAAAATACATGAACGCTGTTTTTCAAGCGCCATCAGGAAGTCGATGACTTCCGCGGATTGAGACCACCCGTCTACATAATCCCCCAGAAAGATCAGCTGGTCATTTTCCTGCAAATTGATCCGTTCGATGAGTTGTTGCAGCGCTTTGAAGGCGCCGTGTATGTCTCCGATCACAAAAGTGCCTGCCATGTTATGAATTTACGGTATTTATAATTTTATTTGTAGGGATAAGCATCATTTCCAGATAAAAGTGAACATATGAAAAAAGCCGTACTTGTTTGTAGTATGTTGATGGCATTATTTTCCACAGTCACCGTATCCGCACAACAGATAAAGTCCAAACGCGCTCCCAATATTATTTTCATTTATGCAGATGACCTGGGTGCGGCAGAGATCGGTGCGTATGGTCAGCAGAAGATCAAAACCCCGAACCTGGACCGCCTGGCGAGGGAAGGGGTGAAGTTCAACAACTTCTACACCAGCACCCCCGTTTGCGCACCCGCGCGCTGCATGCTGATGACCGGCCGGCATGGGGGCCATTCTTATATCCGCGGGAATTATGAAATGGGAGGGTTCGCGGATTCGCTGGAAGGCGGGCAGATGCCCTTGCCCGAAGGCACCCTCACCATCGCAAAAATGCTTCAGCAGGCAGGTTACAAAACTGCCGCCATCGGTAAATGGGGACTGGGAATGCACAATACCACAGGAAGCCCCAACCTCCAGGGGTTCGATTATTTCTATGGGTACCTCGACCAAAAACAGGCGCACAACTATTATCCCACGCATCTTTGGGAGAACGGCCGTTGGGACAGTCTGAACAACCCTGTCATCAATGTGCACAAAACCCTTAATCCCGCCACAGCAAAGGAGGAGGATTTTGAGTATTTCAAAGGGAAGCAGTATGCTGTGGATGCGATGACCAGCAAAGCGATGCGCTTCATCAACGCGAACAGACAGGTGCCTTTCTTCCTCTATCTTCCGTATACCATCCCGCATGTATCGCTACAGGCGCCGGATTCGGCTGTGCAGCGTTATGTCGGGCAATTTGATGAGAAGCCTTACTATGGCCAGCAATCTTACGCGGCCGCGAAATATCCTTTATCCACTTATGCTGCGATGATCACTTATCTTGATTCGCAGGTGGGGATGATCATGGAACAGATAAAAAAACTGGGACTGGACGAGAATACGATCATCATGTTCTCCAGTGACAATGGCACTACTTTCAATGGCGGTGTGAACGCAAAATTCTTTAACAGTGTGGACGGTCTACGGGGATTGAAAATGGACGTTTACGAAGGCGGTATCCGGGAGCCGTTCCTGGTGCGCTGGCCGGGGAAGATACCTGCGGGCAGCACATCTGACTTTGTGGCCGTGCAATATGATATGATGGCAACTATGGCTGCTATTGCCGGTATACAGGCGCCGCCGGGCGACGGGATATCCATTCTCCCGGAGATGACGGGTAAACACAGGCAGCAGCAACAACGGATGTACATCTACTTTGAATACCCGGAGAAAGGCGGCCAGCTGGCCATCCGCATGGGGAAATGGAAAGGCGTGAAAACCGGGCTGAGAGCGGATGTTCACAAGCCCTGGGAATTGTACGACCTTTCATCCGATCCGGGTGAAACGCATGATATCGCCGCACAGCATCCGGACCTGCTCCGGAAATTCGACGCAATCGTGAAGAAGGAGCATCGTCCCGCGCATATCAGGGAATGGGAATTCCTGGATCCGAAGGTGAAAGTGACGGAGAAACTGTGATCAGGCGCGGTCTGCCAGCTGCTTCAACGCAGATACCAGCCGGTCGAGATCGGAAAGGCGGGTGTACACATGCGGCGTAACCCTTACGCAGTGGATGTTTTCCCAGTTGATCCCTACCGTGTGTAAATGGTAGTCACCCGCCAGCCGGGTATCCAGTTCCGAAGGAGACATCCCTTTGATGCTGACTCCCGCAATAGCGCAGCTGAAAGCAGGCTTGAGCGAAGTGTGCAGCTGTACGCCGGGGATTTCGAGGGCTTTTTGGGCCCAGTAGTTCTTCAGATATCTTATACGATCTTCTTTCCTGCGCGCGCCGATGGCATTGTGAAAATTGATGGCCTCACCGATCGCCTGTTCGATCGGAAAGCTGCGCGTACCCAGGGTTTCAAACTTCCGGATATTGTTGCTTCGTGGATCGGTGCTACCCAGCAGCGGCCATATCTTCCCGATCTTTTCTTTTTTGATCCACAGCATGCCGCTGCCTACAGGTGCGCTGAGGAATTTATGCAGACTGGTGCCAAAATAATCGCAGTTAAGTTCAGATATTTTAAAATCCAGCAAACCGAAGCTGTGCGCGCCATCCACCAATACTTCCAGACCATGGCTGCGACCCAATGCCGCCAGCTGTTGCACCGGCATGATTTGTCCCACCCAGTTCACCACATGTGTAATATGCAGCACTTTTGTTGCCGGTGTAATGGCATCGGCAAAGGCTTTCACGATCTGTTCCGGATCTTCTATGGGGAAATCGAAGGAAAGTTGTTTGTATATGATGCCTTCCCGGAGCTGGCGCTGTTTCCATGCCTGGATCATGTTCGGGTAATCCTGTTTTGTACCGATCACTTCATCTCCCTTTTGCAGCGGCAATCCGAATATCACCGTGTTAAGGGCTTCGGTAGCGTTCCGGTTAATCGCGATCTCTTCGGGGTCGGCTCCTGCCAGTGCAGCCAGTTGCTTACGCAAAGGCTCGCGGCCCTTGTCCATTTCCCGCCACATGTAAAAGCTGGGCCCCTGGCTGGCATACGCATTGTATCGGTCCAGCGCCTTTTGCACGGAAATGGGTTGCGGGCTTACACCGCCGTTGTTGAGGATGATAAGTTTGCTGCTGCTGGCCGTGTAAGCCTGCTGTATCCTGCGCCAGTAATCTTCGTTGTCACTGTTATCCGAGTCTTTCCGGAGGAATCGCTCTGCCTCCTCAAACTGTTGTGCATGCAGCTGATTGAAAAGACTGTTTGTTGTAAAAGCACTGGCTGCCAGCAACGCTGACTTTTCTAAAAAAGAACGTCGGGAAACTCTCATATGCAGGTATTTGTAGTACAGGGAGTTTCCACAATTTAAAGCTTCTTACTGAAACTCCCATCTTTCCCGTCCTGTCTCTTTTGTGGCGGAGAGCTCATCCGTGTTCCGCGAAGGAGGCTCTGCGCCGAGGAGATACCGTACGAAGAAATCCCGCTTCCGTTTACGTCCGTATGGTCCGCCATCGCTGTGTCCCATCCCGGGAACGGGCAGGAATTCAAAATCCTTCCCGGCTTTGATCAACGCGTCTGCTACGCGGTAAGTGGATTCCGGTGGAACGTTCGTGTCGGCCTCGCCTACGATCAATAACAAATGTCCTTTCAGCCTGGCGGCATTGGTCACATTGGATTGCTCTTCGTAATGC
>OFTY01001002.1_pt1 | contig 14790 bp, 15 predicted proteins | sample 1775061 | NCBI WGS metagenome assembly OFTY01 (sample SAMN08195773, study PRJEB24354) | sludge metagenome | isolation source: sludge from phenol fed wastewater aerobic bioreactor B | place: India: Nagpur | collected 2016-09-16 | reverse complement strand
CAGACGTGTGCTCTTCCGATCTAAGTCTTGTTGGTTTCTGCATCCAGCACTTCAACGCCAGTTGCTTTTTTAGTGTCTTTATCATACAGCACTTTGGTTACGATAGAGAAGGGGCGCAGGGTAAGATTACCGGTTGCCATGGCTGCAGGCAGGGTGGCAGATTGCGTACTGAAGTAGGCGCCATAGGGGCAACCTCTCCAGCATTTGTTGCGATACTGGCAATTGGTACGGTTTTGCTCAGGCTTTGGCTGGGTGATATTGGCAGAGCGGCCGATGAACATATGCCGTTGGCCTTTATAATGCTCCTTGATACGGGCAGCCACATCTTTTTCCACAACATTCATTTCCATGGCAGGAAGGAATTCTCCATCGGGCAACACGTCCAATCCTTCTTTGCTGCCTTGTATGCCGGCAAATTTCTCTGCATAGCTGTACCAGGGAGCGAGATCCTCATAACGGATGGGCCAGTCAACGCCGATCCCTTCTTTTCCATTTGCTTCAAAATCCCATTTATTCCAGCGATAGCTTTGCCTTCCCCAGGTAAGCGAGCGCCCGCCAACATGATAGCCGCGGAACCAGGCAAAGGGTTTTGTTTCCACATAAGGGCATTCCTTATCTTTTACCCAATAGTCCAGTACTGTTTCATTGAGCGGATAGTCCCTTTTCAATACAGGATAATCCTTCAGCATTTGCTGCGTAGGCTGGCTACCTCGATGGGGAAATTCCCAAATGTCTTTAGTGGCGTTCACATAACCTTTTACATGTTCAATGTTACGGCCACGCTCCAGCATCAGCACTTTCAATCCTTTTTCCGTCAGTTCTTTTGCCGCCCAGCCTCCGCTGATCCCTGAGCCGACTACAATTGCATCATAAGTATTATCTGCCATAGAGAAAGTTTATTGTTTGCTGTTTATAATTTGAAAAGATTAAACGTCACAGATTTTAATGGCCTTTTTCAAAGCCGCCAGTTTGTCTTTATCCGTTTTGGCTGTGGTAATAAATTCCTGTGCCACAAAACCGGTGTACCCTGTAGCAAGAATGGCTTTCATGATCGCAGGGTAATAGAGTTCCTGCGTTTCATCGATCTCATGACGGCCAGGCACGCCTGCTGTATGATAATGGCCAAAATAAGTATGGTTATCAGTAATGGTGCGGATCACATCCCCTTCGTTGATCTGCATATGGTAAATATCATACAGCAATTTGAAATTAGGAGAGCCGAGACGTTTGCACAGCTCCACACCCCAGGCGCTTTTATCGGCCATATAATCTTTGTGGTCCACTTTGCTGTTGAAGAGTTCCATCTGGATGATCACGCCATGCTTTTCGGCCAGCCCCATGATCTGTTTTAACCCGGTTACACAATTCTTCATTCCTGTTTCATCATCCATGCCTTTGCGGTTGCCGCTGAAGCAGATCAGGTTTTTGTAACCGGCCTGAGCTACCAGGGGAATGGCTTCTGTAAAGTCTTTGATGAGTTGAGGGTGGAATTCTGTATGGTTCCAGCCTTCTGTGAGACTGATCTTTCCGGCAGTATAGCACATGGAGCAGTAAATGCCGTGCTTTTGCAGGGTAGGCCAGTCTTTCGGCGCACAGAGATCGATGGCTTTCAAACCAAGGTTTTTTACCGCTATGCAAAGATCTTCCAGGGGAAGATAACTGTAAGTCCACTGGCAAACGGAGTGATTGATATTGCCTTTCAATTTGGTGTTTTCTTCCATATCAGGTAAAGCTAATGCATCTAGCGGAGACAGGGCTGTAACTGCCAGTGAGGCTGCGGCCATCTGTTTCAGCATTTTCCTTCGGGATGAATTGTTTTCCATATTTAATTACTGGATGATGGAAAGGGTTAAACTGTTGCTTTGGTTTCTTTTTCTTGTTTAAAAAATGTTGCAAACAAGAGGAATACAATAGCAGCAATTGCAGAAGGTATCAGCCAGATCATTTTATAATTATATGCGTTTTCTGCAAGTTTGTATTTATCGGTAATCATACCTGCGATCTCGAATCCGATAAGCATGCCCACGCCATAAGTGGCAAGGGTAATAAGCCCCTGGGCAGCACTTTTATATTTTTCTCCGGCTTTTGAGTCGGTATAAATATAACCGGACACAAAAAAGAAATCATAACAAATGCCATGAAGAGCTATTCCGATGAGAAGCATAAAACTGAGTTCACCGGCATTGCCATACGCAAACAATGCATAACGAACTGCCCAGGCCAGCATGCCAACAAGGATAGTTTTTTTGAACCCGAATTTTTTAAAGAATACCGGCAGCAATAGCAGGAATAATACTTCAGATGCCTGACCGATCGTCATTTTGCCTGTTGGATTATCCATGCCCACATTAGTTAGGAAAGCATGTGCATTTTGATAATAGAATGCCAGCGGTATGCATATCAAAATGGATGAAACGAAGAAGATCGCAAAATTTTTGTCGTTTAATAATTTCAATGCATCCAGGCCAATGATCTTGCTGAAGGAGACTTTTTCACCTGCGCCTTTGGGTGGTGTCTTAGGAAGGGTAAAGCTGAACAGACCCAGCGCGAGAGAAGCAATGGAAGACATTAAGAAAGTATTTTTCAATAATCCATTGGCTGTGTTTTCAGCAGAGTCCCAATGGAATAAGAAACTGATAAGTAAGCCGGCCACGATCCAGCCGATTGTTCCGAATACCCTGATAAGCGAGAATTCTTTTTCGGGGTCTTTCATCTGGTTGAATGATACTGAATTGACCAAAGCGATCGTGGGCATGTACAATATCATATAGGTTAATACAAAAGGATAAAACACGGATACAGAATCTGCCTTATACATTTGGTACATCAATATAGCACCGATGATATGCAAAGCTCCTAATATCTTTTCTGCATTGATATAGCGATCTGCAATAAGACCAATAATGAACGGGGCGATAATCGCTCCCCATGATTGTGTGGAAAATACGCTGGCGCTTTGACCCCCTGTGGCATGAAGATTCGCATTCAAAAAAGTGCCAAGTGTAACAAACCATCCTCCCCAGATAAAGAATTCAAGAAACATCATCAGGGAAAGCTGAACACGTGTGGTTGGTTTCATATAGAGCCTTTCGGTTTTAGCAATTTAATATTCCTACAAAAGCTAAATGTACTATTTTTAAACACACTTTACATTTGAGTGACATAATTTTAATTCACAGAGCTATTAACAAATTTTGACATGCTGAATCGAAAATTAAGAATGGGTATGATCGGTGGCGGACCCGGTGCATTCATTGGTGCCGTTCACCGTATTGCAGCTAATATGGATGGACAGATTGAACTGGTTTGCGGCGCTTTCAGCAGCGATCCGGAAAAATCAAAACAGGCCGGCGAGCTCTTAAACCTGCCACCACAGCGGGTTTATGGATCATATAAGGAAATGATAAGGGCTGAAAAAGCCTTGCCGCCCGACCAGCAGATGGATTTTGTAAGCATCGTTACACCCAATCATGTTCATTTTGAACCAGCCAAACTGGCTCTTGAAAATGACTTTCATGTGGTGCTCGACAAGCCTCTGACCTTTGATCTGAAAGAAGGAATACAACTGCAGGAAATTGCCAGGAAGAGCGGTCTGTTTCTCTGCCTCACACATACCTACACCGGCTATCCGATGGTAAAAGAAGCAAGGCAGCAGGTGCTGAGCGGCAAGTTCGGAAAGATCCGGAAAGTGTATGTGGAATATCCGCAGGGCTGGCTTAGTACTTTCCTGGAAGGAGCCAATAATAAACAGGCATCATGGCGTACAGATCCCAGCCAGAGCGGTATTGCAGGATCAATGGGAGATATCGGCACGCATGCATTCAATCTTGCTGAATATATAAGCGGCCTGGAAGTGACCAAACTTTGTGCAGATATCAATATCGTGGTAGAAGGAAGAAAGCTGGATGATGATGGCGCTGTGCTGCTCAAATTCAATAACGGCGCAAGCGGTGTATTGATGGCTACACAGATCGCTGCCGGTGAAGAGAATAATGTAAAAATAAGAGTGTATGGCGAAAAGGGCGGCCTGGAATGGAAGCAGGAAGATAATAATAGCCTGATCGTAAGACAACCGGATAAACCCATTGAAATATACAGAACAGGAGCAGCTTATACCAGCAGTTATTCACGCCACAATACCCGTGTGCCGCCAGGTCACCCGGAAGGATACCTCGAAGCATTTGCCAATTTATACCGCAATTTTGCACTTTGCGTGAAAGCAAAGCTGGCAGGGGAAACACCTGAACCGGAATGGCTTGATTTTCCGGGAGCAGATGATGGTGTAAGAGGGATGAACTTCGTGGAAAAAGTAATTGCCAGTGGAAAGAGCACGGAGAAGTGGATTGATTTCGGAATGTGAGGCGTCGTTGGCCGGGCTCAGATACGAAAGAGATTCCCTTTAAAGATCTTTTCACAATAAGATGCTTACATAGAGTAATCAAAATGAGAAGCCGGCCAACGGTCAATGAACAAATAACAACCTATTTTATATTATATGACAACCATACAGGGCCCAGGCATATTCCTGGCACAATTTCTCGGCGATGCGCCGCCTTTCAATGATCTCCGGTCTATTTGCACCTGGGCAGAAAGCCTTGGCTTTAAAGGAGCACAGATACCAACCTGGGATGCTCGCTGTATTGATCTGAAGAAAGCAGCAGAAAGTAAAACGTACGCAGAGGAAATAAAAGGTATCGTGAATGAATGCGGGCTGGAAGTGACCGAACTTTCCACTCATCTGCAGGGACAACTGGTAGCCGTGCATCCGGCTTACGATGATCTGTTTGATGCATTTGCACCCGATGCAGTGAAGAAGAATCCTAAAGCGCGGCAGGAATGGGCAGTACAGCAATTGAAATACGGCGCCAAAGCTTCGCAGAATATGGGGTTGAATGCACATCCTACTTTCAGTGGTTCCCTGCTTTGGCACACTTTCCATCCCTGGCCACAAAGGCCTGCGGGACTGGTGGAAGAAGGATTTAAGGAACTGGGCCGCCGCTGGACGCCGATCCTGAATTATTTTGATGAATGCGGAGTGGATGTGTGTTATGAAATACATCCCGGAGAAGATCTGTTTGATGGGATCACCTATGAGATGTTCCTGGAAGAAGTGAATAATCATCCCCGGGCCTGCTTATTGTATGATCCTTCACATTTTGTGTTGCAGCAACTGGATTATATCGAGTACATAGATTTCTATCATGAGCGGATCAAGGCTTTTCATGTGAAGGATGCTGAATTCCATTCCACTGGCAAGCAAGGCACATTTGGCGGTTATCAAAGCTGGTTGAAAAGGGCGGGCCGTTACCGTTCACCAGGTGATGGGCAGGTGGATTTCAAACGGGTGTTCAGCAAACTTACAGAGTACGACTTCAAAGGCTGGGCGGTGATGGAGTGGGAGTGTTGCCTCAAACATCCGGAAGATGGAGCCCGCGAAGGTGCTATCTTTATCCAGAAAAATATCATCCGGGTAACGGAAAAAGCATTTGATGATTTTGCAGGAGTGAAAACAGATGAGGCTTTTAACAGGAAAGTACTTGGATTGAGTTAATTTTATCGCGTATCCACATAATGATATAAAAATAAAACAAACAGAAATGAGAAAAATTATCATGGCGGCCGCTGTTCTGGCAATGCTGACGGCTTGCGGGGGTAGTGGTGATCAGGGTAGTAAAGAAAGTACCGGTACTGAGGCAAACCCGGAAGCGACAAAAGAGCCTGCAGAATCAACCGATATCACGGCCAATCCTGATTATAAGAAAGGGTTGGAACTGGTTGCGCAAAGCGATTGCTTTACCTGCCATAAAGTAGATGAAGCCTACACAGGTCCCACTTACCGCCAGGTAGCGGAGAAATATGCGTCCCAGGCTCCCGGTGTTATTCCCGAACTGGCAGGCAAGATCATTAAGGGTGGCAGTGGTGTTTGGGGACAAGTGCCGATGATACCACATCCGGCCATTTCCCAGGACGATGCAGAGGCGATGGTAAAATATATTCTTTTATTAAAAAAATAGTTATTCCATGTTGAAAACAACACTGATTGCTTCGTCAATGGTTTTATTATTTGCCTGCAATAACGCGAATGATTCGAATGGTGCGAACGGCACGAATACACCAGCAGATAGTACAAATACTGCAAATCTGAATGCAGCGAACACATTGACAGAAGAAGAAAAAAAAGATGGTTGGGAATTATTGTTTGATGGTTCCACAACCAAAGGATGGCACAAGTATGGAGAAGCTCCAAGGATCGGGTCTGCCTGGAAAGTAGATGATGGTTCACTTCATCTTGATGCATCAAAGAAAAAGGATTGGCAGATTGAGGATGGAGGAGATATTGTTAGTGATTCAGCATATGACAATTTCGATCTGAAGATGGATTGGAAGATCGATACAGCGGGTAATAGTGGTATTATCGTCTATATCGTGGAAGACACGTCAAAGTATGAGTATTGCTGGCATACCGGTCCTGAAATGCAGGTGCTGGACAATGCAAAGCATCCGGATGCCAAGATTGCGAAGCACCGTGCGGGTGACTTATATGATCTGATCTCTTCGTCTTCCGAGCCTGTGAAACCGGCACTGGAATGGAATCATGTTGAGATTAAAAGCCTGAATGGTAAGCTTGATCTGTATCTGAATGGGGTGAATGTGGTATCTACTACCATGTGGGATGATAACTGGAGAAAGTTGATTGCGGGTAGTAAGTTTAAGAACATGCCTGATTTTGGTAAGTTTAAGAAGGGGAAGATCGGTTTGCAGGACCATGGAAATAATGTGTGGTTCAGGAATATAAAGATTAAGAGATTGTAAACTGCGATTATCGTCGTTAGTTTTAGAAAAAAGTCTAAGAGGTTTTGTGAACCATCAGATAGTTCACAAAACCTCTTAGACTTTTTTATTAGAAAATATTGGAAACTTATATAAGAAAAATCAACACTTCTTTTTGCTGGACTGAATCATTTCACGGATCATCTCTTCTGGAATAGGCCATTTTTTCAGAGATTCTTTTGCTTTTTCATCTTTTTCTTTGAAATAGACAGACTCAGCCATTTTCTTTCCCAGTTCACTTTCACTATCAACCTCCTTGAAAGAATATCGATACCCACCTAAAAAGCTTCTTTTGTTGTTTCTTTTGTTCATAACAAATTATATATTTAAAAGTACAAATTATTTTTTCCATGCCAGAAATGTGTCATAGTTAACTCCTTTTCTAAAGGGGTGCCATTGTCCCTTGTTTCTTCCTATTATGACAAGCAATTTGCTAATGTCAGCATAAGAAGAAGAAATAGCCATTTGGTACAGGCGGGTCCTGGAAGGGGTATTACCTTCTGCATAAATGAAGGCATCAGGATGTGCATTCATAAACTCTAAAATCGCGGCTGCTACTGTTGAAAGGACTTCATATTTATCAGCATTATTGGTTATAATAGAATCATTCAAGTCATTACATTCAGTATCCCAGTCTCCAAAACCAACGTTGTAGACTTTGAAAGGAAGATCGGCCATTAGTTTGAATCGGATACCCTTTCTCACGATTCCCTTTGGCCCCTCGCTTTCAAATTCATAATTAAACACATCTTTACCTCTTCTATATTCATATCTCTTCTCTTCCATTCAGCAAAAAAACAATACCCCCTTTACTAATCATGGGGAATAAAACATTTAATAAATGTTTTTTCCTCTTTGATCATAAAAAAAAGAGAGCACCGAATCAGCGCTCTCTTTTTTTATTTTCCCGCTTTCATAAATCCCCTTTTCTTCAAAATCGTTATCTTGTCAAAGATGATATCATCCAGGCTTTCTTCTTCATCATAATAAAACGCTCTTACCCCCCAGCTCAAGCTCAATTGATTCACCAGCGATTTTTTCTTGGTAAATATATAAAGTGGGGACTTCGGGCGGTAACTGCTCAGCATAAAACCGGTATAACCGCTCTGTGTCATTCCCACCAAAGCATTGGCAGCAATATCGCTGGCGATCTTACAGGCATTATAGCAGATAGCATCACTCAGGAAAGAAGGAGAGTGAGCAAGCGCCCGCAGGTCTTCTTCACGGTCATAACGATATTCTGTATGTTCTACTTCCAGGATGATCTTGCGCATGGTTTGCACCACCAATGGCGGGTGATTGCCAGTCGCTGTTTCTCCGCTCAGCATCACGGCATCTGCTCCTTCCAGCACTGCATTGGCCACATCCGTGATCTCGCTACGGTTGGGTTTTACACGGTCGATCATGCTTTCCATCATCTGCGTGGCCACCACCACCGGTTTGCCACGGTGGATACATTTGCGGATGATGTCGCGCTGCGCCATCGGTACTTTTTCCACCGGCAATTCCACTCCCAGGTCACCACGGGCTACCATCACGGCATCCGATTCGATAATGATATTGCGGAGATCGGCCAGGGCTGATGGCATTTCGATCTTTGCCATCACTTTGATAGGGCTGTTAAATTCTTTCACCCTTTTTTTAAGATCGACAATGTCTTCTGCCTTGCGTACAAATGAAAGGGCCACCCAATCCAGTTCGTGCTTTATGATAAATGCAAAGTCTTCAATATCTTTTTCCGTCATTGCCGGCAGCGAAATAGCGGTATCTGGCAGGTTCACTCCTTTTTTCGGGAGCAGCATGCCTCCGTAAGTCACCCGCACTTTTACGTCCCCATCGGCAGTGATGTCTGTTACCACCACTTCCAGTTTGCCATCATCGATCATGATCTTTTCGCCCACTTTCACATCATTGTGCAGGTTCGGGTAGGAGATATAGATCTTTTCTTTGGTGCCTACCACTTTTTCCTTGGAAGTAAACGTGAGTATATCGCCTGGCTCAATTTTCAGTGATCCATTTTCAATTTCGCCGACTCTCAATTTCGGTCCTTGCAGATCGCCTAAGATGGAAATATTGTAAGGCTCTGTTTTATTGATCTTACGGATATGCGAAATGATCTCTGCTTTGTTTTCATGCGTGCCATGGGAAAAGTTCAACCGGAACACATTCACCCCGGCTTTTACCAGTTCCAGTAATTTATCGTAAGTGTCACAGGCTGGCCCTACGGTGGCTACAATCTTCGTGCGATGAAAGGTGTGCGCCAGTCCTGCGTCTTTGTCCATTTGCGAATGAAAATACTTTTCTGCGTTTTTAGCCATTGTATGCTGCTTTGTTCTTGGTTATGAGTAGTGGTTTGCGGTGTAGGATCAGGAAGCCAGTATTTTCTGGATCTTCATCCATTCACTGCCGATCTTGTGTTTTTCCTTAACGGCTTTATCAAGCGGTGTATAATGTATTTTGTTGTTGATAACGCCTACCATCACGTTCTTTCTTCCCAGTAAAAGGCTTTCCACAGCGTAGTAACCCATATGGCTTGCTACTACACGATCTTCGCAGGTGGGTGAGCCGCCGCGCTGGATATGCCCCAACACGGTAACGCGGATATCGGCTGCAGGCATGCGCTGGCGTATCACTTTAGCCAGTTCATTACCGCCACCAAATTCCTCTCCTTCTGCTACTACGATCAGGTTGACCAGTTTTTTTCTTTTCTCCTTTTCTGTAAGGCCTTCAATGATGGCTTCAATATCTGTTTTGGTTTCCGGGATCAATATATTTTCCGCACCGGTAGCGATACCGCTGTGCAGGGCAATATAACCTGCATCACGGCCCATTACTTCCACGATAAATACGCGGTCATGCGCATCCATCGTGTCGCGGATCTTGTCAATTGCCTGAACGGCTGTGTTCACAGCAGTATCAAAACCGATGGTCACATCCGTACCAGCCATGTCTTTATCAATCGTGCCCGGCAATCCCACGCAGGGGATCTCGAACTCATTGCTGAATTTCTGGGCGCCGCGGAAGCTTCCATCGCCACCGATAATGACCAGCCCGTCAATTCCTCTTTTCTGAAGATTGGCATAGGCTTTTTTGCGGCCTTCATATTCAAAAAATTCTTTGGAACGGGCGGTTTTTAAGATCGTTCCTCCGCGCTGTATGATATTAGCCACTGAACGTGACTCCATTTTCATGATATCATCTTCATACATACCCTGGTATCCGCGCATAATGCCGAATACCTCCAATCCGTGGTAAAGACCAGTCCGTACTACTGCCCTGATTGCTGCGTTCATACCTGGTGAATCTCCTCCCGATGTCAATACCCCAATCTTGGTAACTTTTTGTGTCATTGAGTCTTAAATAGCTTTTTTTAAAGTAATGCCTGCTGATTGTTCAATTCCGGAACAATTCCCAGCGCATCAAAAATAAGGTTTTGTTCCCATTGTGTGTATGCCTGACATGATAGCTTAATACGAATAAGCGTTAGTGTATGAAGGAGTTGCTCATGTTTTCTTTTATCTTTAAGCAGTTAAGCGAGCTGGATGAAAAAAATCTTTCTGATACTAACTATAACTGGTCCTTTACTGGCAATGGCACAATTGAAATACCCTGAAACAAAGAAAATCCCTGTAGTGGATGATTATCATGGAACAAAAGTGGAAGATCCTTACCGCTGGCTGGAAGATGATAATGCTGAAACAACCAAAAACTGGGTGAAAGAAGAAAATAAAGTTACGTTTGACTATCTCGCTACCATTCCTATCCGCGACCCGGTGAAAAAGAGACTGGAAAAATTATGGGATTACCCCAAATACTCATCGCCCTTTAAAAAAGCCGGTTACTTCTATTTTTTTAAGAATGATGGATTGCAAAACCAGGCTATTCTTTATCGCCAGTTGGGCATAAAAGGCAAGGAAGAAGAATTCCTGAATCCCAATACGCTCAACAAAGAAGGTATTGCTGCACTTGGCGGATTCAGCTTCAGCAAATCAGGCAACTATTTTGCCTATTCGATTGCAGTGGCCGGCAGCGACTGGCAGGAAGTGTACGTGATGGAAACATTTACCAGGAAGTTGCTGAAAGACACTATCCAATGGGTAAAATTCAGCGGATTTAGCTGGAACGGTGAAGATGGATTTTATTACAGCGGTTATGATAAGCCCAACCAGGAAACCAGGCTGAGCAAACAAAACCAGTTCCATAAAGTGTTTTATCACAAACTGGGCACCAGCCAGGCGCAGGATGAATTAATATTTGAAGATAAAGAACATCCTTTGCGTTATCACAGCGCTGCGCTTACGGAAGACGAACGCTTCCTGCTGGTGTATGTAGCAGAAGGGACCAGCGGGTCCGAAATATGGTACCGTGATCTGAAAGACCCTGCACAAAAAAACTTCAAGCTGTTAATACAGGGATTCAGTACCGATGCGGAAGTAATAGACAATGATGGAGACAAATTATTGGTGAGAACGAATGACGGTGCGCCGAATTTTCAAGTAGTATTGATCGATCCCAAAAAAGCGGCAAAAGCGAACTGGCAAACCATCATTCCTGAAAAACCGGAAGCACTGCAGTCCGTTGGCACAGGCGGCGGCTTTTTATTTACCCAGTATTTAAAAGATGCTTCCACGCGGGTGTATCAGCATTCATACGATGGGAAGAAGGTAAGGGAAATTGCTTTGCCTGGTATCGGCACTGCCGGTGGATTTGGTGGTGAAAAGCAGGACAGGGATTTCTTTTACAGCTACAGTTCCTTTGCAACACCTCCGGCAATTTACCAGTATGACATTAACTCAGGAAAGTCTACCCTGTTTCGCGATACAAAAGTGAACATGAACACCAATGATTTTGTAACAGAGCAGGTCTTTTTTAAAACGGATGAAAAAACAAAAGTGCCCATCTTCCTTACTTATAAAAAAGGGTTGAAGAAAGATGGAAAGAACCCTGTGCTGCTCTATGGATATGGTGGTTTTAATGTGCCTGTTACACCTGGCTTCAGTATCAGCAATGCTTTCTTCATTGAGCAGGGTGGCATTTATGCTGTCGTGAACCTGCGTGGCGGGAGTGAATATGGTGAGGAATGGCATAAAGCAGGAATGCTGGATAAAAAACAAAATGTATTTGATGATTTTATTGGTGCTGCAGAGCACCTGATCAATGCGGGTTATACCAACCCTTCGAAGATCGCCATGCGTGGAGGCAGCAATGGTGGGTTGCTGGTAGGAGCAGTAATGACACAGCGGCCTGAATTGATGAAAGTGGCACTCCCTGCTGTAGGGGTACTGGACATGCTGCGTTTTCATAAGTTTACTGTAGGCTGGGGCTGGGTAGTGGAGTATGGCAGCGCTGATTCAGCCAGCCAGTTTCCATACCTGTATAAATATTCTCCCTATCATAACCTTAAGCCGGGAGTGAAATATCCGGCTACGTTGGTTACTACGGCTGATCATGACGATCGTGTAGTGCCGGCTCATTCATTCAAGTTTGCAGCGCGTTTGCAGGAGTACAATAAAGGAGATAATCCTGTTCTTATCCGTATCGATACAGATGCGGGTCATGGTGCAGGTAAGCCAACAGGTAAAGCAATAGATGAAGCGGCAGACACCTGGAGCTTTGTGATGTATAACCTCGGAATGCCATTTATAGAGCCCAACGTTTCTTCTGATCCGGGCAAATCAGCCAGGAGATCATCCAATACTGTTGGTTCTAAGGCAAACCCTTTACCTGTCAGTGACCGCGAGCAGGAAGCAAGGAAACAAAAGCAGGAGTACCTGAACAAAAAGCGCCATCAGCCGTAACAAGCCATTGCAGATTAAAGCAAGAATTTCATCATGAATGTATTGATAACAGGAGCTAATGGTTTTCTGGGGCATTACCTGGTAAAAAAACTATTGCAGGAAAACTATTCAGTGATCGCTACCGGTAAAGGGGAGAGCCGTTTACCTTTTGAGGATAACGGCCAATTTGTGTATGCCCCTCTCGATTTTACAGATCCTTATGCCGTGCACGATGTATTTGATCGATATAAACCGGCTGTTGTAATACATGCCGGGGCAATGGGTAAGCCGGACGAATGTGAAGCGCAGCAATGGCAGGCCTACCTGGTGAATGTGGAAGGCACTGTAACGCTTTTGATGAATGCAGCAGACCAGCGCAGCTTTTTTGTGTATGTGTCAACGGATTTTGTGTTTGATGGTTCAAAAGGTTCTTACCGGGAAGAAGATAAAACCGGCCCGGTGAATTACTATGGTAAAACCAAACAGGAAGCCGAAGAAGCCGTAATGGAATACGAAGGTGACTGGGCTATTGTAAGGACCGTGCTCGTGTATGGTCAACCGCTTTCAGGACGTTCAAACATCCTGACAATAGTTAGAGACAAACTGGAGCAGGGGCAATCTTACAATGTAGTGGATGATCAATTCCGGACGCCTACTTATGTAGAAGATCTTGCAGATGGAATAGTACGGATAGTAAACCGGCAAGCAAAAGGGATTTATCATTTGTCAGGAGAAGATCTGCTGACGCCTTACCAGATGGCCTTGCTGACAGCTGATCATCTCGGGCTTGACAAAAACCTGATCCATCGCGCAACAGCAGCCGATTTCTCCCAGTCTGCCAGGCGGCCGGCGAATACAAGCCTGATCATAGGAAAAGCAAAACGGGTATTAGGGTATGCACCAGTTTCCTTTCAGGAAGGGCTAAGAAAGATGTTTGAAGATTAATTCCCTTTTGCAAAGACTTTCTCTCCCGCAGGTATTGCCACCAGCAACTGATTTTCTTTAGGAGGCACCGGGCAATTGTATTTTCCTGCCACGTATGCACAATAGGGATTATAGGCTTTATTAAAATCAATGATGATGGAATCATTATGTATATCAGTGATCCAAAGATCGATATACCTTCCGGCAGCATAGGTTTCTTCTCCAGATGTGCGATCGGTAAAAGGCAGGAATAGAAGCGATTTATATTGTTCCATTGCCATCAATCCCTGAGATTGATAAACGGGAAGTTTTACCAGCGTATCGTGTATGGTGAATTCAAGAATGGCATAAGTACGGAATGTTTGTTTCATGGCTCCGGAAGTTTCCATCATGAACCAATTACTATTGGGTGTTCGGACCATTTTTGCATTTACCTTATATGTCTCATTGATAGGATAAAAACGGAAGTATTGCTTTTCATCGCCTTTTATCACTTCATGATTGCGCACATACTCATCGATATAATGCTGCATAGTGTCCTTGTAAATATCCTGGGCTCCTGCATGGATAAACAACAGCAGCAACAGGCAGGTAAAAGATGTTTTCATGCCGCAAAAATACTGATTAGTCTGCTCTTACCGACTTTACAATAATATGTTTAGGTGAATTAGTGTAAGAAAGACAGGAAACCTCTTCACGGGAAAATACAAAACGGATCTTTTTTCCTGGTGTTCCCAATTCCAGCGGCAGATGAATAAAAACCGCGTTGGTGCAGTTATAATCAGTTGCTACCGGAGTGGTCTGCGGGCAAACAAAGGAGTTTTCTGTAATACCGGGATCTGTTAGCTTAACAAGATAAGAATCTGTGTAGCAACCTTTTTTCTCTATTACTTCACCAGTGGATTCCTTTTCCTTTTCTTTTTTACAAGCTGCCAGTACCAGCAGAGTGCCCGCCATGAGTATAATTTTTCTCATACTTTTTTATGGGCTGACAACCAGTTGGGGCGTTCCGTTGCACGCCCAGGAACCCCACAAAGCCACAAAGAGCACAAAGGGTTAATATCAGGTACTCTCTAATCTTTTCTTTGTGCTCTTTGTGGCTTTGTGGGATACCAAAATTATTTTGTGAGAACCGGCAGATGCACTTCTGCCATCATACAGCGGGCACTTCCTCCGCCATTGGACTCTATTGTAGTGAGCGAAGAATGCAGGATGCGGTTAAAAGATGAAAGGGTATTCACCTGTTCTTCCGTCAACG
>OFTY01001001.1_pt1 | contig 14792 bp, 11 predicted proteins | sample 1775061 | NCBI WGS metagenome assembly OFTY01 (sample SAMN08195773, study PRJEB24354) | sludge metagenome | isolation source: sludge from phenol fed wastewater aerobic bioreactor B | place: India: Nagpur | collected 2016-09-16 | reverse complement strand
GATCTTAGCGATGCAGTTCGCAGCCACATCCGGTTTGCCGGAGATGCGCATCAGCAACCGTAAATACAGGGAGTTCCCAAATTTGCGCCAGCGGGAAATGTTGCCGCTGAAAACGGGATCACTGTTTGCAGGGATATCCTTATTGGCCTTCAACAATTCATTCGCCTGTTCCAGCTTGCTGAACATATCCAGATAAATATCCTTCTGCCTGTCGAAGGGCGGTTCGTAAACAGCAGAATCTTTTGCAAGATTGGATCTGAAGTAGGGGATATCGCCATAAGTATCCGTGAGCATGGAATATACCCAGGTCTGACAGATGAGGGATATACCGATGAAGGATTTGTTATAGTTCAGCTCCTGGTTGGCGATCTTGTAGATATCCTTGAAATTGGTCAATTCGGAATACCAGCCATTGTAGGTATAGTCCGCCCAGCTGGCGCGGAAATCGTACCGGAATACTTTTCCTTCCGCATCGCTGAGATCCACGGATACCTGCATCAGCTCATTATTAAAGTTACGGTTCCGGATCAGGTTGTAACTTAATGTGTTCACCAGCGCAGGCGCCAGCAACTGCTGTGGCAATGCGTTAGGCGTATTGTTCGGATCGGTATTGATCTTTGTGAAATCTTTCGTACAGGATGCCAGCAGCATACTGAACAGCAAGGCAACACTCGTGATCGTATATATTATCTTCTTCATTTTTGCTAAAATTAAAATCCAACAACCAGGTTAATGCCGAGGGTGCGGGTAGACGGGAACTGACCCACTTCAAACCCCTGCACGATGTCTGTTCCGCTAAGCGTACCAAATTCAGGATCGAACATGGGCCATTTTGACCAGATGTAAAGGTTACGGCCGTATACACCCACTGTTGCACGTTGCAGGCCGAGCCTGCGGATCATCTGCGGATTAAGGGTGTAATCAAGACGCGCTTCGCGGAACTTGATGAAGTCCGTACGGAAAGTACTGCCTTCCGCATTATCCTGTCCGTAGTGTGAACGGTAGTAATAATCGATATCGGTAGCAATCACGTCGTTCTGCCTGTATTTTCCATCAGTACCTTTTATCACGCCATGTCCGATGATGCCGTTATACCGGCCCGGGAGCGTGTTGGTGGTTTTACCCTGTTCCGCGAGTTTATAATGCATGAGCGAATGCGCTACGGCGCCATATTGTCCGTCAAACAAGAGGCTGAGGCGGAATTGTTTGTATTGGAATTCATTACTGAAGCCCAGCTTCCATTTCGGGATGGTATTACCGAGATATACCACATCTTCGGTCAGCAGCGCGAATCCTGTTTGCGCATCGTAGATCACCTGCCCGTCCGGAGCACGCTGATAGCCTCTTCCATAAAGATCCCCCATGCTGCCGCCTACCTTGGCTACGATCTGGCCGCCGCCAACAGGACCGGTTTGCAGCACAACAGAGCTATCCGCCAGTTCTTTGATCGTATTACGGTTCGCAGAGAACACGATGCTGGTATTCCAGGTAAGACCTTTCGTTGATTTCAGCGGCGTGCCATTCACGGCCACTTCTATCCCCTTATTGCTCACCCTTCCAATATTGATCACGGATTTCGTAAAGCCGGAAGCGCGGTCTACAATCCGCTCAAGAATCTGGTCTTTGGTGTTACCGGAATATAAGGCAACATCAAAGCCAAGACGGTTTTTCAGCAGCTTTACATTCGTACCGACTTCATAGGTGACGGTCTTGAGTGGACGAAGGTCCGGGTTCGCCAGCACGGAAGGATTCGATAATCCGCCATTGTAAAGACTTCCTGCAGAAACATAATTATAAGCGGTACGGTAAGGCGTGGTTTGCCCGCTGCCCACACCGGATACAGAGAAACGCAGTTTTGCAAAGTTCACATACTTCGGCATCTTCATAACATCAGACAAAACAAGGCTGAGGTTGGCGGAGGGATAAAAGAATCCTGCATTAGCGGTACGATCGGGCGTTGCCAGTACACTGTTCCAGTCCTGGCGCGCAGTGATATCCGCAAAAAGATAATTCCTGTAGCTCGCCGTGATCAAACCATAAAAACTGTTGATGGCGTACTGGCTTTTCCAGGGCATGGTAACCAGTGGTCCGGCGCTGTTGGCCATGGAGAAATTACCGGGATAAGTCAGTGAATCCGCGCGAACTTCATCCCTGTTGTAAGTATTCTTGAGCACGCTTCCACCTGCGGTTACGGAGAAGTCTATATCCCGACTGATTTTCCGGGCGTATTTCAGGAGGAAGTCGCTGCTGGCCTCCATGGAAAATATATTCTGCGTACGATAGCTTCCCTTCTGCATTTTGGCAGCGGCGGTATAGGGCCGTTCCTGTGCACGTGCTTCATAGGAGAAGTCAATAGAAGTCCTTACCTGCAGGCTGAGTTCTTTGGTGAAGTTATAAGTAGCCTGTACGTTACCGGTAACCCCATGGCGGTTAGATCTGTTAATGTATTCGTATGCCACGGCATAGGGATTGGACGGGAAGGAGCTGTAGGGATATTTCAGCGCGCGGCCTTCCTGGCCATTGGCCCAGTAATTTTTGATCCAATCGAGGTTGGCATTCGGCTGCCAGAAGATGTACCAGTACATGATGGACTGGTTACCATAACCGGCACCGGGAAGATTATCGCTCTTCTTGTTCGTATAGTTCACCTTTGACGTGATCTGCAGTTTGTCGTTCACCTTTGAGCTTACGGACATAGACACCGTATTGCGGGCGTATCCGGTGTTGGGAACGATCCATTTGTTGGAAACGTTCGTCACGGAGAAGCGGGCGGATGTTCTGTCGGAACCACCGTCAACGCTGATGGTGTTAGTGAATGTTTGTCCCACATCGAAGAAACTTCTCGACTGGTTCTTGTAGGGCACCCAGGGTGTTCTCACAGAATCCTGGCCCTGTTTTACCGGATTGTACTGAAAAAATTTCTGCCCGTCGAACCTGGGGCCGTAAGCAGAGCTGGTTCCGGAAGTGCTGCCACCGTCCGCAGAGGCGCCATATGAATAATAGGCAGCGCCACCAAGGCCCTGACCATATTCATATTGCATATCCGGCCAGCGGTTCACCTGCTCGATTGATGCGTTAGAGTTCAGCGTAATCCCCAAGCCCTTCCGTTTGCTGCTGCCGGATTTTGTGGTGATGATAATGGCACCGTTCGCACCGCGCTGGCCATACAACGCGGCAGCGCCCGGACCTTTCAGCACGGTCACCGATTCTATGTCTTCAGGATTAATATCGTTCAGACCGCTGCCGTAATCGGCAGGCATGTTATCCGCACCCACGCCGTAGGCTACTTCTCCCCTGTTGGAAGTACGGCGTGCGCTGCCCTGATTGATCACAACACCATCCACTACGATCAGCGCTTCATTGTTTTCCGTAAGGTTATTTTCCCCACGGAGGATGATCTTATTGGAACCGGTGGGACCGCTGTTAGAGCGTACCAGGTTCAGGCCTGCCACCTTTCCGGACAAGGCGTCCGTCCAGTTGGACGGCAATGCCTCCGTGAGTTGTTCCCCCTGCACTACTGTAGCGGCATAACCGAGCGCTTTCTCTTCGCGCTTGATACCGAGGGCGGTCACCACTACTTCGTTCAACGCCTTTGGATCGGGCTGAAGCCGGATATCCAGTTTCTGCGTTTTTTCCAGGCGCACTTCGCGGGTAATATACCCTACAAATGAAAAAACAAGCACATCACCAGAAGAAGCGGTAATCATAAAATTGCCGTTCTTGTCGCTTACGAGCCCCCTCGGACTGTGTTTAATTTTAATGTTCACCCCGATCAATGCTTCCCCTTTTTCGTCCGTCACTTTACCGCGTACCACTACTTCGCTGTCGGCCCTTGCAGACAGCATCCGGGGATAATGGAGGTTTTTGTCGGGTGGTAAAGAAGCGGGATGTTTGGATGTGGCCTTCCCCAATGCGGCGCTACCGGCACACAAAGGCAGGCCAAGGACAAGTAGGAAAAAATGTTTCATGCAACAACGTTTTTGTTTGGTAACCCAGACTTAATAGGAATTGATAGATTGATTCAGTTCGCAGCAGATATATTTGAAAACGAAGGGCAGATGCCGGTGATCCTTGTTATTAAAAAAACTTTCCCTGACCGTTTTTTTATGGCAAAAAACGATATCAGACCATGCATTTTGGCCTATGCTGGCTTTAAAAAGCTGTAATAAATGGCACCTGTAATACCGGCGGCAACCTGTCCAAAAAAAAATCCTGGCTAATGACAATCCTGGTTTTAAAATCCAGGTAACAGTGGAACTCCTCTACATCGGCCCACCATTCAGGGTGAAGGTGAGAGAATACGAAAGTAGAGAAAAAATGAAATTTAACAAAATTAAATTATAGTTAATTAATCGTAACAAATAATGAAACGGATTCGCAATAGGATATGAAACTTTATGAAAGCTTAAAGCTACCATGGCCGCGGTGGGCCCATTCCACAAAAAAGGGCCGGGAATAGCTCCCAGCCCTTTTTCCTATGGGTTCTGACCTGTTTTAATCTTTCAACCGGAAGACCCGTTTCACTTCTTCGTAATTCCTGAAATCTACTCCTGCCATCCTTCCCAATGCGTTGCCTCTGATGAGCACCACTTTGAACGGGATAGCGGGCGTACCGGGCGTCGTATTCGCAGAATTGCTATACCGAATGGTAACGCCACCTATCTTCACCCCAAAAGCCCAATAGGACGTTTTAGTTCCTTCGAGGTAGGTAAGCGGAAGGGCTGTCCAGGGCTCCGCATAATTAAATCCTCCATACACCAATACTGCGCCGTTGTTGACAATATCCGCATCGATCTCCGGAATACTAAAACTGGTTGTTAAGTAATTGGTGCCATATAAAGCTGTCGGCGTCCAGGTAATGCTGGCAAGCGCAATAGTCTTCGAATATACATTGGCATTACCTTGCGGACCCTGCGGGCCTTGTGCGCCTGGTGTTCCGGCGTTACCTTGTGCGCCTTGTGCACCTTGTGCACCCTGCGGGCCCTGAGGTCCAACAGGACCTTCTTTCGTACATGCAGTGAAAGCGAATATACCGAGACCCAACAAACAAAAAAGGGAAAGTTTTTTCATATCAATATTCAATTTTGGTGTTAAACAATCGAAGTATAGGTATGCAAGTTAGTCATGGGTACATCGGAGGGAAAGCGTATTAATACCTGAACCCGTACGTAGTTTTTCTTCAATACGACTATTTGTTCATTCCGTCTGAAAAGGGAATCCTTATCTTTATATATATGCCTGATCGAACATCGCGAAACAAAACCATTCGCTTCCTGTTGCAGCTGCATCCGCTGCAGCGTGTACTATTAAGCCTTATTGCGACGGCTGCTGCATTCTTTTTCTTGCACCAGACAAAACTGACACCGCTGGTGGTGTATATATTATTGTGGGATGTATTTGCTTTCTGTTATATCGCTGTGAGTTGGGTAACCTTCTTTTACCGTACACCGGAAGAGATCCGGAAACGGGCGCAGATAGATGACGGGAGCCGCATTTTTGTTTTCCTCGTGATACTGCTGGCTTCTTTCTTCAGTATGGTCGCTGTGCTGTTATTGCTACTGGCCAAAGAAGAAACAGGGGATATCTACCTTCCCGCAGTGATCACGGGCATGCTGGCTTCCTGGGCGATGGTGCATACCACTTTCAGTGTGCATTATGCGCGGCTTTATTATGGGGACGATAAGAACGATCGATCTAAACATGCGGCAGGGCTTGAGTTCCCGCATGAAGGCAAACCTGATTATCTTGATTTCGCGTACTTCGCTTTTGTGATCGGCATGACCTTCCAGGTGTCTGATGTGCAGATCACTTCCCGGCTGATCCGGCGCACTGCACTGGTACACGGACTGATCTCCTTCCTGCTGAACACTTTTGTGGTTGCCCTCACCATTAACCTCATTGCAGGTTTAAAACATTAGGGGGATGCGCTGTTGTGCAACATCCCCCTGAAGTAGTTATTTGATCAGCTTGTCCAGCGTTTCCTGTGCGAGCGGATGATAATTCTGTTTGTATTTTCCGTAGATGCGCTTCGCCATTTCCTGCCCTTTCGGGGTTTTCATCATTTCTGTGTAGAGCGGGGTCAGGAATTTACGACGGCCTACGGTGCTAAGGAATTGCTCCATGCTGCCATAAGCCGGTGTGTAATCCGCCGCCACGGACATAATGAACCAGCGATCCGCTACTTCGCTGTTACCGGTTTGCGTAAAATGGAAAGCTTTGTCCAGCTGTTCCATTTGCGCTACAGTCAGCGGCTGCGGCATTTTGCGAAGGAAGTGCAGCCATTCGTGCGAAGTCCAGCCCTGTGTTGCCAATTGCGTAGCGGCTGTTCCCTGCAGGAAGCGGTTGCGTTCCGCATCTACTTTCTCAAAACGTTTCTGCGGTACCCGCGGACAGTTGGCGGGGATACCGGGACCGTATACCCAGGCTTTGATATTGATCTTACGGGCCAGGGTCGTATCTCCTTGGATCAGGTTCGCATCCAGGTATTGCAGGAACTGTTCCGTGCTCATGGTCTGGAAGGCATGCCCGTCGAAATAGTGGCGAAGGAAGGTGTCCAGTTTGGCGCGGCCGGCCGTTTCTTCGATCAGCCGGAGAAAGTGCGCACCTTTCTCATAAGCGATACTGGTAAGCCCGTCATCAGGATCCCGGTCTTTAAGGTCCAGTTTAAGATGTGTATCCTTGCTGTCTTTACCCAGACTTTTCACTTCGTTTTCAAGATCCTGGTAACCCAGCTCCCACAACATATCTGCATAATCCGCTCCCATCATAGCTTCCATGATACGGCGTTCGAAATACACTGTAAAGCCTTCGTTCAGCCAGAAGTCTTCCCAGGTAGCATTGGTTACGAGGTTACCGCTCCAGCTATGGGCCAGCTCATGCGCAATCAGCGATACCAGGGATCGGTCTCCGGCGATGATAGTGGGCGTGCTGAACGTTAGTCTCGGGTTCTCCATGCCGCCCAGCGGGAATCCGGGAGGCAGGATGAGCACATCATACCGTCCCCATCTGTAGGGGCCATAGAGGGATTCTGCGGTGCTGACCATTTTACCGACCTCCCCCAGTTCATAGTGCGCTTTTTCCAGCATAGCCGGTTCTGCGTATACCCCTGTCCGTTGGTCGATCGCACGGAAGGCGATGTCTCCTGCGGCGAGCGCCATGAGGTAGGCGGGTACGGGTTGTTCCATTTTAAAATGATAGATGCCGCTATCGCTGCGCTGCTGGGTGTTTTCAGCGCTCATGAGCGCCATCAGTCCTTTGGGAACAGTTACACAGGCATCGTAGGTGAAGCGGATACCGGGCCCGTCGGGACAAGGGATCCAGGTGCGGGCGTAGATGGATTCCGACTGGGTGTAGAGGAAAGGATGTTTCCTGCCCAGTGTTTGTGATGGTTCCAGCCATTGCAGTGCTGTGGCTTTGCTGCCGGTCTTGTACCAGATGGCCACTTTCCGGGAGGCCGCTTCCACCGGGATGTTCAGGCGGTTGCCGAGGTGAGGGAGTGTAGGGTCGAGGGTGTGCGGCACTTTCTTTCCATCGACCGTCACGCTGTCTATCGTCAATCCATACGTATCCAGTTTCAGTACAGGCAATTTGGACGGGTTTTCGATCGTCCACACAGCCTGGCCGCTGATCTGATGCTGTTCAAAATTCACGGCAACATCAAGGCTCAGGTGCTGCATCCTGATGCTATCCGCATTGGACAATGTATGCTGGTCCTTTGCGGCAGGCACTTCCTGTGTTTGTTTTGGTGTGGGCGTCTGGCAGGCGGCGGCTACCAGCAGCACCCCTGCGAGCATTGCGTATTTCATGGAATTGCTTTTATGATTACCTGATGGGTTCCGGTGTTTGTTTAGGATTATCGAAATAATAGATGCCCTGCTGTTTCAGCAATGGTAAAAACCCTTTCAGCCGTTTTTCGAACTGCACAAAATCCTTCTTGTCCGGGCTCGTCCAGGCTGCTTCTGCCAAGGCCAGCAAGCGGGGGAAGGTCATATAGTGCATGCGTTGTACGGAAGCGATAGTCTCCGTCCACAGGTTCGCCTGAATACCTTCTATCAGCGGGTTATTTCCATTTACAGCGGCCGGAAACTTAGCCGTGGAAAATTCGTATATGCTTCTCAGTGGGTTAAAACTCCCGCTCCATCTGCGCCCTACTAGGTTAGAACTATCCTGCACAAAATCGTAGTAAAAGGGCAGACGCGGACAGAGCACTACCTTATATCCTTTATCCAGCGCGTTCTTCAGTTGTTCCGGTTTTTCCTGCCGCCACCAAAACACGATCGTTTGTTTCGCTGGTAAAGCGGAGGCGGTTACTTCATCCCAGCCTAATACCAGGTTGTTGAGCCGAAGCAGTGTATCTGCCATCCGCTTCACAAAATAATGTTCCACCGCTTCCAGCGTAGGCAGGTTTTCTTTTTTCATCAGTGCCTGTACATCGGGATCTGTTTTCCATTTCTCCGTTCCGAAGCTTACTTCATCGCCACCGATGTGGATCATCTGGGAGGGGAACAAGGCATCCACTTCTTTCAGCACATTACTGAGATATTGGTAAGTACCCTCTCTGCCGGGATTGAAAGTAAACTCGGGATACCGCGCGGACCCGCCGCCACTAAACTCCGGATAAGCTTTGTTAGCGGCGGTAGCATGACCCGGCATGTCTATCTCAGGAATAACCGTGATCTGTCTTTCGCGGGCATATGCTACAATCTCTTCCACATCCTGCTGGGTGTAATATTTTGCCGGGGCTGTGGAATCCGTATAACTGCCGATCCCTCCTACCAGCGCCAGGCGGGGGTATTGTTTGATCTCGATGCGCCACCCCGGTTCATCTGTCAGATGCCAGTGAAAGCGATTGAGTTTGTAGAATGCCATTTCATCCAGCAACTTCTTCACTTCTTCTTTGCCGAAAAAATGTCTTGATTCGTCCAGCATAAAGCCCCTCCACCTGTACAGGGGAGCATCCTTGATATTCCAGCAGGCGATGGGTTGACCTTTGGCTTTTCTGGCCAGTTGCAGGAAAGAAATGGTCCCGTAAAATATTCCTTCGTCGGACGTGGCGCTGATCTCCACGGATTTACCACTCATGCTTAGTGTATAAGCTTCATTTGCCAGCCCTTTCTGACGCCGCAGGATAATGGACGGACGGGCTGCCCTGGTTTGTATACTCACGCGCGCACCGGTGTATTTCAGCAACTGTTTCTGAAGTGTATAGGCTGCTGCTTCCAATCCCATATCGGTGACCACGATGGGAGTATTATCATTTAGCAGGAATTGCCCGTTCACCTGTTCATATTGTTCAGGGAGCGGTATAATCGGGCATTGTTGTTGAGCCGATGTGATCCGGGCGAAGAGTAAACACCCCAGCAAGAGAGAAAATGACCTTATCATATTGATTACATCCGGTTTGTTCGGGAACTAAAGATAATAATTTCTTTACCCGGATATAATTAAATGGATGAAAGGCCATCCCGCGAAGGTGGCTATCCTTCCGCCTCCTCGTCCTTTTCGATCTCCCCGCGCAGGCTTTCCAGGAGGTACGACAGAAAGCTGGTCTTGTCCTTTTTGCGCTCCCGGATATCTCTCATATAGGTATGTGCATGGCTCAGGTCTACGCCCCAATAATCCCCCAACGCATCAAACAACTGCTTCAATTCCACATCACCATTGTTGAAGCATTTACCTACTCCCAGCGCATAGATCAGTTCTACCAGATCTGCTTTTGTCATTGTCCACTGCGGCTTGGGTTTCAACGTCTCGCCCCGCTTGATCTGTTCATACACCTCCTGTATCTTCTTCATCAGGTATTCCCTGATATCTTCGTTCGCGATCAGTTCCGCCAGCTTTACGGAAGCCAGGGTACAATAACGCACATCCAGCATATCGTCCAGATCATCCGGGTACTCATTATTGTATTGGCTGTTCCGCAGAAAATACTCCTTGTCTTTATCTGTCGACTCCTGATTATAATACAACGATAGCAGGCTATGCGTTTCAATAAAGGCGCTCAAATGCTCCAGTTCCTGATCCAGGAAACGTTTATACGCATCCCTTGAATACCTTATCTTGTCCGCCTCGATCTGAAACAACCGGCTGTAGTAGATCTTCCTGCTGAGTATCTTCGGGTGAATGTGTTTGAAGAAAAATATCTCTTCTTCATCATTCCTGAACCCGGCTGCTGTAATAAGCTCTTTCATGCTTGCGATCGTTTTGCTCGCGATCCCGGCCCCTGTTTTGTACCGCTCTAACAGGTTGGGATATTTTTTCTCTAAGATTGCAAGCTGTTGATCAAGCTCCTCCTGGAGCTGCGTAAATAGATTTGTCATTTTTCTTTTTTTTCAATACCTCCCAAAAGCCCGGGAGATCTAAATAAAAGTTTTATGGACGGCCTTCATGGAACGTCAATCCATGCAGGCCCGGATTTTCTCTTCATAGTCTCCCAGCCTCGCCACCAGGCGCTCGAGCAAAGCCTTACAGGTAGTAATGGTAGACAGGCCTGGATTATCGTACTTCCGCTCAAAGCTACCGGCCTCCATGCTTTCCGACTTCTTTGTGGTCAACAGGCGGGTAATAAAAAATATTACCTGACCCAACGATGTATTCCTGATAATCCCTTCTTCAATGTAAATCCGTACCATCAGGGCCAATTGCGGAACCGTAAGGCTCGTCTGCAATTTTTCCGATGGCTCCAGTATTTCGTGTACATCCTTACCATTATTGCCCATGGATGGCAGACTGTTTGCTGATGTAGTGCTGTGCAGCTCCTGCAGGTAAGTCCGTTCTTCTTCCAGCCACTGCTGTATCTGTTCCAGGATGGGTTGCTGAGAATGATCCAGCGCCATCCCTTTTTTAGCAGAGGGGATACTTTTGATCTCCCTGATACACCATGCGAGGTAGGTGATCTTGTTCTGCAGGTTATCATACCGCTTGAGCTTTCCTCTCAGCCGGTTGATACAAAAAAGATAGTATTCGATCGCGTTGAAGTTCAGGTGCAGCAATATGTAATGAACTTCCCTCGCAAACTTTTCAGGAGGCGAGATACCAAGGTCCGTGAATTGCTGCAGGAGGTTCAGCATCCCTCTGTAAAAGTTCAGTGTGCGGAAGCTGGTGCGGCCATCTGTGTGCAACAGAAAATCCTTGACCGGCCGCATCACTATCTCCTGCAACACGCTATCCAGCCCCAGTTCCTGCAGCAAACGTTCCAGGTCCTGAAGCTGTATACCGAGCTGTCGCTTTGCCTTCGCCGCGTAGCTGTACGGCAGCGGAAGGTCCGGCTCCAGCAATTCGGAGAAATGCTGATCCAGCCCGATCATCAAGCTCAGCAGCACTTCATCCACCTCTGTGTAGAATGTCGTCAGCTCATCATGCATCGGCCAGTCTCCGGAATGTGCCGACTGATGACTCACCTGATAAAAGTGTATCATATCCAGCAAACGGGTGATGGAGGCCTGCAGCTGCCTGATAACGGCGCCCTTGGCATCCGTATCATCCCCTGAATACGTGATCTCCAGCAACTGCCGCGTGATCAACCGCTTTTCCTCTCTTACCTGCTCGAGGTAATGGGACAGCCTGTCTATTGAGTGCACGATAGCTTCAGGGCTTAGCTGTACCGCCACCAGTTGATTTAATGTCGTCATAAAACAGTGAAATAAGTGTAGTCGTAAAATGGGGGTAGTGTTTTACCGTAACAATATTCATACAGATCTGGCTTGGTTTTAATTCACTGATGATGGTTTTGTCATAACTAAAGTGGGGGCGGCATTTTTTTTGCCGAGATGTAGATTTGAGGATATTATTCTAGATTAACTTCACAGTTTCTCACAGCTGTGAAATATTTTTTTCAGAAAAATTTCTTCTGAAAAAAAATACCATCTTCTGAAATCGTTTGCCAGACTTCAACAGGAAGGAACAGAGAGTGGGTGGTTACACGTGTGCGTGTTGCAGAGATATGCGGGATTGTATGCAATGCTGCTCTTCTGCCAGCCAGTTCAGCATGCGGGATTTGATGGCGCTTTGCGTTGTATTCAGCGCCAGATCTTGTTGCGGAAGATGCTTCAATGCCCGCCGGCACCATGAAAGACAGGCTTTCTTTTCATACAGCGTTCCATAGGCGTTCAGCCTTCCCCGTAGTTCGGAAGTACAGTAAGCGAAGTACTCGGGGGAGTTAAAGTTGAGTTCAAACAACAGGTAATGTATCTGCCGGTGAACGTTCCCCTGCTGCATGCGTTCGTTGTGCGCCAGCTGCCACAGCAGGTTCCGGTAATATAACACCAGCCGGAAGGTCAGTGCTTCCTTCCGGGTAAGAAAGGGATTAAAGATAATATCAGGCAGTTCTTCTTTCAGGCCTTGCCCGGTCAGCCGGATTTTCGTTTCCACGATCTTTCTTTTGAGCTGGCGACCGGCCAGTTGTCCGTAATGCTGTGGCAACAGATAATCGACTGCGAGGAAAGGGGAGAAATACTGTTCAAGGTTTTGCAATACTTCTTCCAGGATATTTTCCACTTCCATGTAGAAGCCGATGAGCTGTACGTCGGACTTGCGGATGTAGTGATGGAGAAGTTCCAGCCAGAGGGTCATCTGGAACTGAAAGTTCTGTACTGTTTGCAATTTATGATCATACGCGCTTTCTTCGCGGGCCAGGTTTTGCAGCTGTACCATGATGATCTGCTTCCGGGATGATATCTCGGCAAGATAAGCAGGGATGTGCTGCCGGGAAAGGTGCAGCGCATCCGGGGAGAGCTGTTCCAGTATGATCTGTTGCAAGGTGCGCATGGTGTGTTTCGTAACCTGGTATATATAAGACAGTAAAAGGCGGCTGTGAGGGTGAACGAAAAAATGACTTTTTTTACCGGAAAACACATAACATCAATACCACATGCATAAGTGCGTCTATCCTTTTGCGGAAGAAGGCTTTCCCCGCGCTCAGGTGTGTTTTTATGCTGTCTTTTGATATCCCCATGATGCTGGCAGCTTCGGCATATGTTTTATCGTCAAAATATACCAGTTCTATCGCCCGGCGACATTGCCGGCCGAGCCGGGAGAGCAGTGGGGCGAGGATGCGGGCCCTTTGCGCCGCATTCAGCTGTCGCAGTATTTCCGGCTGATCGTTCTCATGCCAGGAGGAAAGATAACGGAGGTACATCTGTTCTTTCTTCGCCGCGGACTCCACGGATCCGATATGACGCAGGCAGGCATTGTTGATGACTTTGAAAAGATAAGGGCGAAGCTCGGTAACCCTTTTCCAGATATGCGGCCGGCCCAGCAGGAAGATGAACCGCTCCTGCACTACATCTTCCGCATCCTGCACACTGCCGAGCATGGCGTGCGCGAAGGAGAAAAGTTGCCGGAAGTATTGTGCATACAATTGGTCGAAGGCATCCTGCCCGCCATTTCTCAATGCTGTTAAAATACTTTGGTCGTCCATGAGAAAAATATCGTGTCTTGTTAAAACATCAATATCATATCTGCATACAGTGTGCAGGCATCAGAGAGAAAATTGCAATGACGATTCAGGATAGGGTTGCAATTTTGAATAAAAAAGCGAGCGGTGTAGTTAAAAACCTGTTAACGCCGTGACCTCTTTTTTCCACAGCATTCACCCTACAGGGGTCAATAAAGTATCTTATATTCAGATATGGAGCATGAACTGCACATCAGGGAATTACTGGTGAAGGAATATTACGGCCTGATCACCGAAGCGGAACAGCAGGAGCTGGACGCGATCCTTGCTGAAAGCGAGGAAGCCCGCCGCATGCGTGCTGCCATCCGGAGCGCTGATATAGACGAAGCGAAGCAGTATCTTCAAAAGGTGGATGTATCCGGACGCCTGCAGAACGCTTTCGTGCAACATCATGCCCGCCGTCGCCGCAGACGCATTGCTGCATTGCTGCTATTGGGAAGCATTGCCACAGGCGCTTACCTGCTCCTGTCCCGCCATGACACAACCGCTCCGGCCACTACCGCATCCATCCCCGCCCATACCGCCACCCTGCAGCTGGCTGACGGTCATGTGATCCCGCTCCATGATTCCGGTCAGCAGGATGTTTCCACACAACAGGCCAGTCTGCAGAACAACAACCGGGTACTTCGGCTCAATGCCTCAGCCGGTGGCACGTCCGGCTGGAACACGCTGACCGTTCCGACCCGGCTGGATTACCGGATCGTGCTGGAGGACGGCACGGAAGTATGGCTGAACAGCGCATCCAAGATCCGCTTCCCGCTTAAATTCAAGGGACCGCAAAGAGAAGTGTTCATTGAAGGCGAGGCTTACCTTTCCGTGAAAGAAGACGCGACCCGTCCATTCATTGTGCATGCAGGACAAACAGATATCCGGGTGCTGGGAACGGCATTTAACGTGAACGCCTACACGGCTACAAGGGTGGTCACCTCCCTCGTTCAGGGCAAGGTAGCCATTCGTAACGGCAGCCATGAACTGACCCTGCAACCTGGCCGGGAAGCCGTTACCGCCACCAACACCCCTATCGTAGAACGTCATTTCGATCCTGAAGCCACCCTTTCCTGGCGCGAGGGCATTCATTATTTCCAATCGGCCACCGTAAAGGAGATCGCAGATATAATCGGCCGCTGGTATGATATACAGGTGGTGATAGATGAGCCGGCAGCGGCTAAAGTTGCCCTTCGCGGCAAGCTTTACCGCCACCAGCCACTGCAAACATTCATCGATTATTTTAACGCTACCGGGCAGGTTGATTTTTACTGGAAAGAAGGGGTCTTGCACTGCCGGTAGATCAGATATTGGTTCCCCCGTCCAGCACGGTCCGCGTGCCCGGTGGGTTGGC
>OFTY01001000.1_pt1 | contig 14800 bp, 15 predicted proteins | sample 1775061 | NCBI WGS metagenome assembly OFTY01 (sample SAMN08195773, study PRJEB24354) | sludge metagenome | isolation source: sludge from phenol fed wastewater aerobic bioreactor B | place: India: Nagpur | collected 2016-09-16 | reverse complement strand
GGGACCCCCGATGCCGCCCCGGTCGGGGCGCCGCCGCCGGGCACCTTCAACCGCCACAGACGCCCGGCATAGGAGGGCTTGTCGCTCGACGCCAGCACGCTGGCATCGGTGACCCACAGCGTCTCCCCGTCGAAGGCGAGGTTGGTGGGCGCGCCGCCGCACTTGATGAAGCCCTTCACCGTGCCGTCGCGCGCCACGACATGGATGCCAGCTCCGACCAGGTCGGTGACCAGCAACGAGCCGTCGGCGGCGATCGCCATGCCGTCCAGGATCGGGTTTTCTCCCGGCATGCGGCCGAGATCCTCGATCGTGCCGTTCGGCCGCAGCCGGCCGACATGCCCCGTGTAGGATTCGTCCCAGACGATCGAGCCGTCCGCCTCCACCACCACGCCGTTCGGGAAGACGGGCTTGGGGAAGGCCACCTTCACCGATGCCTTGCCGTCGGGGGAGAGCGCGAAAATGTAGCTGGGGTCCGGATTGGCCGGGTTGTAGGTGCCGGGGTCGGTCCACACCAGCGTCCCGCCCGGCGCGAAGACGAGGTCGTTCGGCCCGTTGAGCTTGATCCCTTCGACCTCGGTGACGAGGATTTCGGGCTTGCCGCCGGGGCGAACCCGCTGGATCGACGGAACCGTCATCTCCGGTGCCCGCCATGGGCCGACCGTGCCGCCGTTCTGGCAGACATAGAGCGCGCCGTCGGATCCCAGCACGCAGGAATTCGGCGCGCCGGTGACATAGGCGAGTTGCCGGGGCTTGTCGTCCTTGCCGACGATGGTGAGCTGGCTGCGGTAGCTCTCGACGAAGACGAGGCTGCCGTCGGGCATGACCGTCGGCCCTTCCGGCCAGCCGAGATTGTCGGTGACGAGTTCCGGCGAGAGATCGAACTTCATTTGACGGCTCCGGCGGTTAGCCCGCGCACGATGTAGCGCTGGACGAAGAGGGAAAAGAGCAGGATCGGGATGACCGTGACGACGCCGACGGTGGCGGCGATGTTCCAGTCGATCGGCCGCTGCGCGCTGACCAGCGTGGCCGCGCCCAGCGAGATTGTCTGGAAGGTGCGGCTGTCGATGACATAGAGCGCGACGAGGAATTCGTTCCAGATGAACAATGCCCCGAACAGCGCGGCGGTCATCAGCCCAGGCCGCACGATGGGCAGCATGACATGCCACAAGACGCCGACGCGGGTGCAGCCGTCGATCATCGCCGCCTCGTCGATCTCGCTCGGAACTTCGTCGAAGAAACCGATCATGATCCAGACCACAAGGGGTAGCGAGAAGGCGACATAGGGCAGGATGAGGCCCGGATAGCTGTCCTGCAGGCCTGCGCCCTTGACCATCAGGAACAGCGGAATGGCCACCGCGATCGGCGGCATGAACCGCATCGACAGGATGGTGCTGGCGAGCTGCTCGCGGTACCGGAAGCGCAGCCGGGAGAAGGCGTAGGCCGCCGGCGTGCCGATCACGATGGCAATGGCGGTCGCCGCCCCGACGACGATGATCGAGTTGAAGGTGAAGCCAAGCATGCCCTGGCTGAACAGCACCTCGTTGTAGTTCTTGACGATCTGCGCCCAACTGAAGTTCAGGGTCGGTGGCACCTGTGCCAGGATCTCGATGCGTTTCTTGGTCGAGAGCACCGCCAGGTAGAGAAACGGCGCCGCGCCGAAAACGCCGAGCGCGATCAGGAGGAGATAGGCGATGACCCTGCCCGGGCGGATCCTCATCGTGTGTCTCCCGGCCGGATTTGAACGTATTTGAGCATCACCGTCGTGCCGACCGCCAGGATCAGCAGCATCATGTAGGCGACGGCCGCCGCGTAGCCGTAGTTCTGGAACTGGAAGCCGTTCTGGAACGAGAAGAAGGATAGCGTCGTGGTGCTGCGCGCCGGCCCGCCATAGCTGAGGCCGTAGATGAGATCGAAGGAACGGAAGGCGTCGACTGCGCGAAACACACCGGCAAAGACGATTGCCGGCATCAGCATCGGCAAGGTGATGCGCCGGAAGGTGACGAAGGGGCCGGCGCCGTCGACCTGCGCGGCCTCGAACACGTCCTGCGACAGCGCCTGCAGGCGCGCGAACACGATGATGAAGACGAACGGCGTCCATTGCCAGGTGTCGACCAGGATGACCGTCACCATGGACATGCCGATCGAGCCCAGCCAGTCGGGCGGCGTCAGGCCGACATGGCGGATCGCCCAGTTGACCAGGCCCCAGTCCGGGTTGAGCAGCGCGCGCCACATGACGCCGACCACGATCGGCGTCATCAGCATCGGCAGCAGCAGGATGCCACGCACGATCCAGGCGCCGCGAAGCTGCAGGTTGAAGAACATCGCCAGCGCCACGCCCAGAACGACCTGCAGCGTGACGGAACAGACGACCATGATGGCGCTGTTCCTGGCCGCGTTCCAGAACTGCGGATCGGAGAGCAGCGCCCGATAGTTGGCGAGACCGACGAAATTGCCCGTCCCGGTCGCTGCTGTCAGGTCGGTGAGCGACAGCCGCAGACTGTGGAACAGGGGATAGATGCTGAAGACGATCAGATAAAGCAGGCACGGGCCGAGGAGCAGCCAGATGGCTCTCCCCGGCTCGTCGCGTTTGCCGAACACGAACTTCGTCCGGGCAGCGGGAGCTGCCAGGCTCATCGACGTTTCCACTCCCGGCGACATCGGCTCGGCTCCGGTCAGGCCAGGTGGCCTGCCTTGCGCAGGATCGCTTCCCACTGCGTCTGCACTTTCTCGCACGCGGTCTTGGCGTCCTGCGTGCCGATTAGCGCCGCGTTGAACTCGACATTCATGACGTCGTTGAGCTGGAAGAATTCCGGGATCAGCGAGGTCGGTATCGTGTCGGCGGTCTCGATCGCGGTCAGCGCGTCCTTCAGGTAGGGGAACTTCGCCACCAGTTCGGGATCGTTGAAGGCGGAGCTGCGGTTGGCGTCGATGTTGTACTTCTCGATCGAGTAGCGGTTCACCGCCTTGTTGGTGATCCAGGTCAGCGCCAGCCAGGCAGCATCTTTCTTCGCCGGGTCGATGTTCTTCGGAATGCCGACGCCCCAGCCGCCCTGGATGGCGCGCGGCGACTTGCCGTCGCCCGAGGGCACCGGCGTCGTCCCCGTCTTGTCGGCGACCATCGAGTTCTCGCTGTTGAGGATCGGGCCGGCGATCGTCGACCAGAAGATCATTTGCGCGATCTTGCCCGTGGAGAAGCCGTCGACGTTCTCGGCGAAGCCGTATTTGGTCACGTTCTTCGGCGCGTAGGGCAAAAGGTCGATCAGCATCTGCAGCGCTGCGATGCCTTCCTTCGAATTCACCTGCGGCTTGAAGTTCTTTTCCTTGGCGCTGCCGGTCATCAGCGCGCCGCCGGTGGTGATGAAGCGCGTGTACCAGTCGACCGCGGCAAGCGAGAAATCGTTGGCGCCGATGAAGGAGCAGCCGGCGACGTCGTCGGTGTGCAGCTTCTGCGCCGCCGCCTTGAACTCGTCCCAGGTCTTGGCCGGCTGCAGGCCGGCGGCGTCGAAGAGATCCTTGCGGTAGAAGTAGATGACCGACCCTGAATGCAGGCCGGGGATGCCGTATATGTCCTTGCCCTTGCCGACGGCGCCGGACGCCATGTCGAAGATGCCGACGTTCTTAAGGGCTGCCGGGATGATGTCGTTGAAGTCCCAGTCTGGCGGCGTTTTGGCCGGATCGTCGATATAGGCGTTGAGCTGTTCGTAATAGCCGCCGCCCACCTGCTGCGTGGTCAGGAAGCCGAGATACTCGATGAGGTCGAACGAGGATTTCTCGGCCTTCAGGTTCTGGAGTGTCTTCTCGATCAGCGCGCCGAGCGCCGGCGAGGTGATTTCCAGCTCCATGCCGGTTTCCTCGGCGAATTTCGGCGCCATGTCGGCCAGCGCGCGGTGGTCGTTCTCGTCGCCGGTCATCAGGATGTTGATCTTGGTGCCGGCGTATTTCTTCATGTCGAAGCCCGCCGCCTGAAGCGCCTCTATGCCGCCCAGGCCGGTAAAGGCCGCCGCGAGGCCAAGCACGCCGGCGCGCTGCATCAAGTCACGGCGGGTAAGGCCGCCGGAAAGGGTGGCGACGTCTTCGCCAGGCCGTGGGTGATGCGTCTTTCCCTTCATGTCTCTCTCCCCAGTTTTTCTTTGTTCCGCCGACGGGACTGCATCGGTCCGGAAGGCAGACTGCATCCGCTTAAACAAATAGTCAATCGATTGAGCAAACATCACTCAATCGATTGTCCAAAATTTCTCGACGTGCTATCGATGCGGTCGCGATGAATGGAAAAAGCCTCGGCCAGCGCTTGGCGAGGGCGGCCTCCGGTGCCGGGTTTCACCCCTCGGGCCGGCACGGGAAAGGCCGCGTCGACGCGCCGCCGACGCGATGCCCGAAAGGGGCGGGGAGGTTGGCATGAGCGTTGGAAGTGTGGTTGTCACGGGTGCCGGCGACGGCATCGGCCGAGCCATAGCAGTTCGGCTGGCCGCGGATGGATGGAACGTCGTTGGACTGGAGATCGATCGCGCCGCCGCCGAGGCTTTGGGCAAGACCCTGGGCGAGGGGCACCGGGCCCTATGCGGCGACGCATCCGACCGTGCCGTCCTGAAGGCCGCGCGCGAGGCGGCGGAGGAACTCGCCCCACTGCGCGGCTGGGTCAACAATGTCGGCATCGCCCTGATGGGCAATCTCCACGAACCGGTCGAGGCCGATGTCGAGCGGCTCTTCTCGGTCAATCTGATGTCGCATTTCTGGGGCTCGTCGGAAGCGATCCGGACCTGGGTCCGCGACCGGGTGACGGGATCCATCGTCAACGTCTCGTCGGTTCACGGCCGATCGGCCTTCAACATGTGGGCCGCCTACGATGTCGCCAAGGCGGGCATCGACGCGTTGACCCGCTACATCGCCGTCGAATACGGGCCGATCGGCATTCGCGCCAACGCGGTCGCGCCTGGTGCCGTACGCACCGCGCTCGTTCAGCGCGTGATCCGCGACAGTCCCGACAGCGCGGTGGCCGAGCGCGAGATGTCGATCCAGCATCCGCTGGAGCGTATCGGCGAGCCGGAGGAGATCGCCGCAGCGGTCGCATGGCTCATCTCATCGGAGGCCTCGTTCGTCACCGGCCAGTCGCTCGCCGTCGATGGTGGCTTGACATCACGCTGCTATCGGTACGATCCAGATGCGAAATTGCTAGCCATGTACGGGAAAGGCTGAAGCCGTTGAGTCCACCCAGTCCGCCGGGCCGCGCCACCTTGAAGGACATAGCCCGTGCCGTCGGCGTGGACGTGTCGACGGTTTCCAAGGTGCTGAACGACGGCGGCATCAGCGTGCGCGCCCAGACCCGGCAGGCCATCATCGACGAGGCGAACCGGGTCAACTACCGGCCTCATGCGCTGGCGCGCAACCTTCGCACCCAGCGCACCGGCGCGCTCGGCATCCTGCTGCCCGACCTCACCAACCCGATCTACGCCGAGACCGTGCACGGCGCGATGCGCCAGGCCGAGCAATCCGGTTACGTGACGCTGATCGCCGAAGTTTCCGACGAGCGTCGGTCGGCCGCGGCCTATATGCGGCTGGTCAGCGAACGCCGCATCGACGGGCTGATCATCGCGGTCAGCGCCGAGACGGAAGAGATGATGGCGGCCATCGAAGCCAATCCGGTGCCGCACGTCTTCGTCAACCGGCGCTCGTCCATCGGCCGCAGCGTCACCGTCGACGACCAGGCATCAGGCAGGCTCGCCGCGCAAACCCTGATCGATGCCGGCCACCGGCATCTCGCCTTCATCGGTTCCGCTCCCGAACTCGACACTTCGCGCCGCCGCCGCAAGGGTTTCGTCGAGGTCTGCGCGACCGCCGGCCTGGCGCCGGTTCTGGATATTGTCGGTCCGGTCTCCCGGCGGGGCGGTTTCGATGCCATGCACAAGCTGCTCGATGCGCCACGCCGTCCGACCGGTGTCTTCGCCTTCAACATGCTGGTCGGCATAGGCGCGCTCGCCGCCGCGCGTGTGCGTGGCGTGCGTGTTCCCGACGACATCTCGGTAATAAGCCTCGACGGCGAGGACGCCATCTTCACCGCGCCACCGCTCACCGCCATCGCCACGCCGCTGGCCGAGATGGGCGCGCGCGCTGTGGTCGAGCTCGAGGCCATGATAGACGGCCGCGAGCCGCAGGACGTGGTGATCGACATCCCGCCCAAGCTGATCTACCGCGAATCCGTCGCGGGCCCGCCTAACGAATAACCTCGAAATCGGAATCTTCCGGCAAATAGCCGATACGCTTCACTCGCTATCAAGCTCTAGGTCCGGCCACCACGCCCTTGTCGTGCAGGCGTCGGATCTCGGCATCGCCGAATCCGAGCTCCGCCAGGATAGCGGCCGTATGCTCGCCGGGCAGCGGCGCGCGCACGGCCGGCAACCTTGCGGCAGACGAGAAATCCAGCGGCGAGGCCGGGGTCAGAAGCGGGCCTATTCCCGGATGGTCGACCCTTGAGAACATGGGATTGCCGGTGGAGCAGCGCGCGTCCTCCGCCAGCAATCGGCCGAAGCTCTGGTAAGGCCCCCAGGCCGCGCCTGCTCCGTTGAGCGCTTCCTGTACTGCAGCGAAATTGCGCGCGGCGAACCAGGGCGCCAAGGCAGAGGCGATCGCGTCGCGGGCGGCGAACCGCCCGCCTTCGGTCGTCAGGTCGGCCCCCGTCGTGCTCGACAGCGCGTCGACATCGACGCCGGTCGCCTGCAACAGCGCTGCCCATTGGCGACTGGTCAGGCCGACGACCATCACGCGCCGTCCGTCGGCGGTGACGAAGTCACGTCCGAACGCCCCGTAGAGGCAGTTGCCGTCCTTCTCCGCCGCCCCGCCAAGTTCGGCTTGCGCCAGCCGGCCGAGATTCGCCGTCATGGCGAGCGCGACGTCGGACAAGGCGAGCTTGACCAGCGATCCCTGGCCGGTGCGGGCACGGTGCCTGTCGGCTGCCAGGACGCCGACGGCGGCCAGTTCGCCCATGGCGATGTCCCAGGCCGGCAGGACGCTGTTGGTCGGCTCGGTGGAACCGCGCGGGCCGGTGATTTCGGCGAACCCCGTGGCGACATTGACCGTGTAGTCGACTTCGCTCGATCCGTCCGGATTGCCGGTCATCGCCACCATGATGAGATCGTCGCGCCGCCGCTTCAGCGCTTCGTAGGCCAGCGCGCCGCGCGGTGGAAGATTGGTCAGGAAGATGCCCTTGTCCGGTCCTGGCCGCGCGATCAGGCTTGCGACGATATCCTGGCCTTCCGGTGACCGCAGATCGATCTGGATCGAGCGCTTGCCCTTGTTCATGCCGGCCCAGAACAGACTCCTGCCGTCCGCCACCAGAGGCCAGCGGCCCTGGTCGAGGCCGCCGCCAATCTGGTCGAAGCGGATGACATCCGCGCCGAGTTGGGCAAGCGTCATGCCGCCCAGCGGCGCCGCGACGAAGGCCGAACCTTCAACGACGCTGAGCCCGGAAAGAATGCCGCCATTCATGCAAAAACACCGATCAGGCGCCAATCGAGCACGTCGCTCCGCGTCCCGTCCAGTCCCGTTGCCCGCGCGCGACAGCGCAGATGCGCAAGGCCGCCCTCGCCGGGCAGCGCTTCGAGGCGTTCCACGGCGATGGCGCAATGCACGGTGTCGCCCTCCCGCACCGGGCCGAGATGGTCGCAACCGTCCCAGCCGAGTATGGTGACCAGTGCCGGGAAGGCGCGCGTTACTTGCGCCGCCGCGAGCCCGATCGTGTGGCCGCCATAGACGAGCCGTTGTCCGTCACGCGAGCCGTCATGATGGATCGTCGCCAGGTTCATCGTCAGCCGTGCCAGTTCCGGCGCGCTGCTCACCAGATCGCCGCCGGCGAGTTGAAAGGCCATACCCTGGCGCAGGTCGTGGAAATGCGGGCCGGGGACCTGCGCGCGATAGGCCGCGAGATCCCAGTCGCGGATGGCCGCAGCGATCTCCGCTGCTTCCATGATCTGCTGTGGCGGTTCGGGCTCACCCCGGACGCCGACGCTGTCGGGCTGGCGGGCGGGCAGCATGGCGCAGCGGTGGAAGTCGAGGACCGGTCTGCCTTGCTGGTCTGCGGTGGCTATCCGCATGGTCACCAGGCCGCGCGGCGGCCGTCCCGGCTTGGCCGATGCCGGCCGCAGGCCGACGATGGTGGTAACCGTCCTCAGGCTGTCGCCGATGGCTGGCGCGCGGCGGAAAACCAGGCCTCGGTAGAAAAGGTTGGCGATGGCTTCCCGCGTCACAAGGGTCGACTGGCCGATCGCCACGTCCCAGACGAAGGCCGGCGCGGCGAAAGGCGCTGGTTGTCCGGTCACGGACGTCGACAGCTCGGCATCGAACGCAAGTCTCAGCCTGCCGCCGACGATGGCATGATGGGCGGCGGCCATCCCGTCGGTCAGGCGTATTGTCGGCGCACCCTCGAAGCGGTCGCCGATCTTCAAATCATCATAGAACGGACCGTCGATCTCGGTCGCGCGGATAGAGCTATCTGCCATGAGTTAGTCCTGTGGATCGGGCTTCAGCCGCGGCCGGGATCCGACGGATGCGCGGCCAGCGGCTTCACCATCACTTTCAGCCAGGGATAGAACGGCAGCGACGAGATGGCCTCATGAAGCGCCGTCGCGTCCGGCGCTTCCCATATGCCGAAATTCGCCCACCGGCCCGGCTGGCGCCAAAGCCGCCGCACGATGCCGGCCGCGGCCAGTTCCCTGGCGCGCTTGCCCTCCGCCGCGATCAGCTCCGCCTTCTGCCGGGGATCGCCATCGGGAGGAAAGGTGACCTCTATCTCAACCAGAAATTCCATCGCTGGTCTCCTCCGGCCGAATGGGCGCCGATATGCGACAGGATCTCCCCGAGATCCGGCGCCGGCGATTCCAGCACCTCGGCGGTCGCCCGCTCGACCGCTTCGCGCGTCTCCGCCTTCAGCGGCTCCAGGCCGCCGGCGGCGAGAACGCCTTCCTCGATCAGCCGGCTGGCGAAGATGTCGATCGGATCGCGCTTCAGCCACGCGTCGAGTTCGCCGGCCGGACGGTAAGTCGCGGGGTCGGAGCGTGAGTGGCCGGAATAGCGATAGGTCTTCATCTCGATCAGCGTCGGACCTTCGCCCCGGCGCGCGCGAGCGACCGCCGTCGCCATCGCCTCGGCGACCTTATCGGCATCCTGTCCATCGACGATGACGCCGGGCATCGCATAGCTCGTCGCGCGAATGGCGATGTCCTCGACGGGCGTCGAAAGCTGGATGCGGGTGTATTCGCCGTAGAGGTTGTTCTCGCAGACGAAGACCACCGGAAGCTTGCGGATGGCGGCGAAATTGAGCGCTTCGTGGAAGGCGCCGATATTGGCCGAACCATCGCCGAAGATCGACACGGCGATGCGGTCCTTGCCGCGCGCTCGCGCCGCCATGGCGGCGCCGCAGGCAATGGGCAGGCCCGCGCCGATGATCGCGGCGGTGGGCAGCAGCCCGACCTCGGGCTCGACCAGATGCATCGAGCCGCCAAGGCCGCCGGCGCAACCGATGACGCGGCCGCAGATCTCGCCGATGACACCGGCCGGCGTGACGCCGAGCGCCAGCGCGTGCCCATGGCCGCGATAGGTGCAGGTGACGATGTCGTCAGGATCGATCGAACGGGCGATGCCGACCGAAACCGCTTCCTGGCCGCTGGCAAGATGCGTGCTGCCGCGGACATGGCCTTCCGCGAACAGTTTCTGGATGCGGTCCTCGACCGAGCGGATCTCGATCATGCGCGTAAGCTGCTCCAGCCGGTTGGCCAGCGCCTCGCGCCGGGCGAGCGGCGAATTGGAATTGGAGATGGTCATGCTGCTTTCCTCCACCAGGGCAGGGGTGGCTTGTTGGTCGATACCAGCGCCGAGACCTGCTCGGAGACATAGGCCGGGCTCGGCAGGAAGCGGGCTTCGAGAACGCCGCTGTAGGGAACAGGCGCTTCGGGAAGGGTGATGCGGTGCGGTGGCGCCTTCAACGAACCGAAGGCTTCGGTGGCGATCGTGGCGGCCACTTCGCCGCCCCAGCCGCTGCCGGGCGGTGCTTCTTCCAGCGTCACGAGGCGGCCGGTGCGCGCCACAGAGTCCATCACAGTCTTGCGATCCCATGGCCACAGCGTCAGCAGGTCGATCACCTCGATGTTCGCGCTGCTGGCCTCGGCCGCGGCCAGGGCCACGCGCCGCATTGCCCCGCAGGTCACCAGCGTCGCGTCGCTGCCGGGCCGTGCGATCTCGGCCTTGCCGAGCGGGATGCGATAGCTCTTGTCGAACTCGTATTCCTCGCGCTCGGCATAGAGGATGCGCGGTTCGAGGATGACCACCGGATCGGGATCCTCGATCGCCGAGCGCAGCAGACCGTATGTGGTGCGGGCATTGCTGGTCACCGCCACCTTCAGGCCCGGCGTGCCCCGGAACCAATGGTCGAGCATCTGCGAATGCTGGCATCCGAAACCCTGACCGGCCCCAGCCGAGGCGCGCACCACCAGCGGTGTCGTGAGCTTGCCGCGCGACAGGTAGCGCATCGTCGCCGCCTGTGTCGTCAACTGGTCGAGCGCCACGCCGATGAATTCGATGAACATCATCTCGACGACCGGCTTCAGGCCGCAGACCGCCGCGCCCACGGCGGCGCCCATGAACGCCATTTCGGAGATCGGCGTGTCGATCACACGTTCCGGACCATGCGCGGCCAGAAGCCCCTCCGTCACCTTGAACGGGCCGCCCGCGGCGGCGATGTCCTCGCCCATGACGATGACGCTGGGGTCATCGCTCATCGCATCGTCAAGCGCCCGCAGGACCGCTTGCCGTATCCATATCTTCGCCAAGGTACAGACCTCCCATTACGCTGTCTTCGGATCGTCGGTGCAGGCGGCGAAACTATCGCAGCCGTCGAAATTTGGAAACGTTTTTATTTGCGGTTCGACATCATTCCGGCTTGTAACTCCCGAAGGCTTGCGCGCTTTCGATGAGCTCGACACGGAACCCGTCGGGATCGATCACATAAACCGCCTTGCCCCCTTTGTTGGGGCCGATGGTTGGCGTCACCGGCGCGGAAACGGATTGCACGCCGAGCGCGGTCAGCTTGTCGTGGAAAGCCGTGAGGTCGTCGACGTTGAAGGCAATGTGGCCGTTGCCGACATTGCCGTTGCGCATGTCGACCGGCACCTGCTCGACATTGCGATATTCGAGCAGTTCCAGGCAGACGTCCGTCCCCGGCAGGCGCAGGATCGCGCCGTGCAGGTCGACATCGGGATAGCCGACGAGCTCGCCGATATAGGGCGCGCGCGGATTCCACTGGAAGGCCAGCTCGAAGCCCAGCACGTCGCGATAGAAGGCTATGGAACGCTCCAGTGACCGGACAGTGAAGCCCGTGTGGTGTGCTTTGGTGATCCTTGCCATGGCTATCTCCGGCGCTGGATGAGGCGCGTCTGTCGTCAGGCGGTGAGGTAGCCGTCGTCGCACATCACGACATGGCCGGTGACCAGTTCCGATGCGTCGCTGGCGAGGAAGACGGCCGTGCCGATCAGTTCGCGCGGCAGGCCGAGGCGGGGCCGCAGCATGCGCGCCTTGATGAAGTCGGCGGTGATCGAGCTGGTCGATGCCGCCGCCTTGGTCAGCGGTGATTCCATGAGCGTCGGTCCGATGCCGTTGACCCGCACGCCGCGGTCGCGCCACTCCAGCGCCAGCGCGCGTGTCACCTGCAGCACGCCTCCCTTGGACGCCAGATAGGCGCTGGCCCACGGATAGGCGCTGAACGACCCGATCGAGGCGATGTTGATGATGCTGCCCTTGCGCTGGTCGAGCATGACGCCGCCGAAGGCCTGGCAGCAGAAATACGTGCCCTTGAGGTTGAGATCGAGGATGAAGTTGAACTTGTCCTCGGGGAAGTCCTCGGCAGGGCTGCGGAAGGCGGACCCGGCGCTGTTGACCAGTATGTCGATATGGCCGTGGTCACCACGAACCGTTTCGGCCAGCGCGAAACACTGATCCCTGCGCGTCACGTCGAGTTCCGCGACCATGGCCTTGCCGCCTTGCCCGGCTATGGTGGCGCGGGTCGCCTCGGCGCCGCTCATGTTGACGTCCGCGACGATGACGGTGACCCCGAGCTGCGCGTAGCCGATCGAGATTGCCGCGCCCAGCCCGCTGCCGCCGCCGGTAACCACCGCCACGCGGCCGGAAAGATCGAAAAGGCCGGCCGCGTAGTTGGCTGGAACTGTCGGTTCTTCGCTCATCGCGCTTCGTCCCTCGTCAATTCAGGATGTGGTCTGGATCCTGATGCGGCTGGCTCAGCGCCCATTCGCGGTTGAGCATGTCGCCGAACCCCGGCTTCGACGGCAGCGGCTTCATCAGCCCGCCGGCGATGATCTCCGGCTGGACGAGGCTGTCGGCATAAGGGTCGACGCCGCTCCACGGCACGCCCCATTCGACCGGCTTGTCGGAGAAGCCCCACGCGCTGAACACCTGGCTGTGCACATGCGCGAACATATGCGGGCCGAAATCCACGCCGGCCGCGAGGCATTCGTCGATGATGGCGCGGCCTCCGGTGATGCCGCCCATGCAGGTCAGGTCGACGCGAACGCGATCGACCGACCCCGCCATGATCAGCGCTTCCGGATAGTAGGAACCGCCCTGTTCGTCGCCCTGCCAGATCGGCATCGGCACGCGCTTGCGCAGCTCGGCGAGCTTCCTGGCGTTGCCGGGCGGGAAGATGTCTTCGATGCAGCCCATATTGAGGTCGCCGATGCGGTTGGCGTAGTCGGCGGCGGAATCGACGTCCGAAAACATCCAGACGAGGTCTGTGCCGAGCCATGCATCCGGCGCGTTCCTGCGCGCGGCGCGCAACCGCGCCTCGGATTCCTCGAGCGTCACGCCCATCGGCGCCTTGAACCGCCGCCATCCCTCGGCATAGAGGCCCTTGACCTGCTCGCCGATCTTCTGCGGGTTCATCAGTGCGGGTGGGTAGCCGATGATCGCGGTCGCGGGCATCGGCGCCGTCTTGCCGCCGACGAACTCGGCGATCGACTTGGCCGCCGTGCTGGCCGCGACGTCCGAGGGGGCGAGGACGACGTACGACAGGGCGCGCAGGCGGGCGCCGGGGCTACGCTAGCCATAGCTCCGTCCCTTGGCTGTCTTGAAGGTCTTTTCGCGGTCGGCGATGTCGGTGCCGATATAGACCGGCGCGATGCTCTTGCGGATCTGTTCGGCGCAGGCGCCGTCGCGCGTCAGCGTGAAGGACCAGCCCTCGTGGCCGGATTGCGTGCGCAGCCGCACGACGACGAATTCCCGGTGGTTCATCACCCAGTCGCCGAAGATCACCGGCGCCGGCAACTGGCCCTGAATGGTGGCGACGCTGATGTCGACGATAGCAGAAGGACTAGGCATTCCATCCCCTCCCAAGGAGTCCGGACGATCCCGGAGCCTTCGTCACCATAGCGAGCGCAATTCTATTGGTCAACCGATTGATCAGTTAAAGTCAAACGATTGACAAGATTTTCTTGATTGCCTATCGTGCCGTCAATGTTGGGGTGTGGAGGCGCTTGGCGGCCGGTGTTCAGTGTCGCGCGGCGCGGACGTGGCGATGCTGCCTCGAGGGTGGCGACGTCGGCGTCGCGAAGGGGTTCGGATGGGTTCGATCAGTCTCAGAAAAGTCGGAAAGACTTACGGCGCCGTCGCCGCCGTCCGGGACGTCGACCTGGAGATAGGCGATGGCGAGTTCGTCGTCTTCGTCGGGCCGTCCGGATGCGGCAAGTCCACCTTGCTGCGCATGATCGCCGGGCTGGAATCGATAAGCGCGGGCGAGATCGCCATCGACGGCAAGGTGATGAACGAGGTGTCGCCGCGCGACCGCGACATCGCCATGGTCTTCCAGAGCTACGCGCTCTATCCGCAGATGACGGTGCGCGAGAACATCGCTTTCGCGCTGGAACTGCGCAAGGTGGCGAAGGCGGAGATCGCGCAGCGCGTCGACGAGGCGGCGCGCATCCTGGACCTCGGTGAATTGCTCGCCCGCAAGCCGCGTGAACTCTCGGGCGGCCAGCGGCAGCGTGTCGCCATGGGGCGGGCGATCGTGCGCGACCCGGCGGTGTTCCTTCTCGACGAGCCGCTCTCCAATCTCGACGCCAAGCTGCGCGTCCAGCTTCGCGCGGAACTCGGCCGCCTGCACGCCCGCCTCGGCGTGACCACCATCCACGTCACCCATGACCAGGTCGAGGCGATGACGCTGGGCAGCCGCGTGGCCGTGTTCTCGCGCGGCTCGCTGCAGCAATACGACACGCCGCATACGCTCTACCATGCGCCGGCCAATATCTTCGTCGCCGGCTTCATCGGCAGCCCGGCGATGAATTTCCTGGAAGCGCGCGTGGTCGAGAAGGCGCCCGGAGGCCTTCTGGTCGCCGTCGGCCAGGGCCTGTTCACAGTCGCGCCGCGGTCGGACGCGCACGGCCTGGCGCCGGGTGACGCTGTGCTGGTCGGCATCCGTCCCGAGCATCTTTCCGTGCGGCAGGCCGGTCAGGCCGAGACCGGCATCGAGGCGCGGGTCGAACTGGTCGAGCATCTCGAACCGGAATCCTTCATCGCCGTCGCGCCGTCCGACCCCACCGTGGTGATCCGCACGGCCGACGATTATGCGCCCACCTCAGGCGCTGACCCGGCCGAGAGGGTTCGCCGGGAAGCCCAGATCGGAAGAGCGTCGTGCAGGGAAAGAGTGTAGATCTCGGTGGTCGCCGTATCATCAAGAAATGCACGCGAGCGGTTTTCCCTGTTCGCGCTCGAAATCCAACAGCGCAAGGCCCGATGCGCCGCCGTGATCGAC
>OFTY01000998.1_pt1 | contig 14832 bp, 17 predicted proteins | sample 1775061 | NCBI WGS metagenome assembly OFTY01 (sample SAMN08195773, study PRJEB24354) | sludge metagenome | isolation source: sludge from phenol fed wastewater aerobic bioreactor B | place: India: Nagpur | collected 2016-09-16 | reverse complement strand
CCCTGCGGCGGAGCGGGAGACGCCGCGCGGCGGCGGTGGAGTGGGGGAACCCCATATGCGATTATCCCGGGCGGGATAGAGAGACGGCAGCGCCAAGGCCGGGGACGCGCTGCATGAAAACTGCAAATCATTGCTGAAATTCTCCCCGGCCCTGCCGCTGGAATGGCCCGGGCGCCGGCGAAAAGGGCGGCATGCACACGCCCCAGACCGCCCGCCTTTCCCTCCCACGCCGGCTGCGCCATGACGGCTGGTGGCTCATCGATCGGCCGCGCCCGCGTCCGCCGGCGACGCTGCTCGTCTTTATGCCGAGAGCCCGGCCCGGCCAGGCCGGCCCCGTGCCGGAGGCGCGGGCATGACCGCCTCCCGCACGGCGAATTACTGCCGCCGCGTCGGCGTCGGTGCCCTGCTGGTCGTGCTGGCGGATTTTCTCTTTTACGGCCAGCCCGCCGGCATCACCGTCTTCCTGTTCGGCATCGTGCTGGCCGGCGCGATCGTGGCCATGCATCCGGCTTCCCTCAGTAATGGCCGGATCTGGCTCCGGCCCCTGGTGCTGTTCGCCGCGCTGCTGCCGCTGGCCGAAAACGTCAGCCTGCTTTCCATCATCGTCGCGCTGGCGGGACTTGCGCTGTTCGCCCTTTCGCTCGCCGGCCGACTGCGAACGGGCATTGCCCGCGTCGCCGGCCAGCTCTGCCTGTTCCTGGCCGTCGCGCCTTTCCAGTTCGTCCGAGACCTCTTCCGCTGGCGCAAGGTTTCCCGCCGCGCCGGCGGGCGCCGCTTCCGTCTGACCGTCGCCGTCTGGCTGATGCCGATCGGCCTCGGCGTGGTCTTTCTCGCCCTGTTCAATGCCGCCAATCCGGTAATCGAGCAGTGGCTTTCGCGGATCAACCTCTTCGTCCTGCTCGAACAGATCGACGTGCTCCGGCTGGCCTTCTGGCTGTTCGTGCTTGCCGGCACGTGGCCCTTCCTGCGGCCACGCCTGCCGCGCCTGCTCCGGCGTATCATGCGCGCGACGGCGCCCAAGGCACCGAGGGCCCGACCGGCGGCCGGCGCGACCGAGGATATCCTCTTCGGCAAGGCGGCGATCCTGCGCTCGTTGCTCGTCTTCAACGGGCTGTTCGCCGTGCAGACCGCGCTCGACGCCGCCTATCTCTGGGGTGGCCTGGCGCTGCCCGACGGGCTGACCTACGCGGCCTACGCGCATCGCGGCGCTTACCCGCTGATGGTAACAGCGGTGCTCGCCGCCGCGTTCGTGCTGACGGCGCTGCGCCCCGGCAGCGAAACGTCGCGCGATCCGCTGATCCGCCGCCTCGTCTATCTCTGGGTGGCGCAGAACATCGTGCTGGTCGTCTCCTCGATCCTGCGGCTCGACCTCTATGTGGGCGCCTACGCGCTGACCTATCTGCGCGTCGCCGCCTTCATCTGGATGGGGCTGGTGGCGCTCGGGCTCGCGCTCGTCATCGTCCGCATCGCGCTCGAAAAACCCAATGCATGGCTGCTCTCCGTCAATCTTCTGACGTTATCGGCGACGCTCTATGCCTGCTGCTTCGTCAATTTCGCCGCACTGATCGCCAACTACAATGTCGACCATTCCTTTGAAATGAACGGCCCCGGCACCAGTCTCGACATTGCCTACATCCGCTCGCTCGGCCCTGCCGGGCTGCCGGCTCTCGACCGTCTTTCCCAGCACAAGAGCGAGATTTTCCTCTCCTACAGCCGCGACATCACTGATGCCGACGTGGAAACATGCTATCGCGCAGAGCAGAAAAACTGGCGACGCTGGAGCTTTCGCGACTGGCGACTCCTGCGTTACCTCGACGCAAGGGGCCCGCTTCTGATTCCCCAGGGTTGCCAACCCGACAGCAGTCCGGACTGATCGATGCCGCACACCATCCTCGTCGCCGACGACGACCCGCATATCCGCGAGATCATCTGCTTCGCGCTGGAAAAGGCCGGCATGAGGACGCATGCGGTGACCGACGGCGCCGCCGCCCTGCAGGCCGTCGAGCGCCGCGCGCCCGACCTTATCGTGCTCGACATCGGCATGCCGGAGATGGATGGGCTGGAGGTCTGCCGGCGGCTGCGGCAGCGCTGCGACATACCGGTGCTGTTCCTGTCGGCGCGCGACGAGGAGATCGACCGCATCCTCGGGCTCGAAATGGGCGGCGACGACTATGTGACGAAACCGTTCAGCCCGCGCGAACTGGTCGCCCGCGTCAACGTTATCCTGCGCCGCGCGCGCCCGGCCGCCGCCGAACAGGTGGACGAGCGCCGGTTCGCGCATGGCAAGCTGGTGCTGGTTCCGGCCAGCCACGCCGCCAGCTTCGACGGCAGGCCGCTGGTGCTGACGGGCATCGAATTCTCCATCCTCAGGGGCTTTCTCTCCCGCCCCACCCATGTGCTCGGCCGCGACGTGGTGATGGCCAGCGCCTATGCCGCCAACATCCATGTCGCTGACCGCACCATCGACAGCCATATCCGCAACATCCGCGCCAAGCTGGCGGCCGCCGGCTGCGCGGACGCGATCGAAACGGTGCACGGCGTCGGCTTCCGGCTCGGCCGATGCGGTGGTTGAGCAAGGAAAGGTGGCGTCCGCGGCTCGCCACCGTCGTCGTCGCCATCCTCGTGGTGGTCATGGCGCTGCCGCTGGTCGGCCTGTTCTTCTTCCGGCTCTATGAGAACCAGCTCATCCACCAGACCGAAGGCGAGCTGATCGCGCAAGGGGCGGCGCTCGCCGCCGTCTATGCCCAGGATGTGCGTGACGCGGGCATCACGGCCGACAGGCTCGGCGCGTCGCTGCCGGCGGCCAGCAACAGGAACTATCCCTACCAGCCGGTCGGGCCCAGCCTCGACCTGGCGTCCGCCGACGTGCTGCCGGTGCGGCCGCCCGGTGTCGCCGCCACCATGGATCCGGCCTTCGCCGCGATCGGGGCACGCCTGTCCGGCGTGCTCGACGAGACGCAGAAGGTGACGCTGGCCGGCTTTCGCCTGCTCGACCCGCATGGCGTCGTCATAGCCGGGCTGGGTGATGTCGGCATGTCGCTGGCGGGCATCGCGGAAGTGAGCGCGGCGCTCGCCGGCCGCTACGACAGCGTGCTCAGGCTGCGCATCCCCGACCAACCGGCGCCGCCGCTCTATTCGGTCAGCCGGGGCACGCGGGTGCGCGTCTTCGTCGCCATGCCGGTGGCGGTCGACGGCAAGGTGGCCGGCGTCGTCTATCTCTCGCGGACCCCCAACAACATCGTCAAGCATCTCTATGGCGAGCGTGGCAAGGTCACGCTGGCGGCGATCGCGATCGTCGGCGGCACGCTGCTGATCGGGCTGGTCTTCCTGCGCACCGTCAGCCGGCCCATCTATGCGCTGATCGACCGCACCAAGCGCATCGCCGCCGGCGATCGCACGGCCATGCAGCCGCTCGACCACCACGGCACGCGCGAGATGGCGGAATTGTCGGCCGCCTTCCTCGACATGGCCGGCAAGCTGCAGGCGCGCTCCGACAGCATCCAGACCTTCGCCACCCATGTCTCGCACGAGCTGAAGTCGCCGCTGACGGCGATCCAGGGCGCGGCCGAGCTGCTCAGGGATGCCGGCGGCGCCATGGACGAGGCCGAGCGGCGGCGCTTTTCCGGCAATATCGTCACCGATGCCGGGCGCCTCAACCTCCTGGTGCGCCGGCTGCTGGACCTGGCGCGGGCGGAAAACCTCGCGCCGAGCGGCGCCAGCGCCTCGCTCGGAGCGGCGCTGGCGACGCTGCCGACGGACACAAGGCTGGATGTCCGCGTCGAGGCCGGCAGCGACATCCGCCTCGGCATCTCGGCGGAAAACACCGCCATCGTGCTGGCCAACCTGATCGACAATTCGGCGCGCCACGGCGCCGGCGCGGTGACCATCACCGCATCGGGACGCGACGGCCGGGCCGTAGTGCTGGTCAGCGACGACGGCGAGGGCGTTTCGCCCAACAACCGCGCCCGCATCTTCGAGCCGTTCTTCACCACGCGGCGCGAGAGCGGCGGCACCGGCATGGGCCTTGGCATCGTGCTGGCCCTCCTGAAAGCGCATGATGGCACGATACGGCTGGTTGACTCCGAACGCGGCACGCGCTTCGAGATTACCGTGCCGGTCGCATCGACCGGGGCCTGATCCCGGGGCGCCGGCCTCGGGAACCAAGCTTCAGAACTGGAAAGGCGAGAGAGTGCGTTACGACATCGTCATCATCGGCGGAGCCATCGTCGGTTCCTCGGTCGCCTACTATCTGCGCAAGGAAGGCTTTACCGGGTCGATCGCGCTGGTCGAGCGTGACCCGCAATTCGCCCACGCGGCGACGACGCTGTCCTGTGCCTCGATCCGCCAGCAATTCTCCATTCCGGAAAACATCCGGCTGTCGCAGTTCACGCTGAAACTGTTCCGCCGCCTGACCGAGGAGTTCGGCGCCGACGCCGATATCGGCTTCCGCGAGGGCGGCTATCTCATCCTCGCCGGCGAGAACGGACTGCCGATCCTCAAGGCCAACCACGAGGCGCAGATGGCCGAGGGCGCCGACATCGTGCTGGAGGACGCCGATCAGCTCACCCGTCGCTTCGCCTGGCTGTCGGCGGAAGGCATCACCGCCGGCGCCTATGGCCGCAGCGGCGAAGGCTGGTTCGACGCGCACGCCATGCTCATGCTGTTCCGCAAGGCGCTGCGCGGCATGAATGTCGACCTCATCACCGCCTCGGCCGCCGGCATCGCGCGCCAGGGCAACCGTGTCACCGGTGTCAGCCTCGACAATGGCGAGACGCTGGAAGCCGGCATCGTCGTCAACGCCGCCGGGCCGAACGCCGGCAAGGTGGCGGCCATGGCCGGGCTGGCGCTGCCGGTCGAGCCGCGCAAGCGCAACGTCTTCGTCTTCGAGGCGCGCGACAAATTCGCCGACATGCCGCTGCTGGTCGACCCGAGCGGCATCTATGTGCGCCCGGAAGGCTCGGTCTACATCACCGGCGGCGCCGAGCCGGAAGAGGGCGATATCGCGCCCGATCCGAAGGATTTCGAGGTCAACTGGCCGCTGTTCGAGGAGGTGATCTGGCCTGCTCTCGCCACCCGCATCCCGTCCTTTGAGGCGATCAAGCCGACGCGCGCCTGGGCCGGCCACTACGACTACAACACGCTCGACCAGAACGCGGTGATCGGGCCGCATCCCGAGGTCGGGAACTTCCTATTCGCCAACGGCTTTTCCGGCCACGGCCTGCAGCAGGCGCCAGCGGTGGGCAAGGCGCTGGCCGAGCTCATCGTGCATGGCGGCTACCGCACCATCGACTGCACCGCCTTCGGCTACGGCCGGATCGCCGAGGGGCGGGCGTTCCGGGAGCTGAATGTGATCTGAGGCGCGCCTCTCCTTCGCCAGGGAACGCCAGCGCCTCATTCCGTCACGCCGCCTTCATCCCCTCGCCAAGGTATCCTTGCAGCCAGCCGAGCACGCGCGCCCAGCCGTCGGCATGTTCGGCCGCGGCGTCGGGAAAGCCGGCGAAGCCGCCGTGACAGACGATGAGCCGCGTGCCGGCTGCGACCGGCTCCAGCAGATAGGCGAGCGTTGTTTCGTGGCGGCCCAGCGTCAGATGGTCCCAGCCATAACGCCTCGTCTGCACGATCCGGCGCGACATCTCGATTTCCAGAAATTTCCCGCTGGCGGGCAGCCGCCTACCATCAGCGGTCCGCACCGTGACACTCCAGCTTCCGCCGACGCGGGGATCGGCGCACCAGCCGGTCATGCGGTAGGTTTCCGAAGAACCCCACCATCGCTCGACTTCGTCGGTTATCAACGCCGAGATAACCTTCTCGGGGACGGTGAGAAGGTCGACCGAAGCCATGACCGTGTCTGTATTCGCCATGGCTTGCGGTGAGGACCATTGAAGCATCAGCTGGCCTCCCTCAAGGGTTGTATCGTATCCGAAACGAAGCTTCAGCCCTTTGATGGCGGGCGCTCGAACCCTTTTCCCGTCTCGATCAGGCTCTTGAGGCTCGCCAGCACCAGCGGCCAGCCCTTGGACACATTGGGGATCAGCCTGTGCGGGCCGTCGGCCTCGTGGGTCACGGCGAGTTTCACCAATTCTCCATCCTGCTCGATGGTGAAGGTGCAGCGCGTGTAGCCGTCCTCCTTCACCTCCGGCAGCCATTCGTTGCGCCATTTGATGACGAGGCGCCTGGGCGGGTCGATCTCCAGGATCTCGCCGGAGTCGGCGCCGCGGCCGTCCGGGAAGATCAGCTTCCAGCTCGAGCCCACCTTCCAGTCGCTCTCCTGGTAGGAGCACAGGAAGAACTGCCGGTTGAATTCCGGATCGGTCAGCGCCGTCCAGAGCTTGTCGGCGGTGGTGCGGATGTAGGTGACGTAGACGAAGCTGCTGTTCACGGCTCTTCTCCTTCCAGTCGTTTCTTCAAATCGCTGAGGGCGGCGAGCCGCCCCCGTTCGAACTTGCCGATCCAGCGCTCGGCGATCTCGTTGATGGGCACCGGGTTGAGGTAATGCTCCTTCTCGCGCCCCTTGCGGACGGTGGTGACGAGGTTCGCCTCTTCCAGGATCGCCAGGTGCTTGGTCACGGCCTGGCGCGTCATCTCCATATGCTCGCACAGCGCGTTGAGCGTCTGCCCGTTGCGGGCATACAGGCTGTCCAGCAGCAGCCGGCGGGTCGGGTCGGCCAAAGCGCGAAAGACGGCATCCATGCTCATGGCTTTAATATGCAACCATTTGGTTGCATGTCAAGCGGCGAAACGCCGAATCGAGAAATGGCCGTTCGCCAGCGGGCACGAACAGTCGCCTTTTATTTGCCGCCGGCTTTGTGTAAACCGGGCGCCAGCAATCCCCAGTCAGAAGTCGGGCAAGGAACCATGGACAAATTCACCAAGCTCACCGGCGTCGCCGCGCCCATGCCGATCGTCAACATCGACACCGACATGATCATCCCGAAGGATTATCTGAAGACGATCAAGCGCACCGGGCTCGGCAAGGGGCTCTTCGCCGAGATGCGCTTCAAGGATGACGGCTCGGAGAATCCCGATTTCGTGCTCAACAAGCCGGCCTACCGCAACGCCCAGATCCTGGTCGCCGGCGACAATTTCGGCTGCGGCTCGAGCCGCGAGCACGCGCCGTGGGCGCTGCTCGACTTCGGCATTCGCTGCGTCATCTCGACCTCGTTCGCCGACATCTTCTACAACAACTGCTTCAAGAACGGCGTGCTGCCGATCACCGTCAGCCCGGAAGACCTGGACAAGCTGATGGACGACGCCTCGCGCGGTTCCAACGCGACGCTCTCGGTCGATCTCGAAGTCAAGGAAATCCGCGGGCCCGACGGTGGCGTGGTCAAGTTCGACCTCGACGATTTCAAGCGGCATTGCCTGCTCAACGGGCTCGACGACATCGGCCTGACCATGGAGAAGGCCGGCGCCATCGCTTCCTTCGAGAAGCGCAACGCCGAGCAGCGCCCCTGGGCCTGAGCGGCTGAAGCTATATCGATAGACCTGGCCGTCAGCGGCCGGGTTCGTGGCGGCTGAACGGAGGGACAGTCATGACACGTTCGCTTCTTGCCGGCGCCTGCGTGCTGACGTGGCTGCTCGTGCCGGTGGCCGGCGCGCATGCTCAGACCGACCAGGTGCTGGTGCCGGCCGCAGATACGTCCGGCGGGACCGTCAATCAGGACCCATCGAGCACCTCGAACGCGGCGCTCGGTGAGGCCGACAACCAGGCGCCGATTCCGTTCGAGGGCGGGCAACTCACCATCACGCAGCCGGAGCAGGACGGCGAGAAGGTGCTGTCCTATGACGGCAGGAAACTCGCCAGCAACTACGACGTCTATTTCGACAAGATCGTCAAGATCGGCGACGTCAACGTGGCGCTGGTCGATGTCGGTGACGGCGGCAACCAGTGCGGACCGGCCAAGGTCATCGTCTGGAAGAAGGATGGCGAGATCCAGACAACGACGGTCGAGCAGGACGAACGCGGCGCGCCGCCGACCGCGATCTCCGAAAGCGCCATCTATTTCGTGCCCTACCTGCTGCCGGGCGATTCCAAGCCGGCGCTGCAGTGGTCGCCCACGTCGGGGCTGACCATATCGGGAAACCTCACCTACATGCCGGAACCCGGCACCGACTGGAAGGACATCGACCCGTCGAAATACGACAACATCATCGATGCCTTCCACAACGAGGCGGTCTACAAGGCGGGCGCGGCGCTGCTCGGCAAGGACATGCCCGACATGGCGACCAGCCTGCTGGTCGGCGGCGGCACCGAAAAGACTGCGTCGGGCGCCTTCTACGCCACCGGCTGCGTGCCGCATGACTGCGGCGGCAATGACGGCTTCATGGCCATCGACCCGGTAAAGCACCAGGTCTATTTCGCCCGCCGTGGCGACAATGGCGAGCCGCAGGCCTGGCCCGACGTGAAGACCTGGCCGGCCGACATCAAGGAAGCGCTGGACAAGGCGCAAGGGTCGGGGAATTAGGCTTCCGTTTCAAGGCCGGCCTATCGCGTTCCCTGGATGGTGAGTGAGAATGCCGGCGGCCTGGGCTTGGCCGGCGGCGGATTGACCGCCCATGCGAACAGGCCAAAGCCGACGATCGCGATCGGCGTGCCGACAGCCAATGCCAGTCTCAGGCTAAGGAAGCGGTTGCGAACGACGGTGAACCCGGCATTGGCATTGAAGACTGCAAAGTCGCTCGCGGCCTTGGCGACGAGCGCCTTGTCCTTGTCGTCATTACCGCCCTTCTTCAAGCGCCCATGTGCCGCGTCGACGCTGCTCAGATAGTCCTTGAAGGATGCGATGCCTTCCGGAAACCAGCTTTTGTAACGTTCGAGCAGGGTCTCTCGTGCCTGCTCGAATTCCCTCTCGGCATTGCCGACGAATTCCCGGAACGTCCTCGTCTCGACAGTGAGAACGCGAAAAGCCCAGACCACAACGATAGCGAGGCCGCCGAAGCCGACCAGAAGGCCAATCAGCGCCAGCGCCAATCTTCCCCGGTCCGCCGCCGGGTCGAGCGATCCCAGCGAGGTCAGGGAGCTGCCGGCAAAGACCCCGGCAGCCGTTCCGACCACTCCGCCGACCATCCATTTGGCGGTGTCCCTCAGCGACTGCGTCGCCGCGGACATGGCCGAAACGACCGGTGAAGGCGCGTCGCTCATTTCTTCGAAGAGCCCGGATCGCCGAAATCGATCACTAGGGGAAGACTGTCCGCGATCTTGCCGATCTGCTTACCCATCTGGCTCAGCTCGTGGAGGTCAGGCTGCCGGGCCTGCAGCAAGACCATCCGCGGACGGGATTTGGTCGGATCGGACCACGGGTGGCGAAGGTCCTGGAGAAGTTGCTCCACGTCGAGCTTGCCGTCCGCCGTCACCGGCACCCTGAGATACGTGCCGGGCACGTCTCCCGGATTTGGCGGCACCGCACCGGGGCCTGGGCTCGTCGATCCACCGCCAGAGGCGGGCTTGGCACCCGGAATCTCGATTTCGATGATGTCGCCGCCGCACGCAATCCGGATGACGCCGTCAGCATCCGGAATTCCGATCACCCGCGTAACCATGGCCACCCTCCGGAAACGCTTGCACTGGAAGAATGTCACAGTCAGGGAGCAAAGGACAGTGCATCAAACGAGGCAACGCTTGGTTCCGTCTGGCCTATGGCAATGGCATGGGCATCGCCGCAAGATTGGCTGAAGACATAGCGGAGGCCCCTCATGCGCAAGCTCATCTCCACCGGTTCGCCTTTCGAGAAGACCGCCGGCTATTCGCGCGCGGTGGTGCAGGGCGACTGGTGCTTCGTGTCGGGAACGACCGGTTACGACTATGCCACCATGACCATGCCCGAGACGGTCGAGGCGCAGACGCGCAACTGCCTGCTGACTATCGCCAAGGCGCTGAACGATGGCGGCTTCGAGATGGCCGACGTGGTGCGCGCGCATTACTACATCGCCGACCAGGATTATGCCGACATCGTCTTCCCGATCCTCGGCGAGGCGTTCGGCGAGATCCGCCCGGCGGCGACGATGATCACCTGCCAGCTCAACAAGCCGGAGATGAAGATCGAGATCGAGGTCACCGCGCTGCGGCGGACGCTGTGAACCGACGGATGGTAGTCCGCCGCATCGTCGCCAACATCGCCACGCCCGACCCGCAGGCGGCGCGGCGCTTCTATCATGACGTGCTCGGCCTCGACCTGCTCATGGATCAGGGCTGGATCGCCACCTATGGCTGCGGGGAAACGATGCGGCCGCAGGTCAGCTTCATGGCGCAGGGCGGCTCGGGAACGCCGGTGCCGGACCTGTCGATCGAGGTCGACGATGTCGAGGCGGCGCTGGAAGGCATGACGCGCGCGGGCTTCGCCGTGGAATACGGCCCGGCCGACGAACCCTGGGGTGTGCGGCGCTTCTATGTGCGCGATCCGTTCGGCCGGCTTGTGAATATCCTCGAGCACCGGTGAGGGCTTGCAGCCGCCTGCCCTGAGCATCGCGGCGCCTTCTGGCCAACTCCGAGGCGCCGCTTCGGGCCGGCGCATGAAACAACTGCGACAGATCGGCGCCACCGCGGCCCTCATCCCCTTGCGCCGCAAGCGTCTGGCGTTTAGCAAGGCGCCGGTTCAATTCTTTCCGGACGGTTCTCCATGGCTTCAAAGCATCTCTTCCTGCTCCCCGGCGACGGTATCGGCCCAGAGGCCATGGCCGAGGTGAAGAAGCTCATCGGCGTCATGAACGAAAAGCTGGGCAGCGGTTTCGTCACCGACGAGGGCCTTGTCGGCGGTTGCGCCTACGACGCCCATGGCGCGGCGATCTCGGACGCCGACATGGCGAAGGCGATGACGGCGGACGCGGTGCTGTTCGGCGCCGTCGGCGGTCCGAAGTGGGATGCCGTGCCCTACGAGGTGCGCCCCGAGGCCGGCCTGCTCAGGTTGCGCAAGGACATGGAGCTGTTCGCCAACCTGCGTCCGGCGATCTGCTATCCGGCGCTTGCCGCCTCCTCTTCGCTCAAGCAGGAAGTGGTCGAGGGTCTCGACATCCTGATCGTGCGCGAGCTCACCGGCGGCGTCTATTTCGGCGAGCCGAAGCAGATCATCGATCTCGGCAACGGCCAGAAGCGCGGCATCGACACGCAGGTCTACGATACGTTCGAGATCGAGCGCATCTCGGGCGTCGCCTTCGAACTGGCGCGGACCCGCAAGAACCACGTCACCTCGATGGAAAAGCGCAACGTCATGAAGTCGGGCGTGCTGTGGAACGAGGTGGTCACCCAGACCCACAAGGCCCGCTACAGCGACGTCAAGCTCGACCACATGCTGGCCGATGCCGGCGGCATGCAGCTGGTGCGCTGGCCCAAGCAGTTCGACGTCATCGTCACCGACAACCTGTTCGGCGACATGCTCTCCGACATCGCCGCCATGCTCACCGGCTCGATCGGCATGCTGCCCTCGGCCTCGCTCGGCGCGCCGGACGCCAAGACCGGCAAGCGCAAGGCGCTCTACGAGCCGGTGCACGGCTCGGCGCCCGACATTGCTGGCAAGGGCATCGCCAATCCGATCGCCATGATCGCGTCGTTCGCCATGTGCCTGCGCTATTCCTTCGGCATGGTCGCCGAGGCCGACCGCGTGGAAGCGGCGATCGCCGCCGTGCTCGAGGACGGCCTGCGCACCAAGGACATCCTGTCGCCCGGCATGACCGAGGTCGGCACGGTGGCGATGGGCGACGCCATCATCGCCAAGTTCCTCGGGTGAAATCCGAAAGCGCCGTGAAGCCATGACGGTCGACGTCCGCTGGGCGACGGCCGAGGATGCCGAAGCGCTTGCCATCGTGCTTTGCGAGATGGCGACGCACTACCGCCAGCCGCCGCTCGATCCGGACCGGGCGCTGGCGGCGGCGCGGAAATGGCTCGGCGAGGAAAGCCCGGCCTATCCGCATTTCGCGCTCGCCTTCAGGAGCGGCGCTGTCGCGGGGCTGGCGTCGGTGGCGATCGCCCATCCCGGCATCGATCTCGAACGGCTGATGTTCCTGAAGGATTTGTTCGTGCGTGACGGCGCGCGCGACGCCGGCATCGGTCGAGCGCTGGTCGGCTTTCTCGCGGATCATTGCCGGCGCTCCGGCATTGGCCGCATCGACTTGACGACCGAGGACTGGAACGAGGGCGCGCTGCGCTTCTACGGCAGGCTCGGCGCCGAACGGCACGGCCAGAAGGTCTTCCTGCGGCTGTCGGGACCGGCATTCGAGGCGCTTGCCGGCGGCTCTCACGATAAAAGCACGTAGCGTCCGGGCAGCGCCAGCTTTCCGCCGCTGACGGCCGGATGGTCAGGCGTCAGCGCCGGCCGGCGAGGGTCCCCATCTGTTGGCGCCCGCCTGTGTCGGGATCAGCCCGAAGACCACCGTGACGATCCATCCCAGCGACGGGATGAAGCAGAGTATGGCGAGCCAGCCGGTCAGGCCGATATCGTGCAGGCGCCGCGCCAGCAGCGCGATCCACGGCAGCATCGTCAGCGCCGTGAAGAGGACGACGAGGCTGAGCGTGACGAACGGCTCGCCATTGCTGGTGAGATCGCTCACCCCGAGGTCGACGACAAGGCCGGCGAGGGCGAGCACGATGAAGCCGATCGTCCAGAACAGGCAGAAGCCCCAGAACTCCTTGCGGCGGGCCCGGCCCGAGAAGTTCAGGTAATCCTCGCGCAGCGCGCGCCAGAAATACCCCCACAGGCTGGCGGGCTCCGTGGCGACGTTCCCGGCGTCGCGGCCGAAATGCGCCGGCGCGGTCGCGGCGCTGCCCGCCGAGGCGCGCATGGCCGCCGGCCGTGGCGCCATCGGCCGGGCCGGCATGGGGGCGGAAGCAGGGCCGTTCGCGGGGTCGGCCGGCTGGCCGTCGACCGGAAGGATGTTGCCTGCCCGATCGCCGTTCGGCTGGAACTCGACCCTGGCGCCCTTGGTGACCAAGTCGCCGCGCAGGTCCTCGTAGCGGAACGAATAGCCGTTGCCGTCGGCTCCGGTAATGAAGCCAAAACCCTGTTCCTCGTCGTAGTGAAGCACTTCGCCGCGCATGATGTCCCCCGCGGCCAGAGTGTTCAAATTTCCCGCTCTTCGCAAGGGCGGCCTCCAGAACCCGCCGCCGAGCCCAACGGCTCCGCTCATGCCTTCATTATCGTCAAAGGTGCCCTTGCGCTCTGGTCTTGGTTTATTGAATATGGTATACAGTATGCGTTAACGCCCGTTCTGCCAGGCATGGGCGCCTGGCAGAACGGGCAATCCATGTTGGCATCGGTTCGCATCGAGGCGGCTGAAAAAGGGAATAGGGGAAGTAAAAAATGAGGATGTCCATTGCGGCCGTCGCGCTGCTGGTCGGATTTGGCGTGAGCGCCGCCAAGGCGCAGGAATTCCAGCATGAAGCATCGCCGCTGTTCGAGAATTGCGGCGACGCCTCCTACGAGACGGCCAAGGCCAACGGGATCACGGTCGGTATTTCGCCGTCCCCGCCCTTCACCTCGCTCAACCCGGACACACAGAAGGCCGAGGGCCTCGAGGTCGAGATCGACGAGGCGGCGATCAAATGGGCCGGCATCGACAAGATCAAGTACGAGGTGATGCCGTTCGGCCAGCTCATCCCGGCGCTGCTGTCCAAGCGCATCGACATGGTCGCCGCGCTCCACATCACACCCGATCGCAAGAAGGTCATCTCCTTCGGCGGCCCGGCCTACTGGTATGGCCCCGGCATCCTGGTGAAGACGGGCAATCCGGACGGCATCAAGTCGTTCGACGACCTGAAGGGAAAGCAGATCGGCGCCATCGCCGGCTCGGCCGCCGACGAATATCTGCGCAAGATCGGGGCCGACGTCGTGCCGTTCCAGACCGACGCTGAGCAGTTCAGCGCCGTGTCGACCGGCCGCGTCAGCGCGATCGTCGATGACGACACCAAGATCAGCCTGTTCCTGGGGTCCACCAAGGACGGGGCGATGGAACTCCTCAAGGGCATCGCGGTGCCGCAGGAGCTGATCTTCACCTATGGCTACGGCTATGTCCGTCCGGGCCTGCGCAAGGAAGACTGCTCGCTGCGCGCGGCGATCAGCCAGGGCCTGTCCGAGGCCCGCGGCAACGGCAACGTGCTGGCGCTGCTGAAGAAGTATGGCTTCTCGGAAGCCAATCTGTTCTTCTTCCCGCTGAAGTGATCCGGGCTTCGGCTGCCAGGCCGCAAGGCCTGGCGGCGTATTAATCCACAAATGCCAGGGAAACAGGGCGCGCGGCCGGTCCGGCCGCGCTCTCCGTTGCGGCAACCGCGACAACAGCGCGGCAAACGGCGTAGTCGGTGAGCCCGCAGGGCGGATCGGATCGACGATCCGGGACTGGCTGGTCGCGCCGAGGTGAGTTCAGGAGCCCCAATCGTCATGGAACTTTTCAACGTCGACGTCGTCGCCCAGTACTGGCACGTGTTCCTCAAGGGCCTTGGGCTGACGGTATTCCTCACCGCCGTCTCCATGGTGCTGGCGACCGCGCTGGCGATCCCGCTGGCGCTGGGGCGCCTCTCGCCGGTGCGCCTGCTGCGCTGGCCGGCCAACGTCTTCGTCGAGTTCATGCGGGCAACCCCGCTGATCCTGCAACTGATCTACATCTACTACGTGCTGCCGGCCGCCGGCATCCGGCTGGAGCCGATCACGGCGGTGATCATAGGCCTGTCGCTGCACTATTCGGCCTATCTCAGCGAAGTGTTCCGGGGCGGCATCCAGTCCATTCCGAAGGGGCAGACCGAGGCCGCCTTCAGCCTCGGCCTCTCGCGCTGGCTGGCGTTTCGCAAGATCGTCCTGCCGCAGGCGACGCGCACGGTGCTGCCGACGCTCGGCAACTACCTGATATCGC
>OFTY01000997.1_pt1 | contig 14838 bp, 14 predicted proteins | sample 1775061 | NCBI WGS metagenome assembly OFTY01 (sample SAMN08195773, study PRJEB24354) | sludge metagenome | isolation source: sludge from phenol fed wastewater aerobic bioreactor B | place: India: Nagpur | collected 2016-09-16 | reverse complement strand
ATGGTCGTGTCCGAGGGCAGGGGCATGGCCGGCGCCGATGCGAACGCCGCTTCCTGGGCCAAAAGGCCCAACATCGCTCCCAACAGGAGCAAAAGGGAAAGCCAGCGCTTCACGGTCGACACATGACCCTTGTCCAACTTGCCGTCAATCCGAAACCGGGAGAGCGGTGTGCATCGCTAAATAACATCCGTACCATAGTACGGAGTCAAGCCATTCGTTGAGGCGCCCATGGGAACGAGGTCTCGGTCTGGGGCAATCGAGGCCGCGCGTTACCCGGACGCTCTTCGGAATCGGCCGTCACGCACCGGGCAGGCCGGCAAGCTCGGTGGGCGTGATGATCGGCTCTTTCCGGTCCTTGCGCTCGGAATAGCGGTCGACGAGCTGCTCGACGTGTCCGCGTGTCAGCACGGTGAAGCGCACCAGCTCCTCGGCGACATCGACGATGCGGTCGTAATAGCTCGACGGCAGCATGCGCCCCGCTTCGTCGAATTCGGCATAGGCCTTCGCGACGCTCGACTGGTTGGGAATGGTGATCATCCGCATCCACCGGCCGAGGATGCGCAGCGTGTTGACGCTGTTGAACGATTGAGACCCCGCCGACACCTGCATCACCGCGAGGGTGCGGCCCTGCGTCGGGCGAAGGCCCTTGTAGGCGAGGGGCAAATGATCGACCTGCGCCTTCATGATGCCGGTAATCTGGCCGTGCCGTTCGGGGCTGCACCAGACCTGGCCTTCGGACCAGAGCGAATGCTGGCGAAGTTCCTCGACCGCCGGATGATCGTCATCGGCGATCAGGTCGGGCAGCGGCAGGTCCGACGGATCGAAGATGCGCGTCTCGCAGCCGAAGAGCTGGAGCAGGCGCGCGGTCTCTTCCACGACGAGCCGCGAGTAAGACCGTTCGCGCAGACTACCGTAAAGCAGAAGAATGCGCGGCGCAGGATCGAGCGGCCCGAGGCCGAGCGCGGGTTGTGCACGGAGATATTCGGGACTGAGGGCCGGCAGATGGTCGGGATCAGCAAGCGTGCGCAGGCGAGTATAGGTCGGTTCTGTCATGAAACTCAGACTTGTGAAGGAACGGTCGCGGGAAACCAGCGGCGTCCGATGCGGAACGCGACGCCGACAAGCAGGATGAGGACGGGCACTTCTACGAGCGGGCCGATCACGGCGGCGAAGGCGACCGGCGAGGCGAGCCCGAAGGCGGCGATGGCGACAGCGATCGCGAGTTCGAAATTATTGCCCGCAGCGGTGAAGGCCACCGCAGTCGTGCGCGGATAGTCGGCCTCGATGAGTTTGCCCATCCAGAAGCTGATGAGGAACTGCACCACGAAATAAATGGTGAGCGGGATCGCGATCCGGACGACGTCGCCAGGAATGGTGACGATCTCGCCGCCCTTGAGGCTGAACATCGCAACGATGGTGAAGAGCAGAGCGACGAGCGTGATCGGCGCGATCTTCGGCAAGAAGCGCGTCTCGTACCAGTCCTCTCCCTTGGTGCGCGCGAGAAACTTGCGCGTGAGATAGCCCGCGAGGAAGGGGATGCCGAGATAGATGAGGACTGCTTCGGCGATCGTCCAGAAGCTCACGTCGATCACGCTGCCTTCGAGGCCGAACATCGGCGGCAGCACGGTGAGGAAGAACCAGGCATAGACGCTGAAAAAGAGGATCTGGAAGATCGAGTTGAACGCGACGAGCGCGGCGACATATTGATTGTCGCCTTTGGCGAGCTGGTTCCACACGATCACCATTGCGATGCAGCGCGCGAGGCCGATCAGGATCAGCCCGGTCATATATTCCGGCTTGTCCGCGAGAAAGATGACCGCGAGCGCGAACATCAGCACGGGCCCGATGATCCAGTTCTGGATCAGTGAAATCGCGAGGACCCGCTTGTCCTCGAACACGCGCGGAAGTTCGTCATAGCGCACGCGCGCCAGAGGCGGATACATCATCAGGATGAGGCCGATTGCAATCGGGATGTTCATCGTGCCAACCGACATGGCATCGATCGCGGAGGGCAGGCCCTTGAAGAGTGATCCCAAGAGGACGCCGATCGCCATCGCGAGAAAGATCCAAAGCGTCAGATAGCGGTCGAGGAACGACAGGCGTTCGCGCTTTAGTGCGGCGGTCATGTCGATCTCCTAGGCTTGGACACGATTGCCTGCAGCATCGACGACCTGCTCGCCATCTTCCTTGGCGAAGGCGCCAAGCTGGACTGCCGGAAGAATGTCGAGCACGGCTTCGGACGGGCGGCAAAGTTTGACCCCGAGCGGCGACGCGACGAGCGGACGGTTGATGAGGACCGGATATGCCATCATCGCATCGATGAGCGCGCTATCGTCGAGGCTCACGTCGCCGAGCCCCAGCTCGGCAAAAGGCGTGCCCTTTTCGCGGAGCAGGTCGCGCGGCGTGATGCCGGCACGTTTGATCAACTGTTCGAGCATCGCCCGCGACGGCGGTGTCTTCAAATATTCGACGACATGCGGTTCGATCCCGGCATTGCGGATCAGCGCGAGCGTGTTGCGCGACGTGCCGCATTCCGGGTTGTGGTAGATGATGATATCGACGGTCATGCGTCCGCCTCCTGGCCGCCGGTGGCCCCTTCGGCCCGGCCGATTTTCTTGAGCTTTCGCTCCATTGCCATTTCGTCGATGCTCTCGTGCGGCAGCGCGAGGAAGAGCGAGATTCGGTTCGAGAGATAATGGAGCGCATGTTCGAACGCTTCACGCTGGCCGGAGCCTTCGACCGCGGCGGGATCCTCGATTCCCCAATGTGCGTTCATCGGCTTGCCGGGCCAGATCGGGCAAGTTTCGCCTGCGGCATTGTCGCAGACGGTGAAGATGAAGTTGAAGACGGGGGAGTCGGGACCCGAAAACTCGTCCCAGCTCTTCGAGCGGAGACCGTAAGTGTCGAATCCGAGCTCGGCAAGCAGCGAGAGGGCTTGCGGATGAACCTCACCTTTTGGGAAGCTCCCGGCGCTGTAAGCGCGGAATCGTCCCTCGCCGTCACGGTTCAGCAGAGCCTCAGCGAGAATGGAGCGGGCACTGTTGCCGGTGCACAGGAACAGCACAGTGTAAATCTTGTCGATCATCTGAAATCTCCTTCGGCGCGGTCGCGCCGATCAGCAGCAGGCAAGTTCGGTGAGGAGTGGTTCGCAAAGCTCTGCTCGGCCTTGGCAGCAATCCTTGGCGAGGAAGAGAATCAGGCCACGTAACGTGTCGATGTCCGCGCGCTGGATAAAGTGGCGGCCGCGCCTCTCCGATTTCACCAAGTCTGCCTTTACGAGCACCGCGAGGTGGGTCGAAAAGGTACTTTGCAAGAGGCCCGAGGCTTCGACGAGATCGCCGGTCGAAAGGCCGTCCGGCTCATGCTTGACGAGCAGACGGAACGCGTCGAGGCGCGTCTGGTGCGCAAGCGCGGCGAGAGCGGACAGGGCGGCATCGTTTTTCATGCATCGGGATTATTCGATGGATGTTCGCATGTCAAATCGCATCGTAAATATCCGATGCTTTGGATTGATTGAGCGAACCGCCGATCAGGCTATAGATTTGGTCATGGTACGGAAAAATCAGCGCGAGATCGCGATGCGTATCGTCATCGAGCAACCAGTGGTGGGTGTTCTTCACAGCTTGCAGGACAAGAACGACCGGCCGCTTGACGCGAAATCCTCGAAGGCGGGGGAAGCTCTGGCGTTCGATTTTACCGTCCGCGTCGGACCAGGCCCGAAATTCTTCGGCGATCAAGTGCGGCGGGAAGGGCCGGAGCGCCGATTTGTCTATATCCGCATCGGGCAGATGGCTGGCGATCCGAACTCGCTTTGGACGCGGCGGATGAAGATCGACATACACGATGTCGAGGAGGATTTGCTGGATGCCGCCTGCAATGAAGGCCGCCCTGTAGAAATCTCGATACGCGGAACGGGCGAGGACGGGACGCCGGCCTGCGCCTCAGTTCGATCGGTGGCGAGACGCCTCGGCTAGGGTGTTCGAGTAGCACATTCATCCAGTGAAGCCGCAGGTCGGCCGTCGGATCCCGGTCGGATTATTACGTCCGTGTCCGGCACTAGCCGACTTGCGCAAAGGGACAAACCTCGTCCGGAGGAGCTGCGGGTCAAGCCTGAGCAAGACCTTGGCATTTTCGTGCAGGTAAGAACGGGCCAGCCGGTTCAAAGAAATAGGGTGTGCAATCACGCGATGCCAATATTCTGGGGAGAATGTCAGCGTCTTCGCGAGGCTATGAACCGCCGCGAAGCCCGGCCACCGTTGGTGGCCGTAGAGGGAGAGGCGGAAGTGGCAAGGTGGCGGGTTGAAACCGGGAGAGAGTCTTCCGGACCCGTCGCGGAGACACGCCATGACACTTCTACCCAGCACCCTCGCCCGCGATTCGTCCCCGGGCTACAAGGTCGATATCTCGCGCGGCCAGCACATCGGCCGCGTCTCGTCCGAATGGTTCTCGCGGCCGGATGACGAGCGCTATCTTTCCCTCTCCGACCTTTATGATGCGGTGCGCGCGCGAGCCGAGACCGCGACCGCGCATACTGTCGAAACGCGCGCCATTCGCGTCGTGGCTGCACCCGACGAACCCGAGCGGCTGAGCCTGCTCCTTCCCGACCGCGAAGCGCCGGTTGCACCCACGCACTGGTCTTTCGGGCAAATGTGCAGTCTCGTCGGGGCGCCGTCGGCCTATCTGCGCCAGCTTCCCGCCGCGTTGGCGGGCATCAACATGCAGCACGGTCTGCTCGCGCATCGCGGGGAATTGGTGAAGACGCTCGAGACCGGCAACGGACGTACCGAGTTGCGCGCCGTGACCGGCCCCGATTACGGCCGTTATCTGAACAGTCAACCTGTCTCACCGACGGCTCACTAATCTTTCCATCGCACCGCTGAGCCCCGTGCGCGCCCCGATGCGGGCGATGCCGACGTGCGCTCGCGGCCATTTCCCAGGAGATGAACATGGCATATCGCAAGCAGGCTGGCGAGCGCGCTGACGTCTACACGCGCGTCACCGCCGAGATTATCGCAGCTATTGAGAACGGGGCCGGTGACTGGCGCGCACCTTGGCATCATCATGGCACCAGCGTTGCGCGCCCGACCAACGTCAGTTCGGCCAAGCGCTATCGCGGCATAAACACCGTGGCGCTCTGGGTGGCGGCGATGGCGGGCGGCTACAGCGATGGGCTGTGGGGCACCTATCGCCAATGGATCGAGGCCGGCGCGCAAGTCCGCAAGGGCGAGCACGCCACCACCGTGGTGTTCTGGAAGCAGGTGTCTTCCGCTGCCGACGATGACAGCGATGAGGACGAGAATGGCCATCGCAAGATGTTCGCGCGCGCATTTTCCGTCTTCAACGTGGCGCAGGTTGATGGCTATGAGGTGCCGCCCATCACGATGCTCCCGGACACGGCGCGCCATGCCGCAGCGGAAGCGTTCATTTCCAGCCTGGGTATCGCGACTGTCTTTGGCGGTTCGGAGGCCTATTATCGCCCCTCGACGGATACGGTGTGCATGCCCCCGTTCGAGTGTTTCCGCGACGCTGCCTCTTTTTACGGTGTCTGGCTTCACGAGAACGGCCACGCCTCAGGAGCCAAGCATCGGCTCGATCGCGACCTCTCCGGCCGCTTCGGTTCCGCCGCTTATGCGGCCGAGGAGTGCTGCGTTGAGATTCTGAGCGGCCTCGTGCTCGCGGACCTCGGCATCGCGCATCACCCACGTCCCGATCATGCAGCGTACATTGCCTCCTGGCTCGAGGTGTTGAAGAATGACTCACGCGCGATCTTCACGGCTGCCAGCAAGGCGCAGCAGGCTGCGGACTGGATGCACGCTCAGCAGCCAACGCCCCCGCCGGAGCAGATTGTATCATCGCCGCAGGATGGGGACGACGTTGCCGGCGTCGGCATTTCGCCTGCGTTCCTCGCCGCGTAGCAGCGCACGTACCTGCACGTGTTGGGCGAGGATATTCTCGCCTATGGTCTGCGACTGCTCGCCGCTGTCGATTGCTGCCGGTGCGGCACCTTGGCGCCCGGCTGCGGCCTCGCGCAGCTCTGCCCGGACCGCAACCGCCCTGTTCGCGGTAGCGCGGCTCACACCCGCCTGCCGCGCCAGGTTCGCGACCGACAGCCGGTCGCCGCTCGCCACGAGGCGCGCCAGGGCGCCCCGTAATCTGCGTTCGGTCTCGGTGCTGACCGGCTTCATGCCGCTGGATCCGCCCATAGCGCGATCACCTTCTTCATGCGGTCCCGATCCGCACGTATCGCCGTGCGTTGGGCGGCTGACAGGCGCTTGCTCTTCAACACCGCCTCGGCATCATCGATGGCGGATTGCCATGCCGGAACATGGCGGCTCGTGATACACGAGTTCGGACAGCGATCCGGCGCGCAGTTTGAGAGCCGCGGCGCCGCACCTTCGTTGGCGCTCCGCAGGCATAGCGCGGTCGCGCGATCGAAGAAGCAGTCGTTGAGCACGCCCACATGCAGCGTTCGCGCCAGATGAGCGAGCATCGCTTTCACCCGTTTTTCGTCTGCAACAATGCCGGGCAACTCGGCGGCAGTTGCTACCCGCATCATTTCCGCAGTGATCCGAGCGCCTGCAGGTCCCGCCAGTCTCTCGCCATTGCGGTAGCCCTCATATTGGACGACGATATCATCGAGTTGACCAAGGGCGCGTTCCTGCTCGACCTCCTGCCGGAACCCGGATGCTGACGCTCCGGCGTAGCCGTCGAACATGGCGACCGAGGCGTGCTTGTACTGGATTTTCCCGGCAACCACGCCGAACGGCCGATTGGCGATATACCAGGCAAGCGTGCGACGGAACTGGCGGGTGTTGAAGACCCAGTTTCGGCCATCAACGAGCGGCACGGCAGGCATGTCGACAGAGCCATATTGCGCGTCGAGGTGCTCACGATAGCGGTTGATCTGCTGCACGATGTGGGGAAGCGTGCGCTCAACGGCTGTGCCCCGTTCGAGCACGATCCATAAACCGTCATGCTGATGCGGTGCGCGATGGCGGCGCGCAAGGCGCTCGGCCACCTCAACGGCGCGTGCGACGGGTGCAATCGTCACCCATTCTTCGATCTCACCGTGTGTCCCGCGTCCCTTGTAGATCATGCTCTGCACCGCGATCCGCTCGATCCGCCCATCGGCACTTTTGCCTCGCTTGATGCAATTCCGGCGCATGGCCTGGATTTCGCCATCGCGCATGCCGGTCAGATAGGAACACAGAATGTAGGCTGCCGTTTGCAGGTGCCGCTCTTCTCGGACAAGATCGAACGCATCGAACCGTTCACGCCAAGGACGTCCGCTATCGGGATCGAGGGTGATTAGCGTGTCCATACCGCCATGCTCGATGCCGAGTTCCTCGATTGCCGAGAGCACGAGCGCCCTCATGTTGGGCTGACTGAGCGTGGTCGGATGGATCCCTGCCTGCATGGCGATCAGCCGCATGTTCACGACGTGACCGTCGTAACGGTCGGATTCCGCGATGGCCTGGCTCATCCCCCCATTCCGCTGTGGGCGGTTCCAGACAGGAACACCACGGCCCGCCAACCGACGGGCAGCGGTCCACTCCGCCATCCGGTCCGCCAGACGGCTATGCTTTGTACTGGCGGGGCGCTCGGCATAGGCCGTTTCAAGTGCATCCAGTTCAGCGCGCGCTGCGAAGATGTCGGCCGCGAAGATGTCGATATATTTGAGCGACCAACGGATAAGTGCGCCGATTACCGGCTCAGGTATGCGCGGCGTGAGATTCTCGGAGGGCCGACCCTTGCAGCCCGCGACGGTGTAGATCGCGCGTCCGTGCCAAGGCACGAAGCGCAGCCCACCGTGGGACAGGAAGGGTGCCAGGCGGCGAAGCTGCACGATCGGCCGCAGGCATGCCGCCACCCGGCTCGGCTGCACGTTTCGCGCCCTCAGTTCGGCGAGATATCCATCGAGCAATGCCTGGTCGATGATCCGAACGTCGAACCGTCCGACTCGCTCCCGGACGAACGCCATGAACCTGCAGAGCGTCGCCAGCGCGGTGCGGGTCGATAGCGGGCGTAAACGCCCCGCGCGATCCGGGAGTAGTTCGTTCAGCCATGCATAGATATATTCCTTGGCTGTCAGACGTTCGATGGGGCAGGCAATCCCGCTGAAGTCGATCGTGCGGAAGGCATTGCGCGCTGTGACGTGAATGATTGCGGGGTCGATATCCCAGATATCGTCGTGGAATCGGGACAGTTTGGCACGGTCGGTGCCATCCTTGAGCGCCATCGAAGCCAGCACAACGTCATCATGGGCGCGTATCGCGGAAAGTCCCGGCGCAAGGGCTGGCTGGCTCTCGCTCATAGTCGTGCTTCCACGGGAAGATAGAACAGTTCCGTGCCCGATAATTCGGCTTCGGTGCGGGCTGCCTCGACCAGCGCCATGGGGAAGGCTGGCAGGATCTGGCCCGCAATCCGCCACCAGGCCCGGCCGAACTTGCTTGCCCACTCTTCGGCGTCGAGCACCTCGCGCTGCGCAACCATGAAGGTTTGGAAGGCAACAAGCGCCGGCAGCTTGCGCGCCGTGATCACCGCGTTTTCGCATTCAAGGCACCCCCAGAAGGGCGTCGGGCAGGCTTCGCCCGCTGAACCGAACGGGCTTTTGAAGAAGCCGCTACAGCGGGCAAGCCACAGGTCCTCACCGGATGAAGATCTACAGTACGCAGGTTTCCCACCTTGCTCGCCCGCAGTATGCTGATCTCCATCGGCGTCGGGCAACAGGATAGTTGGCCGTAGCGCCATTTCCAGCGCGTCTCCGATGGCCTCGGCGACGGTTCGCTCGTGGATCGGTCGAAGTGCCGGGATTTCGGCATAATGCCGCGCCGCGACCGGTATCGAGTGCCCAACAGCGAAGTGCTCGAGATGCCCACCGGTCTTGCGATACCATTCGGCCTTGTTGGTCTTGCGAAGGCGCGACAGCGACAGGTGTAGCGGCGCGCCGTCATCATCGAGCAATTGGTGGTGACGGACAAAGACCTCTATGCCTTTGCGGCTATCGTCGCCAGCCACGCGGAGCCCTGTGATGGTCCAGATCGCCCACAACCGATCTGTTCCGAGATGCCCTCGCGCCCGCTCGGTCAGCGCGAGGGCGAGCTTGATCAGGCCGCCTGGCGTGCCACTACCACCATCGCGTACACGCAAGCGTTTCCATTCCGATCCGCGCGCGCGACGCTTGTAATACTCGATCTCGACATAGCCCTTGGTGGGATTACGCAGGCAGTCCGCCTTGAGACGCAGCAGGCATTCCATTTCCATGCCGGTCTCAAGAGACAGGAGCACGAGGAACGCGATGAAGTCGAGCCGGGTCAGGTAGAAGCCGGCATGCAGGGCTTCCATCGTATTATCGATCCCACGGTGCCCGGCGAGTTGGACGAAGCGTCTTACGTCCTTGCGGCGTGTGCCGACCTGACCCAAGCGAACGATCGCGTCGACCACGGCGGCATAATGCTCGTGGACGCGAGTCCCGATCTCCATGCGCTTCGGAATCGGCGGTCGCGCGTCGCCCAGTGCTATCCGGCGTCGCGCGTCTTCGATCTGTACGCGGGCGGCATTTCTCAGCCGGTTTGCAATGCCGCTGCTATAGGCATCTCGTGGCTGGCTGACCCCGCCTTCGCCGTGGCCGATGAAGGTCAGGCGTGCGACCGTCTCCTGCGAGAGGATGCCGCCGCGCATTTCCGGTGCAAGGCGCAGAAGCCCAATCAGCGTTGCGAGAAGGTGACGCTGGTGGAAGCGCCCTCCGCCATTGCGCTCCAACCAGAGTTCGTAATCGTTGATCAGCGTCGTATCGATGTCGCCGAGCCCGCTCACCGACAGATCATTCATATCCAGGAACGTCCAGAACAGACCCAGTTGCCTGACCTTTCGTTGAACCGAACGGGCGATGGGGCTTGGTCCCATCCGGCGGATATATTCATCGAGCAACACCGCCATTTCGGCTGTAAGGGCTGTGCGCTTCCAGTTGCGCATGTCTACCAGCACCTCGCTGCCGTCATCGCAGCGAACAGCGAACCGCCGCGGATCGAGCGCCGTTGCACCTGTTGGGGACTCCGGCGCAGCTTCCGGGAAGCGGGCATGGTGCCCGCGTGTCACGCTGCTTTTTTCGGCGCGAGATCAAGCCCCCACTGCTCCACCGCCACATCGATAATCGCCTGACTTTCGTCGAGATGATCCAGATAGATGTAGGTGCTCTCGATCCGGCTGTGTCCCATCAGCCGCTGCAGCTTGAGCAGCGGATCGCCGATCAGGCGCCGATAGACCGAGCCGGTCTGCCCCGCGTCACCGCTGGCGGCGTATTTGACCTGCTCGCGCAGAAGCAGGGCAAGCATATGGACGGCAAAGGCGTGGCGCAGCATGTGTGGGGTCACGTCGATTTCAACCCCCAGTGCATGGCAGCGGGCGCTCGCGCGCATGAATACCGCCTCCCATGCCGGCATCGTCATCGGCCGCCCGGTTTCGGTGAGCCACAGGCTTAACGGTGCGAACGTATCTGCATCGACGAGCCTGGCGCGTTCGGTCGGAGACAAGCGATCGACGCTGACGACAGCTTCACGATCACCGTTGCTGACACGAAGGGATCTACGCCCAGTCGGCGTCGCGAGGATTGGCCGCGCATTCGAAGGTGGGGCGCGGCCTCCTCGCTTGCTGACGGCATTTTCCCGTTCGATGCGCGCATAGTCGTGCAGTTGGGCCAGCAGCCTGACGGGCAGGCGGATATCTCGTCCGCGACCTCCCTTCGCCGTAGCCGCCGCAAGCCGATACGGCACCGATCGGATCGACGGGTCGGAGAGCTTATGGTGTGGAAGCTCGCCGAGCAGCAGGCTCGATGCTTCCTGCAGCCTTAGCCCCGTCGTGATCAGGAACTCGGCGAACAGAGCGTTGCGCTCACCGTGGCGTCCACGCCAGTATGGATCCTCACGTCCATCCGGCAGCCGGCCTCGCAGGCCGACATCCCGGAACAGCATATAGCGCTCCAGATCGACGAAGCGCATGTTACCCTTGCGTGCCCCAGGCTCGCGCGCGCAATTGGCGGCTACGGCCTGACGTGGTCCGTCCGGCGCCGAACGGACCCAGCTCTGGCGATAGGTGAACGGCAGATCGGCGACCAGATTCTCGTCGCGCGCCCAGCGATAGACTTTGTCGAGCGCGGCTACGGCGCGATTCCACGATGCGGCCGAGATTCGATAGGGCGGCTTCGACAGCCGCCGGGCATGGTGGAAGGCGGTGACGTCATCACGATCGGCCTGCCAGAGGGATTTGCCGTTTCTGCGTTCGCCCAGGAACCGCATCCAGACGACGATATCGCGCGCGTAGGCCCGAAGGCTGTTGAGCGACCGCACGCCCATCGTGGGACAGGAGCGGAAGAAGCGGTTGAGCTGATGATCATAGCTCCCGTCATCGCGCAGGATAAACGGCATTCCATCGACCAGTCCACACCTGCTGGCTGCTGAGATTTCGTCAGGCGTCAGCCCGTGAACCTGCCCATCGATTACGACGGTGGAGGGGAGGGAGGAGAGATCGGTGAAGAAGAGCTTGGGGATGGGAAGTCTCCGGGCGCCGATGTTTTGCCGGGGTGGGCTCGAGCCCACCCCGGCAAAACATCGCACCTCCAACAGGAAGGCGATCGATCATGGAGCTGCCTCATCATCATTGCGTCTGTGAGACGGTCCTGAAGAGTCGGGATAACGGCCGCATCTGGGATCATGAACTGGTCGCCGCGGTGATGAACATCGCGGGCGACGGCACCGGCGACACGCGCTGGAAGGTGCCGGGCCTGCTCGACTGGTCGACCATGACCCATAACCCCTTCGTCGAGGTGACCAAGGACACGACCACGCTCTATGCGAGCGACCGCGACGTGTTCCTGTTCCTGGTCGACGACGCCCACCCGATCGAGGCCGGCCGCCTGCCCAACGGCGATCCCGATCTCTACTTCCGGGGCTTCTATGCCTGGAACAGCGAGGTCGGCTCAAAGACGCTCGGCATAGCCTCCTTCTATTTGCGCGCGGTCTGCATGAACCGCAACATCTGGGGCGCCGAAGGCTTCGAGGAGATCAGCATCCGGCACTCGAAGTTCGCCGCCAACCGCTTCGCGCACGAGGCGGCGCCGGCACTGGAGCAATTCGCATCGTCCTCGCCCGCGCCCTTCATGGCGGGGATCAAGGCCGCGCGGGCGCAGATCGTCGCGCGCGACGATCACGATCGCCAGTCTTTCCTGCGCAAGCGTGGATTCTCGAAAGGCGAGACCGACCGGATCATCGCCACCGTGCTTGACGAGGAAGGCCATCCGCCAACGTCGATCTTCGACTTCGTCCAGGGCATCACGGCGCTCGCGCGCGATAAGCCACACCAGGACGCACGGGTCGAGTTCGAAGGCAAGGCCGCCAGGCTGCTCGCCGCAGTGCGCTGATTCTCGCCGTCACCGCTGAGGTCAGGCGCGGCTCTCTTCCTCATGAAAGGAAGAGGGTTGCGCCAGCTTCATGACGGGCATGAGGCCGAGAGAAAGGCTCCCGGCTGCCCGTCATGGAGAACTACCATGACCAAGCATATGAAAATCACGCTCAGCGGCTCGCGGGACATCCCGTTCAACCAGTTGGTGCTGAGCCAGGCCAATGTCCGGCGGGTCAAGGCGGGCGTATCGATCGACGCGCTCGCCGCGGACATCGCCCGGCGCGGCCTCCTGCAGTCGCTGACCGTCCGCGTCCAGCGCGACGAGGATGGCAACGAGACCGGCATCTTCGAGGTGCCGGCCGGCGGCCGCCGCTTCCGCGCGCTTCAGCAACTCGTCAAGCAGCGCAAGATGGCCAAGACCGAGCCGGTGCCGTGCATCGTGCGCGAGGACGACGCGATCTCGGCCGAGGAGGATTCGCTGGCGGAGAATACCCACCGCGAAGCGCTGCACCCGCTCGACCAGTTCCGCACGATGCAGCAGCTGGTGACGCAAGGCACCGATATCGAGACCATCGCCGCCACCTTCATGGTCACCCCCGCCGTGGTCAGGCAGCGGCTACGCCTCGCCTCGGTCTCGCCGAAGCTTCATGATATCTATGCCGAGGATAGCATGAGCCTGGAGCAATTGATGGCCTTTTCGGTCTCGGAAGACCACGAGCGCCAGGAGCGGGTCTGGGAACTGCTGCAGTCGGGCTACAATCAGCAGCCCTACATGATCCGCGCCCGGCTCACCGAGCAGGCGGTGCGCGCATCCGACAAGCGCGTGCGCTTCGTGACGCTCGACGCCTATGTCTCGGCAGGCGGCTATGTGCTGCGCGACCTGTTCGAGGAAGATCAGGGCGGCTGGCTGCAGGACGTGGTGCTGCTCGACCGGCTCGTGGACAAGAAGCTCAAGGCCGAGGGCGCGCAGATCGGCGAGGAAGGCTGGAAGTGGGTAGCGGTCGCGATCGACTTTCCCTACACCTATGATGACGGCATGCGCGTCATCGACGGCGAACAGCCGCCGCTCACCGACGAGGACGAGGCAAAGCTCGCGGCGCTGCGCGAGGAAGCCGACCGGATCGAGAGCGAATGGTCGGGCCGGGCCGACATTCCTGACGAGATCGACGCGCGCGTCACCGCGATCGACGAGGAGATCAGCGCGATCGTTTCGCGGTCGCCGGTCTTCGCGCCCGAGGACATGGCCATCGCCGGCGTCTTCGTCAGCATCGACGTTGACGGTTCGCTTTATGTCGAGCGCGGCTTCGTGCGGCCCGAGGACGAGCCGGTCGAGCCAGGCGGCGATGATGACGTTGGCCAGGAAGATGATACGTCCGGCAACTACGGGGACGATGACGGTTTGGACGGCGAGCCGCTGCCCGCCACCGTCACCGTCGGCATGCCGGGCGCGGCGAGCGATGCCGAGGAGGAAGAGGAGCAGGAAGATCTGCTCCGGCCGCTTCCCGACCGGCTGGTGACCGAGCTCACCACGCACCGCACGCTCGCGCTGCGCGATGCCGTGGCGCGTTCGCCGCAGGTCGCCTTCGCCGCCGTGCTGCATGCGCTGGTCCTCGACGCCTTCTACAGCTACTCGGCCAGCGAGAGCTGCGTCCAGCTGTCGGTCCGCGGCGGCAGTCTCGGCGTCCATGCGCCGGGGCTCAACGACAGCGTGGTCGCGCGTGCGATCGACGAACGTCACAAGGTCTGGTCCGACCGTTTGCCAGACGCACCGTCCGAACTGTGGGCGACTCTTGGCGCCTTCGACGCCGACGAGCAGGCCGCGCTGTTCGCGCATTGCGTGTCGTTCGGCATCAACGCGGTGTTCGAGCCCGCCAACCGCTACAACGAAAGCCGGGTCTCGGCGCGCGCCGTATCGGGCCGCATCGAGCACAGCCATGTCCTCGCTCGGGCGGCCAATCTCGACATGGCGGCGGACTGGAACGCCACGGTCGACAACTACCTTGGCCGCGTCACCAAGCCGCGCATCCTTGCGGCAGTCGAGGAAGCGAAGGGCGCCGCGGCGGCATCGCGTCTCTCAGGCCTCAAGAAGCCCGAGATGGCGCAGGCGGCCGAGGACTTGCTCGCCGGCAGCGGCTGGCTTCCCGAACCGCTGCGCACGCCCGCCATCGAACCACCGGCGGCGGATGACGGCGATCAGGCCATCGACGTCGAAGCGGAGCGGCAGGACAATGCCGAGGAGGCGTGGGCGGTCGCGGCCGAATAGCCGCCGGCAGGAATCGGGGTCCGTCCGCGCGGCGGACCCCATTTTTCTGCAAGGAGCATGTTCATGCCATCCGCCGCATCCGAACTCGCCCGCGCGCTTGCGCGCAGCGCCGAAGCCGTCTGCCGCCACTATCTGCGCGAGGGGCGGCGCGAAGGAAAATACTGGATCGTCGGTGACGC
>OFTY01000996.1_pt1 | contig 14844 bp, 10 predicted proteins | sample 1775061 | NCBI WGS metagenome assembly OFTY01 (sample SAMN08195773, study PRJEB24354) | sludge metagenome | isolation source: sludge from phenol fed wastewater aerobic bioreactor B | place: India: Nagpur | collected 2016-09-16 | reverse complement strand
ACTGGACCTCATCGCTGATATCCGGGAGAAAGTGCCCGGCATTTGTCTGCGTACTACGCTGATCGCAGGTTTCCCCGGTGAAACGCTCGAAGATGTGGAAGATGTGAAGCGCTTCCTCGAAGAAGTACGTTTTGACAGGGTAGGCGTGTTCACCTACAGTCACGAGGAAAACACTTCTGCCCACGCCATGGAAGACGACATTCCGGCGGAAGAGAAGGAGCGGAGGGCGCAGGATATTATGGAAACACAGCAGGAGATCTCCCTGGAAAAGAACCAGGAGAAAGTTGGAAAAGTATTTAAAGTTATCGTAGATAAAAAAGAATCCGGCCGTTACCTGGGCCGTACGGAGTTCGATTCGGTGGAGGTGGATAATGAAGTGATCATTAACACAGACAGGAAGTTGAAACCCGGCGATTTTGTACAGGTTAAAATTACCAGGGCGTTCGACTATGACCTGGAAGGAGAATTGATCACACAGCCTGTATAAAATCGGCGGGCTAACGAAAACAAACAAATGACAACATTCGAATCATTAGGATTACAGGAAACATTACTGAAAGCAGTTACAGACCTCGGCTTCGTAAATCCTACCCCCATTCAGGAAAAAGCAATCCCGGTGCTGCTTGGCGGCGATCGTGATTTTGTAGGTCTGGCGCAGACCGGTACCGGTAAAACTGCCGCATTCGGCCTGCCTTTGCTGCATCAGCTGGATGTTAAATTGCGCCAGCCGCAGGGCCTTATCCTCTGCCCCACACGTGAATTGTGCCTGCAGATCACCAACGACCTTAACAATTTTTCAAAATACCTCGGTGATGTAAGCATCGTAGCTGTTTATGGCGGTACCAGCATCGGCCTGCAATTGCGCGAGCTGAAGCGCGGCGCCCACATTGTAGTGGCCACGCCGGGCCGCCTGCTCGACATCATTGAACGCGGCGCTATCAACTTCGAGAAAGTACGGTATGCCGTATTGGATGAAGCGGATGAAATGCTGAACATGGGCTTCCAGGAAGACATCAACAGCATCCTCTCCAACACGCCCGAAGAAAAGACCACCTGGCTCTTCTCCGCTACTATGCCTTCGGAAGTACGCCGCATTGCACAGAAGTACATGACCGATCCGTTCGAGCTGACCGTAGGAAGCAAGAACAGCGGGAATGCGAATATCGAGCATGAATATTATGTGGTAAGGCCCCGGGACAAGTATGCGGCGCTGAAGCGCATTGTGGACTTCAACCCCGAAATCTTCGGCATCATCTTTACCCGTACCAAGATCGAATCACAGGAGATCGCAGAATCCCTCATCCGGGACGGGTATAATGCAGATGCCCTGCATGGCGACCTTACCCAGCAGCAGCGCGATAAAGTAATGAAACGCTTCCGCGAGAAATCCCTGCAGGTGCTCGTTGCAACAGACGTAGCCGCCCGCGGTATTGACGTGGATAACGTAACGCATGTGATCAACTACGAACTGCCGGATGATGTGGAAAACTACACCCACAGAAGCGGTCGTACTGCGCGCGCAGGCCGTTCCGGCGTTTCCATCGCCATCATCGGCGGCCGCGATATCGGGAAGATCCGCCAGATCGAACGCGTGATCGGTAAGAAATTCGTGAAGGCAGAAGTGCCGGACGGATTCTCCGTTTGTGAAAAGCAATTGTTCGCGCTGGTGCATAAAGTGCACAATGTGACCGTGAATGAAGAACAGATCGATCCCTATCTGACACGCATATACGAAGAGTTCGCGGACCTGAGCAAGGAAGATCTGATCCGCCGTTTCGCCTCCCTGGAATTCAACGAGTTCCTGGAATACTACAAAGATGCGCCGGATCTGAACGTGAAAGAAGACCGCCGTGGGGATGAGCATTCCATGCGCGCGCGCAGCAATGGCAAGTTCGCCCGCCTGTTCATCAATCTTGGTTCTGTGGATAACTTTACCCGCGGGGATATGCTCCGTTTCCTCTGCGACAATACCGGCCTTCGCGGTAACAAGATCGGCCGTATTGATCTGAAAGGTGTATATTCTTTCTTTGAGGTAGAGAACGATGTGGTGGAAAAAGTGCAACAGAGCTTCAGGAAAGTAGAATATAACGGTCGTTCTGTAAGGATCGAAACCTCTCAGGATGGCGATAAACGTAAATCCGGCGGTAGCCGCCCGTATTCCGACCGTCCGAAAAAGAGCTGGTCTGGCAGCGAAGAAGGTGGTTTCCATGCGCGTCGTGAGTTTTCGCGGTCCGGCGGTGGTTTCCGCGGCAAACGCTCATAATCAATTTTTCCGGATAATTAATTTCAACCCGCAGGCTTTTGTTTGCGGGTTATTTTTTATCTTGTAAAAAAGCCCACTGCATCAGGTATGACGACCCAGCGAAAGAAAAATATCATTCCACAGGATGAAGAACCCTTCCGTAATCTAAAATCCGTTGAATCATTCTCGTTATTTTCTGCACGGGACATCCAGTTGTTCCAGGAAGGGAAACACGACCGGTTATACGAAAAATTCGGATCACATGCCGTTACCTATGAGGGGGTGGCCGGTATGTACTTTGCCGTGTGGGCTCCCAATGCGGCTTTCGTGTCCGTGATCGGGGATTTTAACGGATGGAACACTTACAGTCATACCCTGTTCCCACGATGGGACCGATCCGGTATCTGGGAAGGTTTTATACCGCATATGAAGGAACAGCAGCTGTACAAATATTTTATCCGCTCTAATTCCGGCGAAGAACTGCAGAAGGGCGACCCGTTTGCCAATCAATGGGAGGTACGGCCCAAAACGGCTTCCATCACTACCCACCTGCAATACAAATGGAAAGATGCGGCCTGGATGCAGAGCCGGGGTAAAAAGAACAGTCTGAAAAGCCCTTTTGCTGTATACGAAGTGCATCTTGGTTCCTGGCGCAGGCCCAACCCCGATGATCACGAAATCTTTTACTCCTATAAGGAAATAGCGGCCATGCTGGTGCCCTATGTGAAGGAAATGGGCTTTACACACGTAGAGCTTATGCCCATTATGGAACATCCCTTTGATGGTTCCTGGGGATATCAGCTCACAGGTTTTTATGCGCCTACTTCCCGGTACGGCACACCACAGGAGTTCATGGCCTTTATTGATGCTTTTCACCATGCCGGTATCGGGGTGATCCTCGACTGGGTGCCGTCTCATTTCCCTTATGACGCGCATGGCCTTTACCGTTTTGATGGCACGCATACTTATGAATATGCCGATATGCGCAAAGGGTTTCATCCTGACTGGAACAGTTATGTGTTTAACTATGCGCGGAACGAGGTGAAATCCTTTTTGCTCAGTAATGCGCTTTTCTGGTTGGACAAGTTTCATGTGGACGGGTTGCGGGTAGATGCCGTTGCTTCCATGATCCACCTGGATTACTCACGTAAGCCCGGTACCTGGGAGCCCAACGAGCACGGTGGCAATGAGAACCTGGAAGCGATCGCTTTCCTGAAGGAGATGAACACGGTGGTGTATACCCGTTTCCCTGATGTGCAGACCATCGCAGAGGAATCTACTTCCTTTTACGGCGTGTCCCGCCCGGTTTTTATGGGGGGGCTGGGCTTTGGTATGAAATGGATGATGGGATGGATGAACGACACCCTGGATTACTTTTCCAAAGACCCCTACTTCCGGAAATGGTATCATAACCAGATCACTTTCAGTATCATGTATACGTTCAGCGAGAATTTTATGTTACCCCTCAGTCATGATGAAGTGGTACATGGGAAAAGTCCGCTGATCTACAAAATGCCCGGGGACGACTGGCAGCGTTTTGCCAATCTCCGGTTGTTATACAGCTACATGTATACCCATCCCGGTACGAAATTATTATTCATGGGAGGGGAGATCGGGGATACGAAAGAATGGAATTACAAATCAGAGCTGAACTGGAAGCTGTTGCAACACCCTACCCACAAGGGGCTCCAGCATTTCGTAAAAGCCCTCAACCATCTGTACACTACCACACCCGCCCTGTATCACAGCCAGTTCGACGGGAACGGGTTTGAATGGATCAATGCATCGGATCAGGAAAACAGTATATTGGTATATGCGCGTAAAGGCCCGGATGATGAAGTGATCCTCATTGCGCTGAACATGACCCCTGTACCCCGGGAGTCCTACCCGGTCGCCATACCCTGGAAAGACAGCTTTACGGAGATACTCAACAGCGACGCTCCTGAATTCTACGGCAGCGGAGTGGTCAATACCGGCGAACTACAACCACAGCCCGGCCAGTTTGGTAAGCCCTACGATCTTATCCTCCGTCTTCCACCACTGGGGGCTACGATATTAAAAAAGCATTAGGTCCCATATGATCTTTTCAATAAACCAGGCTTTGCGTATCCTTTACGCAACAGATTGGAACGAAGATTGCTGTGATACCCCATAACCATATCTTCGCGCCGATGAAATAAATTTTAACAACGTTTAAACTTTTACTTTCCGGCCATATCTAAACATATCATGTAACAGAACACAACTAGTAAGAAATGCTCATGCATCATGCAATAAGCATTCTCAGACAGGCGTTAAAATTACCATGATCTGAAGTCTAACAAGTTCGAAAGGTTGAAAAACAAACAATCACTCTCATCTTAAAACCAGTCTTTAATTTATGAAAAGCTTGTTCCGCAAAATGGGCCTGCCAATCTTGCTTTTGGGCGCCCTCTCGATGATCATCTATGCTTGCAGCAAGAACAATTCTGACGAGCCGGCTCCCGTTCCTCAGGGACAGCAGAGAGTAAGCCTCATGCTGACGGATGCCCCCGGCCTCTTTGACAAGGTAAACATCGACATCCGCAAAGTGGAATTGTTGATCGATACCTGCTCCAGCCCCATGACAAATAAAGACGACGATTGGGATGACCACGATCGTTGTGGCTGGTGGGAAGACAAGCATGATAAGGACAAGGACGACAACAAGTGCAATGTTTGGGATTCACTCCCCGTTCGTCCGGGTGTTTATGACCTGTTGCAATTCCGCAATGGTTTAGACACCAGCCTGGCTACCGGTACTGTTCGCAAGGGGCACATCCTGAGCATCCGTATCACGCTGGGTAACAACAACTCCCTCGTGAAGAACAACGTGACTTATCCGCTGAAATCACTCAATGGCCAGGTGAAGATCGTGATCAAAGTACGTAAAGGCGAATGGGACGAAACCACACCGGGTAACCTGCAGCTGTGGCTTGATTTCGACATCTCCCGCTCTATCATCCAGGTAAGGGATGGTATGTTCGTGCTGAAGCCTTTCATCCAGGTATGGACGCTGGCTAAGACCGGTTCCGTTTCCGGCAGAATATTGCCGAAAGACGCAATGTCTGTTGTGACTGTGCACAACGCTACAGATTCCATGTATGCGATCCCGGGCCGCGAAGGAGAATTCAAAGTGCGTGGCTTGAAACCGGGTACTTACAGCATCTTTGTAAATGCCGGTAATGGTTATAAAGACACTACGATCACTGGTGTGCAGGTAATGCGTAACCAGGACACGAAGGTGCCGACCATCACATTGAAGAAATAATATGTAGAACCGTCTCAATAAAGGGTCCCGTTATAGAACGGGATCCTTTTTATTTTAGGAAAATTCTTAATTTGTGTTCAGATTAAAAACGTTCCTGTGAAAAAACTTAGTTGGCTCATTTTATTTGTTGCCGTGATGCAATCCGCTGTTGCCCAGGAGAAGCGGATGAAATACGTACAGGAGAAGACCAATGCGGTGGATGCGAAGAACCGCAAACAGGGACCCTGGATCGAGCAGGTGGAATCCATCCGTGGGGAGCCCGGGTTCAGCTGGGAGGGTGTTTATAAGAATGACCGGAAGGAAGGGGTGTGGAAGAAGTATGCGGTATCGGGGGATCTGCTGGCCGAGGAGACCTACCAGAATGGAGCGCTTAATGGTCTTTGCAAATACTATTTCCCCGATGGAAAGCTCAATGCAGCAGGCAATATGATGGCCGTGGATATAGAAGGACAAAAGGATACCGTGGTGGTAGTAGACCCCGTGACAGGTGCGGAAACGCTTACGGAAGTGGTGCGGAAGGGCAATTCCGTGAAGCAGGGCGAATGGAAGGTTTATGATGAGGACGGGAATATGGTCAGGGAAACCTACGAACGCGGAGAACTGAGCAACACCGAAAACTCTCCCCGCCGTCAAAAGGCGGCCCCTTTACCCCATGAACAGCAGGCCGGCGGCAGAAAGAAAAAAGGGAAAGACGAATAATGGCAATCCGGATACCCGGGTTCATCGTATATAACGTTTTTCGGCGTTTATTCCGTAAATTCAGGCCAGAACAATTTAGTTTTAAGCATGGCTCAACCAAAATACGCCGCCGCTTATATATTGAAAAACCATAATTTCCAGGACCTTATTGTTGTTTTCTATCCGTTTGTTGATTTAAACCTGTTGAGATGGCGAATATTTTATCCCAGTCAATCTATGCAAAGATGCAAAGGATCTATCGGATGGGCATCCTGCAAACCTCTAGCAAGGAAGATGCCCGCAGGATCAAGGTCGTTAACATTGTCAGTTTTGCTACCGGCATCCTTGTAACACTGTATGGAATTGCTTTCTATCTGCTGCTGCATTCACTTTACATTCTCATACCCGCCGTGCTGGTCTTTTGTCCGGCTTTTTTCAGCATGATCTGGCTGAATCATAAAAAGAAGTACAATGCTTCACGGATAGGGATACACGCAATTTTCATCGCGATCATACTCTATTATGGCAGCATTCTGGGGAGAGTCACAGAAGTGCAGCTGCTGGCAGTTTTTCTTATGAGTGTGGCATTGCTGATCTGGCGGCCACAGGAGAAGATTCCGCGGTTTATTTGCGCATTGATGCCCATCGCATGCCTCGTAATACTCGAGTTTATCTATTATTATCATCTCGTAGATGCCCTGCCGCTAACGGAAACCACCCAGAACATGTACCGCTGGATGGTGATGCCGGTGGTGCTCTTCCTCAATTATCTCGCCATCAGCCTGTATCAGAACAATATTATGGACCTGCTGAGAACATTGCGGAGCAGGAATACTTCCCTGATCAAAAGCAGGAACGAAAATGAACGGCAGCGCAAGCAGCTGGAAATATACAGCCAACAGCTCGAGCGGCTGGTAGAGGAACGTACGGCCGAGCTGAACAGGGCGAATGTTGCCAAAACACAGTTCATCAGCGAACTGAGCCAGGAAATACGCACGCCGCTGAACACGATCATCAACATGGGAGAGGAGCTGGGTAATGTGCTCAGCAAATCAGGGGGTGATCCGCAGGCCCGCCAGCTGGTGAAGAGCATGGGGGCAACCGGTCATAATATCATGGAACTGATCAATAACGTATTGGAGCTTTCCCGGATCGAGACGGGTAAAGGGAATGAGATCAGAATGGAGCCCGTTGCATTGAAGGACTGGCTGCGGAGCACGGTCAGCATTTACCAAAGTATTGCCAGCACCAGGTCGGTAGTATTACACCTGGAAGTGGACGGCCGTTTCCCGGACATGGTGATCAGCGACCGGCTGATACTGGCGCAGATAGTGAACAACCTTTTATCTAACGCTATCAAATTCACCCCGCCGGAAAAGAACATCCGTATTCGCTGCTTTCACAACAATAACAATTTATTTGTGCAGATCTGCGATGAAGGGATTGGTATCTCCGCACAGCAACTGGACGCCATTTTCCGTCCGTTTGAGTTGGGGGACCGGGAGGTATATCGTCAGTTCGGCGGCAGCGGGCTTGGTCTTGCCATCGCCAAACGAAAGGCGGAACTGATGGGAGGCTCTATTCAGGTGAGCAGTATGCCGGATGAAGGCAGCAACTTCCTGGTATCGTTACCGCTGATACTACCCGAAGCTGAAACGGAAGCAGCGTTTGTGATGGAAGAACTGCCTTTGTTGCCGGCAGATACCCGGGTAGTAATGATGGACGACAATGAGATCGATCATACCATCATGAAACATTTCCTGGCCCGTATCGGCATCACACAGGTAAGCTATGCGCATGACGGTGCGGAAGGCATTGCCATGGTACGGCAGATGAAGCCGGATGTGATCCTGATGGACCTGCATATGCCTGTGCTGAATGGCCGGGAGACCTTCCTGATATTACGGCAGGACGATCAGCTGAAACATATCCCGGTCATTGCCATTTCTTCGGATGCGTTCAAGGAGCAGGAACAGGAATTTATACGGATGGGAGTGGATGGATATATCCGCAAACCTGTAGAGATCAAAGTATTGCATGCGGTGCTGCAAAAACTCCTGCTGTTTGAAACACGGCACATTAACGCCGCACTGGGGAAAGTGGAGGTCTGAGATCGGAAGAGCGTCGTGTAGGGAAAGAGTGTAGATCTCGGTGGTCGCCGTATCATTAAAAAAGAAAGGAGTGGTTTTGGCGAACATATTCTTGCGATGATTCGCCACGGTATTTTCCGTAATACCCAGTTTGGTGCTGATCTGTTTGATGCTCAGTCCCTGGGCCATGAACCCCACCACATCCCGTTCGCGTTCTGAGAGCAGGGCGTCTTCTTCATTCGGGAAAAAGTAATTCTGCTGCACTACTTCCCCGCCCTGTAACATCCCTTCGGCAGCTGTTTTCTGGATAGAATGGAACATCCTGTGTTCATCGTACAGGCCGGAGATATTCATCACCATACCGATGCTGTACAGCGGCTGTTTAGTGACCGGAGAAGTGATGTATCCACCCCGCTGGTAAATATGGATCAGCTGGTTCCTGCCGTTCCTGACCCGGAAAGTATAATTGAAGATATAGTCCTGATGCGCTTCATAAGGGGTTTTCTCGAGGAACTGTTTATTGGCGGAAAATATCTTTTCGTTATATACCTTAAAATCATCTTTATGATAGATGTGCATCAACAAGTTTAATCCGCCATCCATAAAATCCCTTGGATGATAGAGTCCCTGGTATTTTGAGCCTTCGGACATCATCACATAATCCCTGCTCGTATAGTCGATGACGTAAAAGGCTGGCAGCATGCCGAAAGGCATCGCATTAAATTCCCGGAATCGTGCAACGAAAGGCGCTATCTGAGAAGGCTCGATTTCATTCTTGGCGTAATGCACTTCCTGGAGGTGATTCAGGAATGACAGCTTGGTGGAACGGACCTGGCTCATGGTACGGGTGGTATTCGGTAGCCAAATATAGCAGTTTTATCCGGCAAAATATAGTTGCCGGAGGAGGGTATTTTTCCCCTTGACAGGTATTGAAAAATGTGTTTCTGTTTACCAGGTCTGGTATATCTCCCGGGATCCGGTCAGGTACATCTCGTGGTACCCGGCCATCGCCTCATTCATTTTCTTCATCGCTTCCGGATTCGCTTTCATTTTTTCCCAGCTTTGCTCGTAAGCGGTGAGGTTCTCGTATTGGGTCACCATCACTACTCTGTTGTACTGGCCTGTCATATCCGTCAGAATATTGACCAGGTTGCTGTCGCCGGCCATGGCTTCCTTGAACTTCTTCGCGAGCTTTGAAGCGTTGCCGGGTTTACAGATAAAAATGTCGTGTACGATGATCATAACAGTAGTTTTTGAGGTGGAAGGAGTGCGTGTTAAAATTACTGAATTTTGATATTTCCGGAGCCTCTTCGTCCGGGATATTCAGACCCCGACTTCAGGTAATTCTACGCTTTGCCATCCGTTCTTCTTTCCGTACTTTTAGAAGGAAAATAACCCCGTGATGGATCAGTCATATCTTTCCCTTACACCTTGTCCGGAGCTTGCTCCCTTCATCAGCCGTTATTGGTATTCAAAGATGGATATACCGCAGGGCTTCTGCCTGGAATTACTGCCTGCAAATGTGCAGTGTATCTGTTTTGTGCTCAATGGCCCGGTAAAGCAGCAACTGGTAACAGAGCGGGGAATGATTCAAACGGCGGATTGTTATGTGACCGGCCAGCTTACGCGCCATGCCACAGGGTTTATAGACGGCGCAGTGGAGTTATTGTCCGCGCAAATGAAGGCGTTCGGGATGTATGCGCTGTTTGGCGTTCCCATGCATTACTTTACGGATTATACGATATCGCTGGAGGATATCATCCGGCCGGATGAGAAGGCATTTCTTGATCAGATCCGATATGCGTCTGGTATTACAGGCAAAATAAAGGCGATGGAGGCTTTCTTCCTGCAACGGCTCCGGCGCAGCAGATGCGCTGATAAAACAGACCGGGTAGCCTATGCACATGATCTTATTATTGAAATGGAAGGCAATGTGACCGTGCAGCAGCTGCTATCTGAAGTGAACATGTCTGAAAGAACCCTGCAGCGCTCTTTTTCGGAGCAGATAGGCGTTAATCCGAAAATGTTCAGCAGCATCATCCGTATTAAAAAGATCATGCAGATGGTAGAAGGCAGGGCTTCCCTTCGCTGGCGGGATGTATCTTATGAGCTGGGGTATACGGACCCGGCGCATATGGCAAAGGATTTCAAAAGGCTCGTCGGGAAAACACCTTCCGCCTATTTCGATACGAAAGGCGATTTTGAAGCCTTCTTCAGTGTTTGACTTCCGCGGAAACAACCCGGTTATTCCGGGGCTTATAGTAATAAAAGAGCAGGATGGCTACAGCCATGATCAGAAGGTAACTTATCCACCCGTTCCGGTCAACAACGTTCTCAAAACCGGGATCGGCCGTACCCTGAAGGATACCTGTTTCTTTCTTGAACCCCCAACACCATTGCCCGAAATTCCAGGCGGCGTGAAGCCCTGCCGGCAGCGCAATGCCGTTTGTTCTCAAAGCTGCAAATCCGAACAGCAGTGCGCCTGTTCCGGCGCCGAAGAATGCCTGTGGCCAGGTCATGCCGCCGGCAACGTGTTCCAATGAGAATATAACAAATATGATGGCCTGTGCAGGCCATAATCCCCAACGATGGTAGAGACTGAATAAAGGATAGCCACGGAACGCCAGTTCTTCACGGATGGCTACGAGAATGTAAAGCGTAAGGTAAAAGATGATCGTATAGGCAGAAACGTTAGGAACCACCGACATTTTAAAATGGCCCAACAACAGAACAAACACCGGCTGCAGGGACGCCATCAACATCCCAATCGCGAAGCCCGCCAATACTTTCTGTAAGGAGGCACTGCGCGGAACAATCCCGATACTGCTTAAAGGAAGTTTTTCCCATTTCGCAAACAGCACGCTGAGGCCATAGGTGATCACCACCAGTATAACAAGCTGCAAATGCTGGTTCCATGCAACGGGCAGGCCCTTTACCAACCCGGAAAAGGCTGCAAGAAGGATGGCGCAGAGCAAACAAAACGCGACCACCCTGATAAGCGTGAATTTTCGGTTGACCATGGCGAAGGGATTTACCTGCAATATAGGGAAAAGCGTTTACCGCGCCCGTTGAAACAGCCACCGGTGCACGGACCGCTCGATCCTTGAGAAATAGAAGGTCAGCAGCCCCACAAAGATCAATACGCTGGTGAAAACATAAAGATGCGGAACGTAGAACATGAACGTAACGGCCAGCAATAATACCCGCGCATATTCGAGGTAGAAGAACCATTTTTTCTGCTCAAGGATGGCGCCCGTGTTAACAAGACTGATGAGGATGAACAATACGATGAAAACAAACAACCCCGCGGGAATGTAGGCTTCCAGCAAAGTAGCCAGAAAAAGCAGGACGATGCTGAGTGTGGTCTGGATGATAATATAGATACGCTGACCTTTTGTTTGTTTGCGCGTGATGGTGGTATGCAGCAGTTTTTTCTCCAGGTACGGCCTGATCTCCGGATCAATGTCATCCGGTTTCCCGAAAACGACCTTCCAGCGGGCTTTCCAGGAGTTGGCTCTGCCGAAGGCCGTGATCAGCTCCAGCATAAAATGGAATTGCTGCCAGAGGAAGCTGTGGCTCTTCAGCGGCTTGGTGAGGCCATACACACAGGGTTCCGCATTATCTTCCTTTACAAAAGTCCCGAACATTTTATCCCATATGATCAATACATCGCCATAATTCTTATCGAGGTATTTTTCGTTGGAAGAATGATGCACACGGTGATGGGAAGGAGTGACCATAAAGTATTCCAATATACCCAGCCTGCCGATCGTTTGCGTATGGATGAAGAAAGGATAAAGCCCATGTACCAGTAATAAGGCCGTGATCATGACAGGAGGGAAGCCGATGAGCGGTAATACGGACCAGAACAGGGAACGCGCGGCTGCCTGAAAAACGGTGATGCGGGCGGACACGGTGTAATTGAAATCTTCACTCTGGTGATGCACCACATGCGCGGCCCAGAGGATGTTCACTTCATGCGCCAGCCGGTGATACCAGTACCATACCAGATCCGTAGCGAGGAACAGCAGGAACCAGGTGTACCATGTGGGCCTGATATGCGACAGCGCGAAATTGCGATAGATGAAATCAAAAAAGAAATAGAATAGTCCCGTCACAAAAATATCCAGTAAGCGTTCTGCGATGCCAACATTAAGATTGGCGACGGATTCGGCAAACTGAAAGTAATTCCTGCCGGTCCTGCGGGCAAGCAGGTATTCCAGCCCGATAAAGAGCAAAAATCCCCCGATGGAGAGGGCTATCCAATTCAAATGATCCATATTAGTTTAGTTAGTCTATGGTATATGTAGACAAATATAAAGGTTTACCGGGATAAAAAAACCGGCGGATGCAGCTGTAAGGGATTTACTCCTTTATACAACCGCGTACGCCGGCCTCTTATGCCGTAAATGCATGGTATCGGATAAGTTGTTTTCAGCTACATCTTGTACACCTAGCGGATCACGATCTCCTCGAAATTCCTTTCCAGCAGCAACTCCACTACACCGTTCACCACCTGGTTCGGTTGGAGCGGGAGCTTTTTCCCGTCCAGCACATACTCTTTCGGGGTGAAGGGCAAACCGTGTATGCGTACCCGGTGGTGCGTATAATCCGCTTCAAACCGCCCCACAAATTTCTTTTTCAGCCGGAACAACTGCGCGTCCGACGTCTGTTTGAAGCGCACCAGGTTATATTGCCCTGTTTTGTAAGCGTAGTGATCGCCGGCATCTTCATAAAGGATACTGTGTGTAGTGCCTTCACCGTGATATACCTGCAGGATCATCTCCATGATCTTGCGTTCGCCTACATATTGCAGGTCCGGATATTGTGGTACCACCGCGCCGCCTTTCACAAACACGGGCATTTCTGCCAACGGGGTGGGGATGGTGACCGTTTGTCCGCCTTTATAACGCTGATCATTGAAATAATAGTACCAGGTACCTTCCGGCAGGTAGACATTTTTTTCCTTCATGGAAGCTTCACTGACGTGGCTTATCAAGATGCTGTCTCCCAGCAGGAACTCGTGATTGAGATCATGCGTATGTTCGTCCTGCTGCGCTACGAAAGCCAGCGGCCGCAGCATGGGTGTGCCATAGGCGGCGTATTGCCAGAAGGTGGTATAGATGTAGGGCAGAAGCCTGTAACGGAGCTGGATAAACGATTTTACCACCGCTTCATATTCGGGGCCGAAGCTCCAGGGGTCCTGGTCAAACCCGGTTTCGTTACTGGCGGAGTGGGTGCGCATGAGCGGGTGGAAGGTGCCGAGTTGTATCCAGCGGGTATACAGTTCTCCGTCCGGTTCGCCGATGAAGCCGCCGATATCGCTGCCGGCGAAGGAAAGGCCGGAAACGGCGAGGCGCTGGCATTGCATGGACGCCAGCCAGAGATGTTCCCAGGAAGCGATATTATCACCGGTCCAAACGGAGCTCCAGCGCTGCGTGCCGGAATATGCCGAGCGGGTGATCACAAAGGGGCGGTTGGGCATGAGGTGTTTTTTCAGGCCTGCCGCGGTGGCTTTGCTCATCAAATGTCCGTATACGTTATGTGCTTTCCGGTGGCTGACATTTTCGCCATCATAATCATGACGAACGTCTTCGGGGAAAGTGCCCATTTCAAATACGGCAGGTTCGTTCATATCATTCCACACGCCGCGAACGCCGGTGTCGGTGAGGTCCTGGAACAATCCGCTCCACCATTCCCGTACTTTGGGATCGGTAAAATCGGGGAACACGCATTTGCCGGGCCATACATCGCCTTCCATGAGGGCGCCGTCCGCCCGTTTGCAGGCGAAGCCCTTCTGCACGAGTTCCTGGTAAACCGGATAATCCGGATCTACCTTGATACCGGGATCGATGATCACCACGGTTTTAAACCCCTGCCGGGCTAAATCTCCCAGAAGGGCCTTCGGATCAGGGAATCCTTCCTTGCTCCAGGTGAAGCAGCGGAACCCTTCCATATAATCGATATCGAGATAGAGCGCGTCACAGGGAATACCCTTGTCCCGGAACTTCTTCGCAACTTCCTTCACTTTCTCGTCCGGATAATAACTCCACCGGCACTGATGGTACCCGAGAGCCCAAAGTGGCGGCAGTTCTGCGGTACCGGTGATACGCGCATATGATTCCGCCACCTGCAGGAGCTGCGGACCGTAAATGAAATAGTAGTTCATTTCCCCGCCTCTGGCCCAGAAGCTGGACACATCCTCCCGTTCATGCCCGAAATCGAAAAGTGTGCGGAAGGTATTGTCGAAGAAAATACCGTATCCAATGCCGTTATGCAGGCCGTAGTAGAAAGGAATATTGCGGTAGAGCGGGTCGGTGTCTTTGTTAAAGCCGTAGGCGTCCGTTCCGTAGTTCTCGACGCGTTTCCCGCGGAGATTGAGTTCGGTGGGTTTATCGCCCAGTCCGTAGAAAGCCTCGCCTTCCTGCACGAGCTTGGTACAGTACACGATCTTCCCGCCTTTCTGCAGGTAGTACTGCCAGTGGAAACCGGTCTCATCCTGGTTAATGATCTGTCCGTCCTTATCCGTAATGGTGATGCGCAGG
>OFTY01000994.1_pt1 | contig 14869 bp, 9 predicted proteins | sample 1775061 | NCBI WGS metagenome assembly OFTY01 (sample SAMN08195773, study PRJEB24354) | sludge metagenome | isolation source: sludge from phenol fed wastewater aerobic bioreactor B | place: India: Nagpur | collected 2016-09-16 | reverse complement strand
CGGCAGGCGAAAAGCAGGTCAGCAGGAACATCAGCGGTCTGGCAGACGGTATTTATATGCTCTGGCTGGAAGGTGTGGATAAAACAAAAACCTTCCGGGTTGTTAAACTCCGGGGATAGATAAAGGAATGCTGAAGGGCTGGCCGTGAAAGGGCCAGCCCTTTATAATATCAAAATAATTTTTCCTGTGGCGGCTTTATCCCAACGAGACGAATATATATCGTCGTCTGGCCACGATGATGTGTTTGATGCTCGAATGCTTTGTTCAGCATGGCAAACTTCGTTGCCTTGAACCTGTTGAACACCGTAATTTCATCACCCCATTTTGAGACATCAGTGTTTTTTACGCTATTGATCGCATAATCATAACTCGTCATCACATAGTACATGACGGAATCTTTGTTCTGCGCGGAAGCCCGTTGTTCCATATCGAAGCCGAAGCCTGCCGGTGGGTTGTCCTGGGATACCTGGGAAGTTATAAATACGTTGGCGCCCGCAAGGTGCAGCATTTGCTGCGCAAAACTGCGGACACTGTCTGTTGCTTTGAATGAATACTTGTCGGCATGCATCGTATTCAGGTACTCCCTGGTATAATCCCGGGCTCTTTCCCAGTCTTTTACCATTTGTGCCTTGATGTCTTGCGGAGATTGCGCCCGCAGTGTGAGCGTCAGCAGAGAAAAGCATGCAGTGATGCAGAGATGACTGATTGTTTTTTTCATATGTGGAAGTTTTAGAGGGACTTATTTAAAAAAGGCTTCAACAGATCTATTGGTATGGGGAAAATAGTAGTGGAGTTTTTCTCCGTTGCAATTTCCCGGAGTGTTTGCAGGTACCGCAGCGTGATGGCGCTGGGTTGTTCACTCAATACTTTCGCGGCATCCGCCAACCGTTGTGATGCCTGGTATTCGCCTTCCGCCGCTATGACCTTGGAACGGCGTTCCCGCTCTGCTTCGGCCTGCTTCGCCATGGCCCGCTGCATCTCTTGTGGCAGGTCTATCTGCTTTACTTCCACATTGGAAACCTTTACGCCCCAGGGCTCTGTATGTTTGTCTATGATCTGTTGCAGCTTCAGGTTGATTTTTTCTCTTTGCGAAAGCAGATCGTCGAGGTCCGATTGCCCCAGTACGCTGCGGAGCGTGGTTTGCGACAGCTGTGAAGTTGCCATCAGGTGATTTTCCACTTCCACAACGGCTTTGTTAGGCTGGATCACCCGGAAGTACACCACTGCGTTCACCTTTACCGATACGTTATCCTGTGTGATGATATCCTGCGCGGGCACATCCATTACAACCGTCCGCAAACTGATCTTTACCATTTTATCGATGAGGGGGATCAACAATACCAATCCCGGTCCCCGAACCCCGTCGGGCGCTACCAGCCGCCCCAGACGGAATACAACGCCGCGCTCATATTCACGCAGTATGCGTACTGCATTTGAAAGCAGGATGACCACAAAAACGGCAACAACGATCATCCATACGGAATATGTTACCATAGTATTTGTTTTATATCATGTAATAAGATGCCCTACCTGTAATTTCAAATTGTGTACTGCCACTATCCGTATTTTTTCGCCCTGGTCTATCTGTCCTTCTACTGATTCCGCTTTCCATATTTCCCCATGTACCAGCACATTTCCCAATGGGTTCAATATATCCAGTGCTTCACCGGTTTCACCCACCATACCTTCCACCCCTGTGGCCGGTTTAGCCCGCTGGGCTTTCAGTCCGAGACCTATTACGAATAGAAAGAAAAGCGTGGTAACGGTTACTGCGGAAATGATCACACTGCGGGATATCCTTACGGATTCCAGCGCGGAGTCAGAGCGGATCAGCATGATGGAACCGAGCAGGAGGGAGGCGATGCCGCCGATCGTTAACATACCATGACTGACGATCTTTATTTCCAGTACAAAAAGTACGATGGCGAATACAATCAGTGCGAGGCCGGCGTAATTGATGGGTAACGTCTGCATAGCATAAAAAGCCACGATAAGCGCGATCACGCCTACCATACCTGGCAGTATGCTGCCGGGGTTGTAAAGTTCGAAAAGTATACCGTAGAAGCCCAACAACATCAGGATGTACGCAACATTGGGGTCGGTCAGTACCGTGAGTATCCTTTCCAGCATGCCCATTTCCAGTACTTGTGTTTGCGCATGTTTTGTATGTAATGTCTTTATACCATCCACCGTAACAATACTTTTCCCGTCTATATCTTCCAGCAATTCCTGCAGATTGGTTGCCACCAGATCCGTCACTTTTTTTTCCAAAGCTTCATTCTCTGTGATGGAAAGACTTTTTCGCACGGATTCTTCCGCCCACTCCAGGTTTCTGCTCCGTTTGGCGGCTATGGAACGGATAAATGCTGCGGCATCGTTGGTGGTTTTCTCGCTCATGATCGTATCCAGCTGCCCTTGCAGGCCCACCGGATGTGCTGCGCCAATATTGGTTCCCGGCGCCATTGCGGCAATATGCGCCGCCAGGGTTACAAAAACACCGGCAGAACCGGCATGCGCCCCTGCAGGGGCAACATAAACAACGATCGGCAAGGGAGCTTCAAGGATGTCGCGCACGATATAACGGGTGGATTGCAGCAATCCGCCGGGCGTATTAAGGTAAATGACAAGACAGGTGGCATTTTCAGTGTGGGCTTTGCTAATGCTCTGGTGGATGAAATCGGCAGATACAGGATTGATGCTTCCGTCAATCTTTATAACAAACACCTTTTGAGCCGCAAGTATTGACGGGATCAGGAGAAAGAACGCAACGCATACAACAAACTGCTTCATAAAAAAGTATAAACAGCACGAAGCAATGATAAGTCTAAGTTACGCTTTTTTAGGCCGATTTCCTGATATATGAAAAAATAGGGCTGACCATCAGGGTCAGCCCATAGCGCTTATTGTTGATGTTTTTTTTACGCTTGCCGGATGTCTCCTTCCAGCTGTATTTCATCCGTGATCCCTGCTTCCTCCAGGAACCCCTCGTCGTGCGAGATCACGATCAGCGTTCCCCGGTAATCTGCAAATATCTTCGCTAACATGTGGATATTGGCGAGGTCAAGATTATTCACCGGTTCGTCCAGGAAAATGACGTCCGGTGCTTTGTTTTGCAATACCATGCAGCAGAGCGAAAGCCGCAGCATCTCTCCGCCGCTCAGGACCGCGCAGGACCTGTCCCAGCTTTCCGGAGTGAAGAGGAAGTTTGCGAGTAACGTATGCACCATCGGAACTTCAAGGCGGGATTTGTTGAAAGCGAAGGCCTGTTCCAATACTGTTTTGTGCCGGTCAATAAGACTATAATCCTGATCCAGTAGTAAAGCGTTGAAAGAAGCCTTCTGTATATCGCCTTCCGTGGGTAATATCCTGCCTTGCAGCAGGTTGAACAACGTCGTTTTACCACTGCCGTTGCTTCCTTTGATAGCCAGCCTGGTGCCGCTGCGGATGGTGAAGGTCAGTGATTTTCGCCATAGTACGGGGCTGCCCGGATAAGCATAATGAATGCCTGTGGCCTGAACAAGCACTTTGCCGAATGCTAACACCGCATCATCGAAATAACCTTTCATGATACGCTGCATCTGCACCATTGCTGCCGCCTCCCGCATTTCTTCCCGGAGCCCGCTTAGCTTATCATCATGTACCTGTTTCAATTTTGCGGTACTAAGCTCTGCATTATGCCGCCAGATGTTATGCATGATCTTGGGTTCGCCTCCTTTTATGCTTCTTTTCCGTGCTTGCGCATCCGAACGTTGCTTGCGCTCGAGGGCTTGCTGCTGCTGAAGTTTTGCCTCCCTAAACGATTTTTCCTGATGGGCCAGCTGGTGCTCCTTCGCTGCGGATTCAATGGCCTTTTGTGTTGCATAGGCGTCGTAATTACCGCCATATGCTTTGATACCGTTTGCCTGCAATTCCCAGATGGGATTACATAAACGAAGCAGTTGGCGGTCGTGGCTCGTGAGCAGCAGCGCACTGTTGGTTTGCGCTATCCAGTTATATAACAGGGTCCGTGCCTGTTTATCGAGATGATTGGTAGGTTCATCCAACAGCACAACGGAAGGCCTGAAGATATCGATGCCGGAAAGGAACAATCTTGTTTTCATTCCCCCGCTTAATTGCTGTAATGGCTGATCCAGTGAGATACCCGTAATGCCCCATCGCGCAAATGCCTCTTCACATCGCGCTGCAATATCCCAGTGATGCTCCAGCAGATCATAGTAATGCTGGTCTGTTGTGCCGTTTTCCACTGCCCGCAGGGCTTCCAGTAACGGCGCGATACCCAGTGCCGCAGCCACGGAAATATGATTGAAATGGCCATAGTGTTGTGGTACGTAGTAGCGGTTTGTAGTCACCTGAAGATCGCCGTCATAACTCTTTTCCTGCCCGGCAATGATCCTGAGCAGCGTGGTTTTACCGGTGCCGTTATTCCCTACGATTGCAGCCTTTTCTCCCCTTTGGAGGGAGAAGCCGATATCCTGGAAGAGCGTTTTGTGATGAGGGGTGTGATAGGTGATATGTTGTGCATTGATAAGCATGGAATGTTCATTGTTGATGAAAAAATGAGGTGAGTGGTCCGTTGGCAGGATGTAAGTTTCATGTCAGTAAGATGTTGAGAATGTTAAATGAAATTGATAGATATAACGAGACCGGGTGAGTCTCTTTCAAATAGCAGCAGGAACTGCTTATATGTGCGGATTATAATTTCATGATGGGGCAAAGGTAAGGATTTATTTAAATATTGCTAAAATGCTATTATCCCTTTGCCCGGAATTTTCTAATTTGTACACATAAATTCCCGTATGAAAATAGCATTACCCTTATGGATGGCCGGTCTGTTAACGTCCCTGCAACTGAACGCTGCAGACATCACCGTGCACTCCCTTCCCGAACTTCAGACGGCCATCAGCAAAGCTGCTCCCGGTGATGTGATATGGGTAGCCAATGGCGTGTACAAGACGGATGCGGATATTGTGATCAACAAGCAAGGCACTGCAGCCAAACCGATCACCATTGCCGCACAAACCTTGAACGGCGCGGAGATCACCGGGAATGGTGGTTTTAGTCTGATAAGTCCTGCTACGCATATCATCATCCGCGGTTTCCGCTTTTCACATCCCGCCAATAAAGCAAAATGTGCTCCCGGCACCTCCTTCTGCCGCTGGACCCGCAATGTTTTGGGACGCCCGGGGACGGAGAAGACCTTTACATCGCCGGCAGCGATCATGAGGTGGATTACAACACTTTTCAGCATAAGAATGCCATGGGACGCTTCCTGGCCATACGCGGCTCCGGCAGCCAGATAGCGGAAAGGCTCCGGATACATCACAATTATTTCTTCGATCAGAAACATCAGCCGGGCAATGGGATTGAAACGTTGCAATTCGGACTGAGCGGGTTCAGCATGTCGTCCAGCAACAGCGTGGTGGAGTATAATCTCTTTGAGCAATGCGATGGAGAGAACGAACTGATATCTGTGAAAGCATCCGGCGTTGTGCTGCGTTATAATACCATCCGTGATTGCCCGGCGCAGTTCACCCTGCGCCACGGGAACCGGTGCGAGGTCTACGGCAACTATTTCATCAACACCCCCGGCCTCCGCATTTTCGGCGATGATCACCTGGTCCACAGCAACTATTTCGAGAACTGCAAACCCGCCATCACCATCGGTAACGGCGACGGGGAAGTGGCGGAAGGCGCCAAGCTTACGTGCCACGACCGTCCCGATCGTGTGTTGATCGCATTCAACACGCTGGTGAACAACCCGCAGAACATCCTTCAACCCGGCAGAACGAACGGCCTCGGCGCCACTGCTGTCACCATTGCGTATAATATCATACAAGGCAGCGAAGCGCCCGCCGCACAAATATCCGGCCCGAATAAAGACTTCGCCTGGAAAGGGAATATCCTGTACAAGGTTAGCAGTGGCGGTGATATGCCGGGAACAGGTTATACAACAGCCGACCCGAAACTGAAACGGGACGACACCGGTACTTTTCATCTGTTGGCAGGCAGCAGCGCCCAGGGCGCAGTAACCACCGCTTATCCCGCCGTAAAGACGGATATGGACGGGCAACCGCGCAAAATGCCGCTGGACGCCGGTGCGGATCAGATATCAACAGCAAAGAGAATGGCACAGGTACTGAACACTACATGGGCAGGCCATACCGCGGCAGAAGTAAAACCATAAACGAACGGTTCATGAAAATGCCGTCAGAAAATCCGTCAGGGATTCTTCCGTAGGAAGATTGAGTTTCTTACGCAGCCGATATCGTCTGATCTCCACACCCCGTAAAGATATCGCCATCAATTGCGCAATTTCTTTTGAAGAGAGCTGCAATTGCAGATAGGCGCATACCTTGAGATCGGAGTTGGAAAGCGTGGGGAAGCGCTGTTTCAGCTTTTTGAGGAAGTTATTATTGATCTCATCGAAATGTGAAGCAAATTGCTCCCAGTTGGCGTTATTCTTCTCCGCATCATGCAACAGGAGGAGGGCGCTTTTTAATTCGGGATTGCTGTTATTTTTCTTGTACATGTTCTCCAGCACGTCTTTCACTTTCACCAGCGCATCTCCCCGTTCCACAAGGTGCATGGACGCATCCGCCAGGGCTTTGTTCTTGAAGGTGATCTCGCTCGCAAGTTTTTCATTCTGCAACGCGATGATCTCTTTCTCACTTTTTTCTATTTCAAGCTGATGGATGTATTTGAGGCGTTTTTGTTCTTCATCAAACTTTTGTTGCTGACGCTGCATCTTTCGCTTTTGCCATTTGTCCAGCCAATATAACGCTGCGAGGAACAGCAGCACATAAAGCATGTAGGCCCAGCCTGTACGGTACCATGCCGGTTCTATCACGAAATGATAGGTCACCGTTTCGGATTCGTGACCAAGATTGTCATGCGCTTTTACGGAGAATGTATATTTCCCGGCAGGCAGGTTGGTATAATCTTTTTCAGAACGGGATGACCAGGCGGACCATTTCGTGTCGTATCCCTTCAGCTGATAACTGTATTCGATGTTGTTCTTTAAAGCGTAAGAGGGAGAGCAGTATTCAAAATGAAAAGAATTATAGTTGCCGGGCAGATGCGGCATATCTGATTCGTTCTGCTGATATACAAGATCAGTGCCCTGCCGGAAATACCCCCCGAAGATCACACTATCCCCTCGCCCGATGGCCTTCACCTGTCCCAGCAATACCTTCACCGCCTGTTTGTTGGCAATATATTTTTCATAATTAAGATGGATGATGCCTTTCTCCGATCCGATAAAAATATTTTCTTTATTGAAAGGATAGATGTTCTCGAAGCCAAGCAGTATTTGTCCGCTCAACTCCGGGAAATAGGTGATCGTGAAATTCTTCCCCGCACCAAAACTTACAACGCCGATCTTCTTGCCACTACAGAACCAGATATTGCCGTCCGCATCTTCATTCATGTACCGGATCTCCATATTGCCGAGGATGGGCGCAAGGAAAGCGGAAGGCACAAACCGCTCATTCCCCGCGTCAAATTCGTAAACGCCTTTAGCCGTGCCGAACACCGTCCGGTTTTTGATTTTGAACACGTAGTTGCCGAGCGCGGAAGGGAGTCCTGCGCCCTCGGTATACAACTGCGAGTGTACATGCTTTCCATCCGCTGCCAATTGCAGTTTGTAAATACCGCGATAGGGATGGGACGCCCAGATGGTGTTGTTGTTGTCGATTTCCAGGAAGCGGATGGATTCCCGGATGCCGCTGATCTCCCGTTTGTCGGTAAACTGACCTCCGTTGAACCCGATCATTTTAAGCCCGGTATAAGTGCCTGTCAATATATCCTGCGCGGGAAATACGGAGGATATGGGTTTGAATATCCAGGATCCCGGTCCTTCCGCGAGCGGTATACCGGTATTGTCCCGGATGAGGTAGCTGCCGGTATGCTGCCCCATCAGTAATTGCCGGTTCACTTCCTCCAGCCGCCATACTTCCCCCATACTGTTCCGGATATGTGAAAAGATCCCTTTGGCAAAGCTCAGATCGCCGGTAACATTAGGAAGCGGAACGTGATAGGCGCCATCTGAAGTAGCGATGTACAACTCGTTGTTGAAGATACGGGTACTGTAACCGGAAAGATCATTGGCCTTACTGGGCGTGATATACTTGACGGCTGCATTGTAAGCGATGAAACTGATCCCGTTCCGCAGGCCGGCCCAGAGGTTTTTGTCGCGATCCAGGAAAACACAGAGCACATTATTATTCTGTAACCCTTCCGTGCGGGAGATCTGCTGGATGATATGCCCGCGGAAGTCCATAACCACGCATCCGTCTGAAGTGGAGCCTGTGACAAATTCCGTGGCATTGATCCTGGTGGCGGTATAGATGAATTGCGGGCCGGAAGCGGTGGGCTCAACAGGCTGCCTGCGCACCACGTGGTCGTGATGCACAAGGAACATCCCGTCCAGTTGCGTGAGCACCAGCAGGCTGTCCTGATCCGTTTCGATGATCCCGGAAACCACCGTGTTCGCAGGGAGTGGGTTCTCCAGGGCGGGCACCCATTCCTGACGGCCGAATTGCAGCAGCCCGCTACTCCTGTCCTGTGCGAACAACCGGCCGCCGGCCTTTTTAAGGAAGACCCATTCCCCTGTGGTGGGATATACTTTGATGCTGTTGTTCCGGTATTCGAGGATGCGGTCGGAGGCCTGGAAGAAAACGGATTCCCGGTATATCTCGATCCGCCAGATATCCGCAAACCTGCTTTGCTGCCGGGGGATCAGGCTTTTGAGGGAGGTGTAAACGAGGTTGCCGTTAGAGCCGGGCGCGTAATATCCGATCTCATCCTGCCCGCCGACATAAATCCGGTCGTTCTCATCCGTTGCCAGCGCACGAACGATCGTTTTGTTGGGAAGGGGGTAAAGCTTCCAGTGACTGCCGTCGTAGGTGATCATCCCTTCATTATTGCCGAAGTACATGATACCCCGGTTATCCTGACGGATATCCCAGGTTTGGGTACCTGCCTGGAAGTCGTTTTTGCTGTAATTGATGATCTGGGGTAAACCGATCGTGTTTTGTCCGGATAGGGACAATGACAAACATAACATGGTAATTACAGGGTACAAACGGTTCATGTATTAAAGGTATTACTTTTTGATGTAGTGATGTAGTAGTCGATATTTATTGATTATCAATTGAATTGGGTATTTATGATGTAGTCAGGATGTAGCAGGATTTGAGCGTCTGTGCAAAGGTTGGGGTAATTTACATACACATCAACCAAAATTTCCACATTATCAAACCACGTTGCTAAATGCGTTAAACAAAACCAAATCTCACGTATGAAAAAAATCCTTACCCTAATGATCCCTTTACTGCTATCGATCGTTATCCTGGCAAAGGGACAACAAAAAACGGTCACCGGCCGGGTAACGGACAATAATGGAACACCTGTTCCGGGTGTGACCATCATTGCGCAGACCAGTAAAGCGGGTACCGTCACCAATGCAAACGGGGAGTTCCGGCTGGTGGTTACGCCTGCGGACCAAATCCTCAGGGTGACCGCCATGGGCTTTACCGCCCGGGAGGTAGCCGTTTCCGACGCTCCCATCAACATCACGCTGCAGGTATCTGCGTCAGACCTGGGAGAAGTAGTGGTGGTGGGTTATGGCACCCAGAAGGTCACCAAGGTGTCCGGCGCCATATCCACCGTAAAGGGGGCGGATATAGAGAAACTACGGCCGGTCAGACTTGAAGAGGCTCTCCAGGGAAGGGCCTCCGGCGTAAATGTGATACAGGGCGGCACACCCGGCTCCAAGCCCACTGTATTGATCCGGGGCATCCCATCTTATGTAGGAACGGACCCGGTGGTGATCGTGGACGGTATCCCCCAGACCCTCGACGATCTCAACGCCATCAATCCTGCAGACATCGAATCGTTGAACGTATTGAAAGATGCGGCCACTACGGCCATCTATGGTGTGAAAGGCGGCAACGGCGTGATCGTGGTTACTACCCGTAGCGGCCGTAGGAATCAGAAAACGGAGATAGGGGTGAATGCCAATGTAGGTATGCAGGAAGTGCAGAACCTCATCGGTGTATTGAATGCCTCCGAATATGCCGGTATTATCAATGAAGGCAGCGTAGCCTCCGGCGGTCCCGTCATCTTCCCCGATCTTTCCAAACTGGGTGCCGGCACCAACTGGCAGAAGGAGGTCTTTCACCGGGCTATGATGCAGAACTACGGCGTGAATGCCAGAGGCGGTAGCGACAAAATCGGGTATTTCGTGTCCGGAGGTTATCTCGGGCAGGACGGAATTGTTGGCGGAGGCAGTAAATCGAATTTCAACCGTGTGAACGGAACCGCTAACCTGAATGCGGACATCACTTCCCGGTTGAAACTCATCGTCAACACCAGCTACGTCAACCTCCGGAGCAAGGGGATACTGGAAAACTCCTTCAACTCCATCATCGGTAGTGCGCTGAACTTCGATCCCACCGTTCCGGTATGGAACAACGTACCGAATACCGTAGGCAAATACGGGTTCAGCAACCTCATCCTGTCTGAAATATTCAACCCACTCACGAAACTGGACAATACCTATAATCAATCCAACGGGAACAAGCTGTATGGAAAAGTAGAGTTACAATACGATATATGGAAGGACCTGAAGCTGACTACCCGTTTCGGCTATACGAACTGGGATGAAACCGGCAAAAGCTTCACGCCACTTGCGTTCTACGGTCCGCTTAACGTAGAGAACACGATGAATGCGGATGGTTCTGCCGTGGTGGTGAAGAATGGTTATGGCGAGGTGTCGTCCAGCGCGCATAACAGCGTACGGGAGTACCGGAACAGCGCATCGAGCTTCTTGTCTGAAACTTTTGCCAACTATAATTTTTCCATCAAAAAAGATCATCATTTCGAAACTGTGCTCGGGTTCTCTTTATCGAAAAGCAACGCGAGCGGCATGGATGCCTCCCGGCAGGATGTGCCTTTCAACTCCTGGCAGTTTGCTGCAATTACAGCCGCTACGGGTGAGAACTCCGCGGGAATGGTCTACTTCCGGGATACGGTTATCAACGGCGTAGCGCAAAAGGTGCGGGACGGCAAAGGGGATATCGCTCCCAACCTGAATGCCCGCGGTTCCAGTACTTATCAGTCGTTCCGCAAGAACCTCTCTTACTTCGGCCGTATCAACTATGACTACAGGGAGAAATACCTGGCTTCCTTCACCGCAAGAAGGGACGGTTCCTATGCATTTGGTCCGGATAACAAATTCGCTAATTTCTTCTCCGGATCGCTGGGCTGGGTGGCTTCGGCGGAAGATTTCTTCCATTCCGGTTTTATACAGTATTTGAAGATACGCGGCAGCTACGGTACCATCGGTAACGAGAACGTAACTCCGCAGTTCGTCAGCATCGTTACGGGCGGACCGAATTATGTAGACGGTAACAATAACGGATACACCTTCGGAAATGCTTTTCTGCCGGGATCTACGGTCGGTTCCTACGCGAACCCCGCACTGGCATGGGAAAAGCAGACACAATCCAATATCGGGCTGGATGTAACTTTCTTCCGTAATAAATTCTCTTTTACGGCGGATTACTTCCGGAAAGAAACGAAAGGTCTGTTGTTCACTTCCATCGCATCGCTCTACCTTGGTACCGCGCAGGTACCGCCCAGCAACATCGGTTCCACAAGGAGCAGCGGGGTAGACATGATGTTGTCTTACAACGATAATTTCGGGAAGGATTTTAATCTGAACACTTCGCTCACTTTTACCACCGCCCGGAATGTAGTAACAGCCACTAATTCCGATAATTCCGCGGTGCTGAACGGCGGCTATTATTTCAATGGCCAGTCGCAATCCGTCACCAGGTTTGAAAAAGGCCAAACACCCGGTTACTTCTACGGTTACAAAACAAACGGGCTCTTTCAAACGCAGGCGGATATTGACAAGGCGCCCCGGCAGGATGGCGCTCAGCCCGGAGATATTCGTTTCGTGGATTGGGACGGCGATAAAGTGATTTCCGATAAAGATAAAACCAAGATCGGTGATCCGTTCCCGAAATTTACAATGGGCTGGAACCTTAACCTGGCTTACAAAGGCATTGATTTCTCCATGTTCACCTACGTTTCCGTGGGCAATGATGTGTACCGCGCGTATGAAAGGAACGCTAACTATACCAACAAATTCAGAGGCGTGCTCGATCGCTGGACCGGCCCGAACAGTACCAACGATGCCAGGAACCCGCGTTATTCCTTCACCGATGCCAACAGCAACATCCGCGTATCTGACCGGTATGTGGAAGATGGCTCTTTCGCCAAGATCAAGAACATACAGTTAGGGTATACTCTGCCCGGCGCCTGGATGAAAAGATCAGGGTTCAAACAAGTGTACGTTTACCTGCAGGCCAAGAACCTTTATACGTTCACGAAATATTCCGGTTTCGATCCTGAAATACCCGGAGGCATTATGGATACCGGGGTGGACCGCGGGGCTTATCCGCAGGCGAGAACCTGGTCTTTTGGCGTAAACCTTAAACTGTAATGCTATCAACTAAAAAAACGACACATGCAAAACATCATAAAAACAGCAGGCGTGTTATTGTTGGTCACTACCATGGCCTCCTGCAAGAAGTGGGTGGATTACCAGCCCCGGCAGGATTACAAGGTCACCGACCAGGACTACCTGCGGTCCGAATCAGATTACCGCACGATGGAGGTCAGTGTGTATTCTCCGATACAATGGCTAAACCAGGCTGTGCCGATCGGGGATATCGCTTCCGATAATTCCGTTACCGGCGGCGAGAATGCATCCGATGTATTAGGGTTGCAGCAGATAGATGATTATACGCTCACCCCCAACAATGACTACCTCACAGAGATCTGGCGCAGCGCCTACGAAGGCATCAACCGCGCCAATTACCTGCATCAGTTCAAGGCTAAGAACCCTGCAGGCATGGCGGTGGATTTTCCGGGTAAGGATGCAATGTACGGAGAGATTTATTTCCTGCGTGCATACTATTATTTCACGCTGGTGAAGTTCTTCGGGGATGTACCGTTGTTTGTGGACAAACGGTTGACGCTGGCGGATTCCAGAACGTTGAAAAGAGCCCCTCGCGCCGATGTTTACAAACAGATCGAAACAGACCTCAACAACGCGATCAATGTATTACCGCCTGCAGCATCCCAACCCGGCAGGGTCACCAAATATGCCGCGCAGGCATTGCTGGGTAAAGTATTGCTCTACCAGAATAAATTCGATGCCGCTGCAGCCATGCTGGAAAACGTGATCAGCGGGCCGTTCAATTTAGTACAGGATTTCGGGAGCATCTTCCTGCAAGCCGGGGAGAACGGACCGGAATCAATTTTTGAGATACAATATTCCAATCTCTCCCCTTACTACAACTGGGGCGCCGCCACACGCGGCCAGGGTAACTATTCCGTGCAGCAATGCGGCATACGCGGACTTACAGGGAGTAGTCCCTATGCACCGGGATGGAGCACCAACCTGCCCACGCAGGAGCTGGCGAAAGCTTACGAACCGGGCGATCAGCGGAAGGCCGTGACCGTGCTGGATATTGAAGCTTACAAAGCCGCCAATCCGCAGTTCAACATTACCTACCAGGTTGCACCGTACAAGAATACCGGTCTTTATAACCAGAAATACCTGCCCCGCAAAGGAGAAACATCCGGCCAGCCGGAATTGAACTACCTGAACAATTTCAGGACCATTCGCTTTGCGGAAGTACTGCTCATGGCGGCGGAAGCATATAACAGAGGCACTTCGCCGAATGATGCCAAAGCGCAACAGTACCTGAACAGAGTACGTCAGCGTGCTTTCAGTGATCAGCTGCACAATATCACCGCTTCCGGCGATGCCCTGAAACAGGCCATCTGGGCGGAGCGAAGGCTGGAGCTGGCCATGGAGGGGGATCGCTTTTTCGATTTGGTGAGAACGGGAAGGGCAGCTACAGTGATCACCGGCTTCAAATCCGGCAAGCACGAGTTGTTCCCCATTCCCATACAGGAAGTGGAGATCTCCGGTTTGGAACAAAACCCTGGTTATAAATAAACCTCAAAACCAACAACCATGAAAGTATTAGCAATGCTTTTATTAATAGGTGTAATGGCAGGATGCAGCGTCAAGGAGAACAACGATATCTCTTTTGTACAAACCGCCGGTGCACCCACTGACGGCGCCGCTCTGTTTAATATCACCACCGATAACTCCGGCCTTGTCACCATTACCCCGGGCGGCGCCGGCGCCGCCTCTTTTGACATCCTTTTTGGCGATGGTACCACTGCTCCCGCGAATGTGCTTCCGGGAAAGAATACCACGCATGTGTATAAAGAAGGCAGTTATAATGTAAAGATCACGTCTAACGGCATCAACGGTAAAAAAACGGAAAGCATGCACAAGCTGGATGTAGTGTTCCGGGCGCCGGAAGAACTGAAGGTCAACACCTCGTCTGACGTACACAAGCTCACCGTGTCCGCAACGGCACTGTATGCGCCGGCAGGTTTCCAGGTGTTCTTCGGAGAAACGCAGAACGAGCAGCCTGCTGCATTGGCCGCAGGCGGCAGCGTAAGCTATACTTACGCGAATGCCGGTTCCTACAATGTGAAAGTGGTGGCGCTCAGCGGAGGCGCTGCCACTACCAGCTCCACGCAATCCGTGAAGATCTATGATTCACTGCTGCTGCCGATGACCTTTGAAGTACCAACCGTGAATTACAACTGGGGCGACTTCGGCGGAAGTATGACCACCGTTATCCCCAATCCGCAACGCAACGGCATCAACACCAGCGCCACCGTGGGGAAAATAGTGAAAGGGCCGCCGGAAGTATGGGCGGGTAATTATATTGTGCTGAGCAAACCGCTGGATTTTTCCGTGAACAAGAAG
>OFTY01000993.1_pt1 | contig 14878 bp, 26 predicted proteins | sample 1775061 | NCBI WGS metagenome assembly OFTY01 (sample SAMN08195773, study PRJEB24354) | sludge metagenome | isolation source: sludge from phenol fed wastewater aerobic bioreactor B | place: India: Nagpur | collected 2016-09-16 | reverse complement strand
TAATGCACCTAAAGTCGCCAAATGGTACTGTTCCGAATATAAGGATGATAAAGTATTTGCCATTTAGGGAAGGAGAAGGTCTCTACGTTTTTTTGTTACTGCAGGATATGATAAGTTTGATATTATTTATACACCTAAAATGCCTATAAAGTATTGTCCATATTGTGGCGCTGATTTGAAAAAGGTATACTCAAATGATGATTTTGTAAATGAAATAGAAGGTGAGACTTTTTAATATATATTTATTGAAGCAGATATACTTAACTTCTTCCCAACCGGAACGAGTATTCCTATGAGGATACTCGCACTTTGTATATAGCAGCACTATAGATCTTGAATTTTCAATTTGTATGGCACAGAAGTATAAAATCTTACCAATTTCGGAACTACTTTCTATGATTAATGATATGGATGAGCAGTTTATGTTTTCTGATTCGGCAACCATGGCGACTGTGTATAAATCTAATGAAGGGAAATATATAATTAGGCCTGCTGTGGGGTTAAAAGGATTACTGGTCTCTACAAAAGCCGATGTTGATATTATTCTCAAATCAGGTATTCCGATTGAGGAGGATAAACCCAATCCGTTTCAGGCAAATAAAGATATCATAGAAGACATCGACTCCAATAAGGATGGTTTGTTTGATATGATGAAGAGGGAGTTAGATATTCAAAGCGAATTGAACTTTGATGCGGTCTTTATAGATAATATAAGTAAAGCTTTAAATAAGAAGAAGCAAAATGATTTATATGCAAAAGTTTTTTTTCCATTAGGGGTCTATTTAGGAGAGTATTTAAGAGTAACGAAAGGTGGCAAATGGTTTTTGCAAAAGAGGTTTGGATATAACCCATATTTTGTCCCAGTGTTAGTTTGTAATGACGGATATACTTATGATCCGTGGTATAAATTAGCAGATTTTTTATTGAAAAAAAGTAATAAAGACCTGAATAAGCAACTGGAATTAGTATTGGCTAGCAAGACTTTAAAATATAAGCAATAACCAAGAGAAAAAGTATGGTTGTGATAGTTGAGCTAAACGATGATCATTATGAGATAATACCTACGTTCAATGAGGGGCCAGTAAACGACTTTTCCAGGATTCCAGGAAAGAAGTTGATTTCTCCTATAGACGTGGATGAGACGATTTTTGCCAAAGCAATTGAAGACGCGTTTCTTCTTTGTGAGCCTAAATAGTAACTAAACGACCTTAGGAAAAGTGCGGGCGCTCCAAGATGGGAACCCGCACTTTTTTCTTTCAATAGAATAATAATACAACAACAAGATAGGGGTGGCTGGCGGTTTCAACCTTCGCCAAAATTTGTTTTATGAACAATAATCAAGTAAAAAAAACGAATCGCCAACATCCTGGTCACTATTCAATTTGAAGGTAAAGAATGCAAGCAATGGCATCAGTATGTAGCAGTAACAGATCTGCATGAACTTTTGGCCGAAGAAATGACCAAGGCATTCAGTAAATTTTACGGATACAGTTGCTCTACAGATTCCTCTACCTTCTATCCGAAATCTGATAAACTGGTAAAAAGTTATGATTCTATTTTGAGGATAATACTATTTTATCCTTACAAATATTGACAATTCCTCTACTAGCTTCAACTGGTACGAGTAACGGTCTTACAAACTGGCTCAACTGGCACGGGTGTTCCTTCAGGTCACCCGTGTCTTTTATATGCACCCGGTCTTTGACTGGACTGAGCAATGAAACGGAAGGTAAAGATGCCTGTCCGGCTCTGCTTTGCAGTAACGTATGTTCTTTGATAACCTGAGTGTGCAGCACCGTACTGGTCCCGTTACCGAGGAAACACATTATTATCCCTTCGGGTTGACGATGGCGGGAATATCTTCCAAAGCCATCGGTAAACTAGAGAATAAATACCTGTACAATGGTAAAGAGAAACAGGATAAGGAGTTTAGTGATGGTAGTGGACTGGAATGGTATGATTATGGTGCCAGGATGTATGATGCGCAGATTGGAAGATGGCATGTAGTAGATCCATTAGCGGATAATTATTATTCTCATTCTCCATATAATTATGTTCTAAATAATCCTTTATCTGTGATAGATCCAGATGGTCGAGGAGTTACGTCTACACATACCGATTCGACAGGCAAAGTTCTAGCTGTATTTAACGATGGTGATAATTAGCGAAATGGGTTATAGGTAATTTAAATAGTCGAAATGTTTTTGCCGCAAAAAAATGGCTTGCGACTAATTCTAAACCTAAAGGTTCTCTTGATATTAAAAACAAACTTGGGCACTCAACAGGCTATTTGCTTAATGGTAAATATGTAACGGGGGAATCGATAGGTAATTATCTATTCGGAATGAATCTTGAATCTTTAAGATTAAGTACAATATGGGATAATCTTCTAAATCCGTTTACAAATAAGGAAGGTATATTTGATATGGCTGCAGTAGAATTTGGTAGACTACACAATAGCAGTAATCATGTCAATAATCCATCGATTCCTCCTTATTATGGAGAAATACCTTATTCTGGTCGGATGGTAGTTCTCGGTTATTATGGGGGAAATAGCGATAATCCTATTTTTAAAACTACAGGGCACTTTCGCGGAGATTCAAAGTACGAAAAACAATAAAAATAAAATGAAAACAAAACTAATAAACCGGATCACTATAACTTCTTTAACTTTAATGATTGTTTTTCTTTTGCCAAAATGTAAGTCACCACTAAAAGAAAACGAACAATTAGTTTTGATCGATTCACTTCAATTAAACAACGATAAAACATTGTATTGGTTTTATTTGGCAGATAAACTTGGAGGTAAATCGGTGAGCTACCTTTCTATTAGTAAATCTCCTTGTGATATATCTTCTTCAAATGCAGCTGTAAGGGGAGACATGCTTTATGAAATTAATGTAGTGAAGAAAGATTCGATCTTTGTTACGTCATATAAGGGGTTTGAAATTTTAAAAAAGACTCCCCCCTTTGTTTTTGTCAATAAGGATTTTAAATATGGGCAATCATTTATCCGGCATGGTATAAAACAGGAAATCTCAATAGAAGAAGTATGTAAATAAATTCCTAAATCGGTGTAAATGCACTGATAGTATAATCTTACCAACTAACGCAAGTCTTGCGAAGCGGACTCGCGTTTTTTATATTTACCCGGTCTCTGACCGGTTTTTCTTGGTGTAAACGAGTATTCCTTAATTGTTGAAATTATTCAGAAATCATTGTAGTTTGGTGTTGAGTAGATGATTCTGAAGAATTGCTATGGGCGGCTGAAAGCCACAGAATAAAACTTCGAGACTACAAGTCTCGAAGAGCGATAGACAAAAATTTGTAATTGATTAAGCCTTTGACTGATGATTTTTAAATAGGATGTTCTTAACTGACGCGAGTGTTCCTTTAAAACACTCGCGTTTTGCATATGAGACCGGTCCGTGACCTGCTTAAGCAATGAAATGGAAATTAAGGATGCCTGTCCGGATCTGCAAAGCAGAGACGGATGTTCTTTGATAACCAGCATGTACAGCACCGGACTAGCCCCATTACCGGGGAAACGAATTATTATTCCTTTGGACTGACCATGGCAGGGATTAGTTCTAAAACTATCGGTAAACTGGAGAATAAATACCTGTACAACGGTAAAGAGAAACAGGATAAGGAGTTCAGTGATGGTAGTGGACTGGAGTGGTATGATTACGGTGCCAGGATGTATGATGCGCAGATTGGAAGGTGGCATGTGGTGGATCTGTTAGTAGACACGATTAAAAGGATTACCAATTGATGGTAGCAATAAATTGGGTGAAATGGATTTGAATGCCCAAGTTGATAAAGCATACCCTACTGCAGGGGAACAATCTAAGCTATTATTATTTGGTCATACACATATCGCTGGATATTTGGGTGGCTTTACAGGCGGTGATGGTTCTGCAATGGGAAGTCAAGTAACTTTTGGAGCACCGACTGCTCCAGAGGATTATCAAAACTTTCTTTATCGGAATAATAATGGGGCAGAAAAAGGGAGATCTCCTGCTCTTTTATTGACACCATGGGGTACAACAGTATATGGGTCATAACAGTCAGCGAATAGCGGTACAAATAATAGTTATATAATATATAAATCTTTAAAATGAGGAGAGTACAAGTTTTAAAACAAACAATGTGGCTTTTATTAATATGTATGCTTTTTTTTGCATGTCAAGATGATAGGAAAAAGATAGTTAACAAGCCATCCATGGTAGACCTTATCAACGACTCCGTTACAAAAGCTGTAATTAAAAAATTTGGATTTCCCTATTCTGATAATCTTAATCTCGATAGTAATAGTTTGCTTTTTTATTGCGTGAGAAGCTATGATACAACTTCATTAATATATCTTCAAAAGCATAATAAAGATATCCAGGGTGTTTTTTATATTATACTGCCCAATTATCATCGTTTCGTAACTGATTACGCAGATCAAAAATCGAATCTTTTATTTTTTGAAGGATATAGTTTTGTTATCGACTCTGTAGCTTGGACAGCTCTTAAAAGCCATGCCGATTTAGTACTACAGTATAAGGGTAATCCAGATATAAGAAAAAATTATACAGACGGGTCGACTTATGCACTTTATTATAATTCGCAATCTAGGCACGGAAATAGTTATGATGAAGCTATATACGAAGGGTTTGATAGCTCTTTAAAAAAAATGTTTTTAAACGACTTAATAAAGCTACGGAAACCAATTATGCATAAAGTTAAATAGGAATCCCTTTTCTAACTAACATAGATGTTCTTTAATGGTATCAACTGGCGCGAGCGTTCCTTCAGGACGCTCGCGTTTTGTATATGTATCGTTCTCTGATTAGGATGAAGTAATGAAGTGTATAGTAAGGATGCCTGTCCGGATCTGCTTTGCAGAGACGGATGTTCTTTGATAACCTGAGTGTGCAGCACCGGACTGGCCCTGTTACCGAGGAAACGTATTATTATCCGTTCGGGTTGACGATGGCGGGGATATCTTCTAAGGCTCAGAACTCCGAATACAACGAGAACAAGCATAAGTTTAACGGAATCGAGCAGAATACAGATTTTGATTTAAATATGTATGATGCTTTTACAGAAATCTTGATCCGCAAGTTGGAAGATGGTGGCAGATTGATTCAAAGCCTACAGATTTTGAAAGTCCTTATGCTGCAATGGGTAATAATCCGGTTAAACTTAATGATCCGTCAGGCGATACTTCCATTTTTTATAGTTATCAAGGGAAGAGCATCTTGACAGTCAATGATAAGGGGCCTAATAGAACAGTCGTTCTTTCTGAAAATAATGAAGAAGCATTCTATCGGAGTTATTATGAGAACTTTGCATTGGTGCCTGTTGATAAAGAGACTTAAATGCTATGAGCAATACACTTAGGTCATTTGGTACAAGTTATGATATTGCATCTTTTGAGATTTTCTATGATAAAAATGCGCAATCTATACCGCTACTAATATAGCAGGTATATCCACAGAGTGTATGACTGAATTCAAAATAAATGAAAAACCCACAAAATTATATGCAGAGGTAATGGGGAATTTAGTTATGAAGAACGGTATAGTAACAGTAGGAGAAGGTAAATCCTCTACGGGTGATTTAGTTGGATCTGACCCTAATCAACTACCAGCGGAGAAAGGAGCGGTTGGTCATATACACACGCATCCTGTTGCATCTGATGTGACTCTTACATACATGAAAAGAGGGTCGTCTGATGGAGGTCGATTTAGAGCAGGTCCATCTCCAGACGATCGAAAAGAGGCAGATAAAAATAAAAATGGGGTTAGAAATGTTGTCGTAGATCAAAAAAACGTATACTTAATAAACGGGCAATCAAGCCAAACTGTAATAATACCAAGGAGAAAATAGTATGAAATATATAGCGACGATATTATTTACAATAATATTATGTAGTTGTAATCTGCAACAAAATGAAGAAAAAAACCGGATACAAACTCCAAAAGGTAGCGTTGCCAGGAAATATCCCCCAATAATTGATTCCTTAGGGTTTCAGGCATTATATGACAAGACTAAGTGGACATTATACTGTATTTACAGTGATGACACCTGTTTAGTTAAAAATAATTTTCCCGTAACAGAAGGGAAAACATTTGGATCATTGGATTTAAAGTTCGAAGAGCTTAGACAACAAAATGATACTATTGAATTTTCTTTTTGCTTCTATATAAATGATACTTTACGTTATGATATAACGACCATGAAAAATCCTAAGAGACTTGCTACAGGGATTGGATATAGAAAGGGTAACGATAGTATTTTATTTTATATTTCGGAAACTACGATGCGATATTTTTGGGAAAAGGGCTTAAATAGTAGATATGCAAATCCATTACAGCCAGAAGTAATAGCCTATATTAGGAAAAATAAAGAAAGTCTGAATCCTTGGTTTAAGGAAGAAGCAACTAGAAAAGGGTTTTTACATTAGGCCTAAGCGCGAGTTAGCTTTGCCAAATTCGCGTTTATATGTGCCCAACTGGCGCGGGTGTTCCTTCAGGACACCCGTGTCTTTTTATATGTACCCGGTCTCTGACCGGTCTGAGCAATGAAACGGAGGATAAGGATGCCTGTCCGGATCTGCAAAGCAGAGACGGATGTTCTTTGATAACCTGAGCGTGCAGCATCGCAGTGGACCCATTGTTGAAGAAACCCATTATTATCCCTATGGATTAACTATGGCTGGCATCAGCTCCAAAGCTGTTGGAAGGATTGCCAATAAATCCCGCTATAATGGCAAGGAACAACAAGATAAAGAGTTCAGTGATGGTAGCGGTTTAGAATGGTATGACTATGGTGCCAGAACTTACGATGCACAAATTGGTAGGTGGAATCAAATAGACGCATTGTCAGATAAAGTGCGCAATGCAAGCCCCTATAACTATGTGTTGGATAACCCGGTAAATCTGATTGACCCCAATGGCCTGGAAGCGCAGGGTGGGGATGATCCTAAGCCTAAGCATAGTATAAAGGAAATACTGCAATACGGAAGTGGATCGCCATATTTTGTGGGGTTAATGAAGAAAGCTGGAATTACAATGGAAAATGCAGAACAATATATTCATTTTGACGGAGGTAATGAGCAATATAAAACCAATACGCGTCCGATCGACAATTCCGATAATATTTCTTTGAACCTAAAATTTAATTTAGAGGAGAGCGTCTTGGCATTAGCACATGAAATGACTAATCTTAGCATGCGGTTTGAATTTATGAAAGTTTTTATAGATATATCAAATGGTAAAATTACAGCCGATGAATATGCAACTAAAGCTCTTACGATAGAGTCTGAGTCTATATTTAGTCAATACAAAGTGGCTAAAGAATTGAACATTACCAGCTTTGGAAAAAATGCGTTGAAATCAAGTAATAGGGATTTGAGAAATTTTGTTAAAGGAAAGTTTTCTGAGGCTGATTTGAAGGAAAATTTGAAGAATGGAATTATGGATTTTTACGATCCGGGTACGAGAGAGAGCTTATGATATCTATAAAAGATGGGGAGAAAAACTATTAAAAGCATATTTCGAGCGAATGGAAAAAGAGCTGGCACCGTCAGATTCTTCAGGGACGTCTTGCCGTTGTGTGGTTCCTCCGTGGGTTATGAAGGATCAATTTTCAACAGCAGCAACTATAGAATTAGGAATACATTAAATAAAAGTATATTTTATGGGATTCGTTAAAGCCATCATCCGGACTTTTGTTTTCACACTACTAAGCATACTCGGTTTTTTTACAAGTAATGCGCAAAATCCAAAGAAGATTGACTGGGATAAGTATTTTTCAAATGATTCTGTAAAATATCATATTCTACTTGTAAGTCCGAGCGCTCTCTCCAAACATGGACCAGCCACGATGAGGTATGTTGTGAGTATAAATATGACAGACAAAGTGAGGAAGTATTTATTAAAGAAAGACACAGCATTTTGGCAAGCGCATTTGGCAGATAGCAGAACCGATTGGGGTACCAATATTGTCCTTTATGATCTTTATAGTGAAAATGCTTTCTTTTTTATAGATAATAAAACCAGAGAGCAATGGTTGCATATGAAGGGAATGGATGTAGCAATGTGGCGAAAACTCTTTCTCTTAATGAAAAAGAGATGACGGAAAATTGCGTAAGAATATTTAAAAGATATTTGAATGAATTTGTATGAAGTATGTGTGTCGCTATAAAATTTTGGTTTACAGATATTGTAAAAAATTAATTGTAGTATTTATTGTTTGCCTATTGTACTTAACTGTATCATCGCAAAAAGCCAGTGCGTTTAATTGGGACAGATATCTTTCAAATGAATCGGTAAAATTTAGACTATTGTTTGTTAGCCCAAGTGCTGTATCCAAGAAAGGACCGCCAGTAGCACAATACGTTGTTAGCATTCTTATGACTAATAAAGAAAGAGAACGATTAAGAAAAATGGATACTGCCTTTTGGTACAGTCATTTGAATGATACCAATACGGATTTTGCTACTAGCCTCATGCTACATCATCTTTATCACGAAGATGCGGGTGTTTTCATAAATCGTAAAACGCGGGAGCAATGGCTACCTGCGAAAGAAGCTGATATAGAATGGTGGAAGGCGTTTTTTCGATTAAGTAAGAATCGGCACTATTGGAAATACTCCTAAGAGTAATTGAATAAAAGAGAGTATCCAGCTATGGATGTTCTCTTTTATATACAACTACCGGTTTCTGGTAGCAGGAAGGGTAGTGCTTTTAAAGAAATTATATGAGATTCTCGAAAAATATGACTGCTTTTCTTTTCATACTACTTAGCATACTTGTTTTTATTACAAGTAATGCACAAAATCCAAAGAAGATTGACTGGGATAAGTATTTTTCAAATGATTCTGTAAAATATCATATTCTACTTGTAAGTCCGAGCGCTCTCTCCAAACGTGGTCCTGCCACGATGAGATATGTTGTAGATATTGATATGACTGAAAAAGAAAGGAAGTTTTTAATGAAGAAAGATACAGCATTTTGGCAAGCGCATTTGGCAGATAGCAGAACCGATTGGGCTACCAATATTATCCTTCATTGTCTTTATGATGAAGACGCTTTCTTCTTTATAAATAATAAAACCAGAGAGCAATGGTTATTTAAGAAAGAGTTGGATATAGCTAAGTGGCGAAGGATCTTTCTATTGGCAAAAAAGAGATAAGAATTAAGGTACTTGGGAATTCTCATAAGATAATAGAGGGATTAGTATGGATTATGTTTGTTTTTATAAACCTCTTTTTGATAGTCTTTTTAAGAAATCAATTGTAGCCTTTGCTATATGCTTATTTTCGTTAGCCGGTTTTTCGCAAAAATTCAATGCGGTTAATTGGAATAGATATTTTTCAAATGATTCTGTAAAATTTGACATATTATTTGTTAGTCCCGATCGTACTTTAAAAGGAGGACCCGATATAGCGCAATATGTTGTTAGTATAAGAATGCCAAAAAAAGACAGGGAGCAATTAAGTAAAATGGATACGATTTTTTGGTACAGTTATTTGAACAATACAAATACCGACTTTGCTACCAGTCTTATGCTATACCATCTTTGTAATGGAGATGGGGTGTTTTTATCACACGTAAAACACGGTAGCAATGGCTACCTGTCAAAAACCTGGATATACAAAAGTGGACAGATTTTTTCAGAGCAAATAAGAATCGGCTGTATAGGAAATAGTTTCGTCAGTATTGGAATTAGAGCAATTGCATATAATTGGGTACTCGCTTTATTTTACCAATGGACTGATTGTGGGGCGTATGTATTGGTATTTATTTAAGCTATTAAACAATTTTGGTATTTATCATATACATATTTTATTTGCCTGCATCGTCGCAAAAAGCCAATACTGTTAATTGGGACAGATATCTTTCAAACGATTCTGTAAATTTCAGATATTCTTCGTTAGCCCTGATAGTACTTTAAAAAAAGCCCCTGATATAGCGCAGTATGTTATTAGCATACAGATGTCCAAAAGTGACAGTAGCAATTAAGTAAGATGGATTCGATCTTTTGGTACAGACATTAAACTGATACCAACACAGATTTTACTGCCAGTCTCATGCTATATCATCTTTACTATGGCGATGGGAGTATTTTCATCACACGTAATGGCACGTCATAGACCCAATGTGTGAGAAAATGAGAAGATGGTCACCTTATGTTTATGGATTCGATAATCCTGCTAGATTTTGGACCCGGATGGAATGGCTACTGTTGATCCCGTGAAGCGATACAAATGGGCAGATGCCGCGGCAATTGCATGGGCACAGCTATATTACAAAAGGACAAATGATAGTTACGGCCAGGCAGAATATTCATCGTTGATATATAAATATACGGTCGGGAAGAAGACATACTATTCATTTACCGAGGGCGTTAGGTTTGATGGTAAAAGGGAGGCATTTATGAGCTCCCCGGGTCCAACTGGTCCAAAGCATAAGGTTCCAAATGGAGCCGTTGAAGTAGTTGGATTTATACTTTCCCATACATTCGCAGAGGGGAATGCAAATCAGGAAGTACCAAGTAAAAGGACCATTGCGCAAGGGGGGATGAGTATATAATGACAAATATCGATGAGATAGATTACTATCTTGTTACGCCATTAGGGAAATTGGAGGCCTATCGTGCTGAGGAAAGTGCTTCAAGCCTGATAGCATCATGCAATCCCCAAACTGATAAGTTTACACCCAACGTTCCCGGATTAAATGGGATTAAAACAAATGATGATCTTAAACCTTACGATACAGAACCACCTATACCTCCGGGAAGTGCCAGATACCATTGGGATTAAACGGTTACCAGACAATCTTAAATTTAAGGGACCCGAAGGTCAGAAAATTGGTGATGCCGGGCCTGCAGTGAATAAAAGGCTCTATGACATGTTTGATATTCGATATTTAAAGTAACAATATGAAAAAAAAGCTCACTAAAACGTTTTCAATCGCTTTGGTATCTCTGGCTATAATGCTGTTTTCATGTAATGATGTGAAGCAGGACGGGAAGAAAGCTGATGTTACAAAAGACAGTATTACGCGTGACATTCCCGCTTACTACAGTTCTGCCGATTACCAGAAAATGAGTCAGAAGCAATTAGCTCTAATGGGGCTCGGATCTTTGCAAAATGGGTATCCGGGGCAGCAGATACGTGTTTGGTTTAAAGAGAAGGGTGATTGGCTGTTGATCCTGTCGCGGAAGGATAGCAGTTGGCATGCTGCTCTGTGGAACTATACATTTAACTATGATCCCGTAACCGATACATTAGTTTCAATATCAAAGAATGAGAAAGATATGGTGCCGAAAATGGGTTTCCAAAAGTTCTCGGACAGTCTTCTCGCGTTGAAGATATTTACGCTTCCGGACTATAATTCGTTACCTAATTATTCTATGGGTACCGATAGCTATTCCACTGTAGTTGAAATTGGTACGCCGACCAGTTATCGGATATATTCTTATGCTGATCCGGCTTTTCACCAGAAAGAGTTTTGGCAAGCGAAGAATATTGTACTGATTGAGCAGCTAATAAAAGATCAATTTAATTTGACGGCGGAGTAGGTGGAATGATGTCTCTGTAATACAGTGACGGATATTCTTTGATAACCTGAGTGTGCTGCACCGGACTGGCCCCGTTACCGAGGAAACGCATTATTATCCGTTTGGGCTCACCATGGCGGGAACATCCAGTAAAGCCATCGGTAAACTGGAGAATAAATATCTCTATAACAGTAAAGAGAAACAGGATAAGGAGTTTAGTGATGGTAGTGGGCTGGAATGGTATGATTATGGTGCCAGGATGTATGATGCACAGATTGGTAGGTGGAATCATATTGATCCACTAGCTGACAAAATGCGTAGACACTCCCCTTACAATTATGCGTTCGATAATCCAATTAGATTTGTCGATCCCGATGGAATGGAACCTGAAACTCAGGTTGTTAATTCTAAAGGAAAAATCGTTTACGACGACAAAAAAATGATGGAAATATTTATGTATTAAATAACGATGACACTAAAGTAACTGCTTCAAATGTCAATAAAGTCGCGACACAACTTGTTAAAGATCATATATGGATAGGTACAGATAGTCAACTGAAAGATTACGTAACCGCACAAGCAAATCAAATTGGGGCAAATTTCGGAACAATAACAGTGCAGCAATCTCCAGATTTTTCTGAAGTGGGATTTGAAACCAATATGGGAAAAGAAAGAATTGAAGGCGGAGTTGTAAAGGTATATCCTCTCGAAAACGAAAATAAAAAGATGGATGTTACTAATAAAACAGGATCCCCCAATATATTACTAGATAATGTGTATAATACGAGATCTACCTTAGAGCATGAAAGTCAACACCAGTTACAAGTGCCTAGTGTAATGACTTTTAAGAATCATAATGAATTTACAAAATGGAAAGAAATTAATGCGATAGATAAAGAAATGAAAACGCAGTCGTATCAAAATGCTACTCCTGGATTTAAAAGATTGGTAGTGAAAGAGAAAGAAAGATATAAGAAAATGTAAAATGATATATTATGAGCAAGATATATTTACTGTTGTGGCCTTTATCGTTTTTCTCGAATTGCAGTACAAATAATCATTCTTTTGTACAGTTGAAAGTCGTTCCTCAATTTGAAGCTTATAATAAGATGAAGCTCAGTTTTTTTATACTATCTAATAGAGATAGTACTTTTTTGTGGGATTGGAATGCTCTTTCGGTAGAGACTTCAAATGTCGAAAAGGATAATCTTATCTCTTCTATAGATGGGCCAGAGGATATTCTTAAAAAAATAAGCAATTCGCAAATTGTTATTGAGAATAAAAAGATGAGTAAACGTTTTTTTTCTGACGTAAGGCTGTTTGAAGGAGAAACTGTCGATGTTAAAACATTTTTTAGAGCAGGCGATTCTTATGATACAATTAGAGCTCGTGCAGGGAAAGAATTTTTTATACAATCGCGGTCTATCGATGTCAATAGGTTTAAGATAATAGAATCTGACACGACGATTAGACTTCATTATCTTTTTAAACCAACAAAAGAACAAGAGTCTGTTGGATTTAAACCTCTAATAATTACGTCAGAGTGGTTTAGTCTTAAAGGATCATGTTAATGTAAATGCGGGTAAAATTGCAGAAGTGGGAAGGGTTGAAAAGGGAAATGTGAATCCAGGAGAAGAATTTTTGGCTAGTTATTTTGCATCTAAAGCGGTATTACCTCGTGAGCCGGTTATCGAGAACTATTACTATAGAAGATCTGTAAGTCCTGTGAATATGATAATATATTATGCACAACAACCTTCTATTCTCATAAATAAGTATATGGATAAGATTAAAGATCTTTTGATGGGGGTAGATAAATCTCATCAGATTGAAACTATCGAGTTAATTAAGAAGACCACAGGTATCACCATAAAATTATAATTTGTTATGTTTATTCGTTTTAAGTTGCTTATTGTGTTTTGTGCCTTTGTTATGAGTAATCTTGTTGCTCAGAACTACCATTCTGATAGCCTGGATATTAAAATAAAGAATAAGAATAACTTTATAGTAAATGATTATTCAGACTTAAATATTGATATTGTTTATTTATCAGGTAAGAAAAATCAAATGGTATATAAACAGTTTGAAAGTGCTTATCGTTCTGTATTCGGAAACTGCTTTTTTGAATTGTACACATATGATTCAGCTATTGGTTCATATCGAAACATAACATTAGAAGTGTCTGGTGGTACGCATCCCCCAAAAGATTTTAAGAGTGAAGATGAAATTTGGTCATTTGATCTTGAAAAGCAGCCATTAGGGAAAGGTAAAGAAAAAGTATTGACTTTTAACTTGATAGATTTTTTGCACGCCTTACCCAAAGGAGTTTATTCATTGAAAATCTTTTTAAGAACGGGAAATATTTATGGGTACGATAGTCAAAAACAAATTGTTACTAATAGTATTATTTATTTAGAATCTTCAGTTATGAATTTTGAAGCCAGTCGTAACATTTATACACCGAATAAAATTAAGTAAAGCTGCTAAATTGATACGATGCACCAACTAGCGCAAGTCTTGCGAAGCGTACTCGCGTTTTTTATATGTACCCGGTCTCTGACCGGAATCACCCTTATTATTAAATATATTATTATGTTTAGAGTTTGTTTATTCTTAAGCTTAATATGTTTTATAAGTTGTGTTAGGAAATACATGAGAACAACAGTTGTTTGTGATAACAGGCTTTATCTGGAACATTTCGAAATAAACCCTGCAGGAGTAAACGAGAGCTATTTAACAGACTCTTTAAATTTTAGGATTCATGTTGGAAAATATGATAGTGAGCATGAAAATATTCGTTGTGTATGTAACGGAGATAGTGTGTTTATTCAAAAGATAGCAACTATAGATACTTCAGGAGTTCGAAAAGTAATTGAGTTAACAACTTATAGTTTGAGTAGTTTAAAGGAAAGACACGATTTTAAGTAAATATCATTTTTTGATTGATACTTGTATTTTTAAGAATACAAGTCAATTTCAACTGGGGTGGGTGTTCTTTCAAGACACCCGGGTTTTTTATGCATCCGGCCTCTGACCGTCTTTAACGGACTTAGAGTTACAAGGTTCTGAGGAAAGGACATATGTTCAGGCAGAAAATTGGTATGGGAAGGGTGCAGTACAATGCAAAAGATAACTCTATTATGGGGGTGGGTTACTATGGGTCGGAAACTGTAAATGTATTAATCGAAGCAAAAAGGGTAGAGCGAATTGTAAATGCAAGAACGAATACAGTAATTATTACGTGTAATAGACAGTATTTAATCTGACAGTGAGGGATTATTAGTTTTATAGGGTCAGGATATATTTTACGCTGCTGGTG
>OFTY01000989.1_pt1 | contig 14905 bp, 19 predicted proteins | sample 1775061 | NCBI WGS metagenome assembly OFTY01 (sample SAMN08195773, study PRJEB24354) | sludge metagenome | isolation source: sludge from phenol fed wastewater aerobic bioreactor B | place: India: Nagpur | collected 2016-09-16 | reverse complement strand
TAAAAGATAAATTTATCTTTTACTTTGCAGTAGCTAAACTCAGATACATGAAAACAGTTGTAAAAACCAAAAGTGTATATGAAAAACCTTTGCAAAAGGATGGTTGCCGTGTATTGATAGACCGGCTTTGGCCAAGAGGATTAACAAAAGAGAGAGTGGCTTATAATAGCTGGGTAAAGGACCTGGCGCCAAGTACCAGCCTGCGGAAATGGTATGGACATGCCCCGGAATTGTGGGAAGATTTTCAAAAACGTTATAAGGCGGAATTAAAAACGAACGATGCTGTTGAACCTTTTCTTGAAGAACATAAAGACGATAAGGTGATCACGCTGTTATATGCGGCCAAAGACCGGGAACATACGCATGCCCTGGTTTTGCAAACATATTTGCAGCATCAATTTGATAAAGAGTGATTGCTGCATATTATATAATGGACCAGGTAACCAAATTTACCTGAAAAATAATAAAAGATATTTTTATCTTTTATTCAGGAGTCTGTCTTATTTTTGCACTGTAAAAGAAATAAATGTTTTCAAAGACTTGTGAATACGCCATCCGCGCCATGATATTCATTGCACAGAAATCCAAAAATGGCAATAAGGTAGGTATCAAGGAAATTGCAAAGGGAGTTGATTCCCCGGAGCATTATATAGCCAAGATCCTGCAGGAGTTGGGAAAGAAGGGGTTATTGTTATCCCTGAAAGGACCCAATGGAGGCTTTTACCTGGACAAAGAAACACTCGAATACTCGCTGGCAGATATTGTGAAAGTGGTGGATGGCGACAAACTCTTTACCGGTTGTGGCCTTGGCCTGAAGCAATGCTCCGAAACACATCCCTGTCCCATACATCATGAATTTAAATCGCTGCGGAAAGGTATCCAGACAATGCTGGAGAAAGCAAAACTGGGCGAGTTTACGGAAGAACTGGGCAAGCGATTGACCTTTCTGAAGAGGTAAATTTTTTTGACTAAATAAAAGATAAAAAGGTATTAATATCCATAAAATGAAGTCGAACAAGTCATTAAAGCTGTTGCCACTGTTTCTTACCGGAATGCTGATAAATGCATTCCCCACCTTAGCCCAGGACGATGCGCCTTCTCATTTTTCTTTCAGTTATGCGGGGGCGCTTACCTGGGTACTGTTTTCCATACTGTTTGTTGTTTTTTTGGCAGCACTGGTGCTGAAGCAGAAAGTAAAAAACATAAGAAACAGCCGTAAAAGAAAGACAGAAGAGGAGCAGCAACGGCAATTGCAGCAGCATCTCCGCAACCTGAACAGTAAACAGATAGGAGAGATCATAAATTATAAAAAGCGCCGTAGCAGCAATGTGTTGTTGCCCTTATCGCTGATCGCGGTCTCATCTCTTGTACCGGTTGGAAAATTACTAGCGCAGGAAACAGGCAAACCTGCGGGTTCACTGCTGGGCGAAACAGGTATCCTTATTACCATTGTCCTCCTGCTGATCCCGATCCTTTTCGCGATTATTTTCCTGATCACAAAAGTGGTACATGCGCTGGACCAGACTAAGAAACGGCATAAACTGGAGGAAGCCGAAAAGCTGGCAGCTTATCTGCGTTCTTTGCCCGAAGAAGAAATAGACACTCAATTGAAAAGACGCAAAGCGGCATTGGATTATAGTCTTACTAACCGCGAACTGTCAGGCAACCAGGCTCCTGAAGATGAAAAAGGTTTATTACAGATCAACGACCAGGCAGGTCTTCCTATCGTTGCCCTTAAAAAGAAAGCGCTTCCGCGTCCTAATGTAGATCCTGCCTTATCCCGCCTGATCCTTTGGTATTTAGGCTGTGCTACTTTCTGGCTTTTATTCGGTACTACCATTGGTGAGTATGTAGGGATAAAATTCGTAGCCCCTGATGCCGATCATGTGAGCTGGCTGAGTTTCGGGCGATTGCGCCCGGTGCATACCAATGCCGTATTCTGGGGATGGGCATCATTGGGTATGCTGGGGTTGGGTTATTATGTAGTGCCCCGTGTCAGCAACACCAAACTGGCTAATATAAAATATGGATGGTACGCCTTATGGCTGATCAACGCAGCAGTTATCCTTGGCTCTATCTGCCTTATGGCAGGCATTAATAATGGTGGCGGGGAATACCGGGAATACATCTGGCCGGTAATGCTTCTGTTTGCTGTAGGAATTGTGATGACACTTGTCATTTTTCTACAGACCATTGCCCGCCGCACCACAAAAGAGATTTATATCTCGAACTGGTATATTGTTGCAGCGATCATTTTTGCCATCGTGATCACATTAGTGGCGTATATCCCTTATTGGCAGAATGGCCTGGGTGAAACGATTGTGCAGGGCTATTATATGCACCAGGGCGTTGGCATGTGGTTCATGCTTTTTACATTAGGCATTGTTTATTACTTTCTGCCTCAGCAGCTCAACAAACCTATCTACTCTTACAGTCTTGGTATTCTTGCTTTCTGGACACAGATACTTTTCTATACCCTGATCGGTACCCACCATTTTGTATTCAGTTCAATTCCCTGGTGGCTGCAAACGGTGGCTATCGTGGGCAGTGCAGGCATGGCGATACCCGTTATTGCCGGTACCACCAATTTCATCATGACTTTTAAAGGTGCATGGTACAAGATCAAAGACAGTTATACGCTTCCTTTCTTCCTTGTAGGTGTTATCTTTTATTTCACCGGCTCCATGCAGGGAACAGCAGAAGCATTCCGCAGCACCAATCTTATCTGGCATTTTACCGATTTCACCGTAGCGCACTCACACCTGACCATGTATGGTATCATTTGCTTTTTCTTATGGGCAGGTATCTATGCAGTGATCCCGCGGCTCACAGGTAAGGAAGCCCCGCAAATTACCATTGGTGCACATTTCTGGCTGGCTTTGGTCGGGCTGATGTTCTATACCGTTCCGCTGATGTATGGCAGCACGCTGAAAGGATTGTTATGGATGGAAGGCAAGCCCTTCATTGATGGCGTGATAAAGATGGCTCCTTACTGGTTGTGGCGGGCTATAGGAGGAAGTTTGATGTGGTTGTCGCACCTGTTCTTCGCTTACAATATGTACAAAATGATGGTGGCAAAACCTGTAGTCGATGTCCGGGAAACAGCCATTCAAAAACTCAACGGACCAACTGCTTCAACTCATTCAATTGTATAAATATCATTTGCTCAGAATATGGAACTATTCGATAATCATAAAAAACTTTTCGGCACTGCGGCACTGTTCTTTGTAGGATTGACCGTGCTGGTAGCCGTTATGCCTGCTATCCGTAACCAAAACATGAACCAGCCATTACCCGGTGCTGAACCCTTGAGCCCTGATGCGATAAAAGGAAAAGCATTATTCGTTGCCAATGGCTGCGTGGCCTGTCATACACAACAGGTCAGGAATATAGATATGGATAAAACCTGGGGATCACGCCCAAGCCTTGCAGCCGATTATGCTGATATCCACCGGACTGACCTATGGCGCAATACTGCAACGCTGATGGGGACAGAACGTACCGGTCCTGATCTGACTGATATCGGCAACCGGCAGCCCAGTAAAGACTGGAACCTGGTGCACCTCTATAACCCGCGCATTGTGGTAAAAGAATCCATTATGCCTGCTTATCCCTGGTTGTTCGCCGTCAAAAAAGAACCATCCAAATCAGATGTAGTAGTCAATGTACCTTCAGAATACCTCGATGGTCAGGATGGAAAAGTGGTGGCTACCAGGGATGCGATGTACCTGATCGCTTACCTGCAATCGCTCAAGCAAACAAAATTGCCGGATGGCACTGCTGCACCAGCTTTTCTGTATAAAAAGGAAGAAAAAAAGACAGCAGGTGCGGCTGCCGGTGCAGAACCCGATGGCCAGGCAATATTTACTGCTAACTGTCAAAGCTGCCATCAGGCAAATGGTGAGGGCTTGCCCGGAGCTTTCCCGCCTTTAAAAGGAAGCTCTGTTGTGTTGGGTGATAACCTCGAAATGTATGTGGACATTATCATGAACGGATATGATGCAAAAGCTGAATTTGGTGTAATGCCGCCGGTTGGCACCAATATGCAGTTTACAGAACATGAGGTAGCGGCCCTGATCAACTACGAACGCACAAGCTGGGGCAACAACGGCAAAAAAGTAACGCCGGAAGAAGTAAAAAAGATCGTGGATTTTGTAAAACTAAAAGCAGCTGAATAATGAAAAAGTTATTTTTAATAGCATTTCTGCTGTTCAATGTATTATGGGTATTGGCCTGCCCGGTATGTGAACGTAACCAGCCAAAGGTATTGAGAGGCATCACACATGGAGCAGGGCCCGACAGCAGATGGGATTATGTGATCGTATGGGCAACAGTCGCAATAGTGCTGTGTACTCTTTTTTTCTCCATAAAATGGTTGATACGTCCTGGTGAAAGATCAGACAGGCATATTAAACGATTCATTTTAAATAACGAATAAGATGAGCGATAAAAGCACCATATTCATTTTTATAGACGATGAAACCAGGCCTGTTGCCGAACTGAAATCGCCGGTGAGTTTTGACCTGGATACCCGTAAACTGACAGATGGCGAACATGTGCTGAAGATCGTCAGCAAAGACCCGACAGGTAAAGAAGGGATCCGGAAAATACCCTTCGTTGTGCGGAATGGCCCGGCTATTGCCATTGAAGGGATAAAGGAACATGCCGTGGTGGATGGCGTATTGCCCTTAATGATCAACGCATATGGCAAAGGGGATCAGAAATCTTTCCTGATCTCAGGCAGCGAAACGCCACAAAGCATTCCCTGGTGGGTGTGGACGCTTATCATTGGTTTTGCCGGATGGGCATTATATTACATGTTCCGCTATTTTTCAATAGCACAATAAAAACTATGAGCGAAAAAAAAGACATAACCACAATAGAGGATATCAAATTACTGGTAAATACCTTTTATGGAAAGATCAGGATCGATCTTTTACTGGGCGGAATATTTAATGGCGTCATCAAAGACCGCTGGCCTGAACACCTGGAAAAAATGTACCGCTTCTGGCAAACGGTATTGTTGGATGAGCATACCTATTTCGGAAGCCCTTTCCCTCCCCATGCCGAATTGCCTGTGGAACAAAAACATTTTGATGCCTGGTTAAAACTATGGCATGAAACCATTGATGAACATTTTGCCGGTGCAAAAGCGGATGAAGCTAAATGGCGGGGTGATAAAATGGCTGTTATGTTCCTTTCCAAGATCGAGTATTACCGCAACAACTCAGCAAAACCCCTGTTATGAACACAACTATAAAGCAACCCGTAGCAATAGCCTGCCTGTTTACCTGGATCGGGTTCGTATGCGCGATCAGCTTTATGGAAGCGTGGCTGAAGTTCCGGGCGCCTGGTGTAACGCTCCCGGTCGGTTTAGGAATTGGCAGGCTGGTATTCGGCGCACTCAATAAAGTTGAATGGGTGTTTGCAATAGTTGTTTGTATAAGCGTTCTAATGTACCGTAAATCCATGTTTACAGTACCAGCTATTTCATTGCTCATCATTATAGTCGTTCTTCTATTGCAGACGGTATGGTTGCTGCCTGCACTGGACGCAAGGGCAGAGCAATATATCCAGGGGCAGCCAGTGGCGCCATCCAAACTGCATGTCTGGTTTGTAGGAATGGAATTGCTCAAGGTAACCTGTCTTTTTATTACAGCAACATCTCTTTTTAAACAAACATAAAAACATACATAAAATGACAATCTCAAAAGAAAATATAGTCGGCCTTGTGGTGGCAGACGACTTCCGTACCGCCGGTATATTTGAACAGGCGGGTATCGACTTTTGCTGTAACGGCAACCGTACCATTGAAGCAGCTTGCAATGAAAAAAAGTTATCGGTAGATGAACTGATCGGCCAGCTACAGCAAACAATAAATACGCTTCCCCCTACAGAAGCAGCCATCAGCGATTATAAATCCTGGCCTTTAGATCTGCTGGCTGATTTCATCGAGAAAAAGCATCACCGGTATGTGACCACGCAGATACCCGTTATACAATCGTTTCTCGAAAAGATCGTAAGGGTGCATGGCGGCAGGCATCCGGAACTGGCAGAGATAAAAACACATTTCGATGCCTGTGCAGGTGAACTGGCCGTGCATATGAAAAAGGAAGAACTAATGGTTTTCCCTTTCATCCGGAAAATGGTGCAGGCAAAACAGGCAGGAGCAACAGAAGTGGCAGCAACACCCTTTGGTACAGTGCAAAATCCTATACGTGTAATGATGCATGAGCACGATACCGAAGGTGAGCGTTTCAGAAAGATCAAAGAATTGAGTAATCAATACAATGCACCTGCAGATGGTTGCAATACCTATAAAGCAGCTTTCGCCACCCTGAAGGATTTTGAAGACGACCTCCATCTTCATATTCATCTGGAAAACAATATTCTTTTCCCTAAATCCATTGAACTGGAAAAATCCTTCGCTTAATCAACAATGAGAAGACATGAAAGCATAGTCGCTCTTTCAAGGGATCATCATTTTGGATTACTGTTTTGCTGGAAGATAAGGCAGGGAATAAAAAAGCAAGTGCCGGCTGAAAGGATAAAGCCTTATGTGCAATATTTCTGGAACAACCACCTGCAACAGCATTTTAAAGAAGAAGAAACATTACTGTTTACAGCACTGCAGGATAATTTGGTGACACAGGCCATATCAGAGCACGATCAGATAAAGAAGTTAGTCGGGACTATTACGAGCACAGGATCCGCTCACGCGGAGCAATTGCGGTCATTGGCTGATGCATTGGACAAACATATCCGTTTTGAAGAAAGGATCTTGTTCCCGTATATCGAAGAAACCCTTTCAGCAGAAAAACTTACCCGGTTGGGGGAAAGGTTACAGCAAATACATCAGACGGGTGAAATGGATAATTATCCTGATGAATTCTGGATTTGAGAATGCCTGATAACAACCCGGTTTTGACCAGGAGCCGGGTTTGTAAAAAAATATATCCACGGGGCTGTTTAAAAGTTAGGAATCCTAACTATATTTGTATTGTCAATAGTTTTGTAAACCTAAAACAACCAGAAATGAAAAAGTCAGTTTTTTATCATGCAGGCTGTCCTGTTTGTGTTAGCGCCGAACACGATATCATCGAATTGATCGGTAAGTCCAATGTAGAGGTCGTTCATCTTGGTGAAGATAAAGGCAGGATCAGCGAAGCTGAAAGCGCAGGAATTAAATCCGTGCCGGCCTTAGTAACTCCCACGGGAAACGTATTACATATTAACTTTGGGGCATCCCTTGCCGATGTAAAAGGATAACAGGCATTATTGAAACACAAGGATGCATTAATTTTAAGCATATGGATATTCGAACTACTCTTTCGGTAAACGAAACATTCCTGGAGATCTTGCGGAATTGTAAAGAACAGAAAATAAAGACAGCTATGCTTTTGGATTCAGAAGGGATAGTAAGGGTAGAGGGGTTGATCAAAGAGATCTGTTTAACTTCTCCAAACCCATACCTGGAATTGGAAAGCGGGACAAAAATCGTGTTAAAGACGATCATTGCGATAAACGGTATTTTCTCATCTTCCTATTCTGAGTGCTAAAGGATGAAACAAATGAAGTCTCCTTTTAACCTCGACCGTCAGAACAACGAGATCGACAGCAAAATTGTGGTAGCCCTGGAACGTCTTTCTGGGGCTTTTCGTGTATTGCTTTGGAATGAGAGTAAGCAAAATGCTTTAAGCCCGATACAAATCCAGATCCTGATCTTCCTGCTTTTTCATCCGGGAGAAAAATGTAAGGTAAGTTACCTGGCGCAGGAATTTAACATGACCAAGCCTACTATCAGCGACAGTGTTAAATCCCTTTTAGAGAAAGACCTGGTAAAAAAATATGAAGACCCTTTGGATATCAGGAGTTATACGATCGGTTTAACCGGTGCAGGTAAGCAGGCTGCAATGAAATCAGCTGATTTCGCTTCGGCCATAGAAGAGCCTTTGAACCTCATTTCGGGTGAGCAGAAAGAGGCAATGCTGACAGGCCTGCTCAAAATCATTCTTGAACTTAACAGGGCAGGGGTCATAACGATCCAAAGGATGTGTTTTACCTGTTCAAATTACAGCGTTGTCAACGGCAATCATTACTGTAAATTATTGCAGGCCCGGTTAGCCAATAATGAATTAAGGGTGGATTGTAAAGAACATGAACTAAAAGTTGAACCATAATGAACGTATTTGACCTTATCATCAATGATAAAGAAAAAGTGTCCCTGGCCGATATTTTCCTGGATGAAGCTAACAGGCAGAAATTCGTGCAGCTCATTAAGGAACATAATTATATTGACGAGCTATATAAATACGGATTGCCTGTAAATAATAAAATACTGCTGCAGGGAAGCTCCGGTTGCGGCAAAACGATGACAGCCAAAGCCATTGCAAATGCATTAGGCAAAAACATCCTCATACTCAATTTGAGCAATATTGTTTGTTCAAGGATTGGTGAAACATCACAGAATATAAAACAGGTATTTGAAAAAGCAGGCCGGGAAAAAGCCGTTTTGTTTTTAGACGAGTTTGATCAGATCGGAAAGGCAAGGGGAGAAGACGATAAGGACGTAGGCGAAATGAGAAGGTTGGTGAATACACTGATACAGCTGATCGACTACTATCCTGAAAAATCATTATTGATTTGTGCAACCAACCATCCCGAAATTATCGATATAGCCTTGATAAGGCGTTTTCAATTACGTATAAATTTTGAAATGCCGTCGCCGGAGATTTTAGATGAATATTACAATAAGTTATTGTCCGGATTTCCCAAAGAGATGCAACAGGTAAAGCGGAAGTATGGGATTTCCTTTGCCGAAGCCAAAGACCATGCGCTTACTCTTGTAAAGGCAACATTGATCAGTGAACTGGAAGCAAAACAAAAAGGGGTGGAAGCATGAGTGAAGAGATCCTGAAGAATATTGCTGTCATAAAAGAACGGATAAATAAAGCCTGTACAGATGCCGGCAAAAATCCTGGTGAAGTAAAATTGCTCCTGGCTACCAAGACCGTTCCTGCAGATCGTATCAAAATCGCCTTAAAAACCGGGCAGACATTGATAGCAGAAAACAAAGTACAGGAACTTAAGGAAAAATATGAAGCGCTAAAAGAAATTCCTCATACCAATCATTTTATCGGGCATTTGCAGACCAACAAGATAAAAGACCTGTTGAAATGTAATGTATCCTGCGTCCAGTCGCTCGATCGTTTTGACCTGGCTGAAAAGCTGCATCAGCGATTGCAGTTTGAAAGCAAGACCATAGATGTGTTGATACAGGTAAATACTTCCTACGAAGAAAGCAAGTTTGGGGCAGGTCCTGATAAGGCCATTGAGCTGGTAAAACAAGCTGCACAGTTGAACACACTGAAAATAAAAGGATTGATGACAATAGGCTTATTCAGCGCAGAAGCTGAAAAAGTAAGAAAATGTTTCCGGTTGCTCAAAGACATTCAGCAACAGATCATTGCTTTACAAATCCCTAATGTGGAAATGAAGGAATTGTCAATGGGCATGAGTGGCGATTTGGAACCAGCTATTGAAGAAGGGGCAACGATTATTAGAGTGGGGACGGCAATCTTTGGGCAAAGGCCGACCCCTGATAGCTATTACTGGAATGAAAATAAGGCTTAGAATACTGAAAGCATATAATATATTGTGGTGCCAACCCGGTTTATGACTTAAAAGTAGTCGTAAATGGCCTTTAAAGTGTCGTTTTCAGCCTCCGTCCGAATTCAATCTTCTTACCATCTTTGTTGTATCGAAGCTGATCAATAAACGATCTGCACAAATGGTAAGTGGAGCAGTAACCACTTCAAAAACGGGCGGAACCGAAAAGCCAGATGAGTAGGGGTAAAAATATATCTTATGTCTAATAATGTTGTTACACTGCACAGGGTACTTAAAACGTCTCCTGAAAAAGTATACCGTGCTTTTACCGATGCCACTGCAATTGCATCATGGTTACCGCCATATGGATTTCTCTGCACTGTTCATGAAATGAAAGTAGAGGTAGGCGGTTCCCATAAGATGTCATTCCAAAATTTTTCAACAGGTAATGGCCATTCATTCGGCGGAAAATACCTGGAGCTCAAACCTAACGAGTTTTTGAAATACTCAGATAAATTTGATGACCCCAACCTGCCGGGAGAAATGACCACTTCTGTCTGGCTCCGGAAAACTATTGCCGGTACAGAAATAAAAATTACACAGGAAGGTATTCCTTCTGTTATACCAGTAGAAATGTGCTATCTGGGCTGGCAGGAATCACTGGAAAAACTGGCTAAGTTAGTAGAGCCTGAAATACCGGATGCATGATCCGGGAAATAAGCAATAAGCAAACTCTCATTTGCTTATTGCTTATTTAAGTTTTTAAAATAGGGATGCTGGCTGATAAAGATCATGCTGTTTTCCTGCTCGGCTGATTTTGATAGATATCCTGTGATCGAGGTTTTAAAAACTGTACCATCGCTGTAGGTTAAAAGCAATGTGAAATCTTTGATGGTATAAGTCCCATTGCCCTGGTCCCTGTAAGTAAGATTGCCATTTTCTTCTTTTGAGATATATAATCCACCTTTGTTTTCAAAGCTGCCATCTTTGTGAAAAACAATCATTCCCTCCTCAAAATTGGGGTTCTTGTACCAGTATGGGCCTCCCCGTGCACCGCCTGTGCTCCATTCACCTTCCAATTTTAGACCATCAACAGTTTTACATTTGTAATACCACATTGATTTTATGGAGGTGTTGGCACTCATTACATCGGAGGATACTTTACCCACTTTTTCCACTGTTTTATAATAGTCATTGAGTAGTTGTATTTCCTTACCCGTATCTTTTATATAGCCCCAGCTATGGGTTTCATTGCTGTTGGCCTTGGTGGTGCCCCACATACCCTGTGATGGCATATAGCCTATATAATCGCCATTGGAACAAATGATGATCCACTTGAATTTTGTTTTTACCACACCAGTAGGGTCATTTACGTTTGGCATATTTATAGTCGAACGCATCCAGACATTAAAGGATGGACCTTTGGTATTTATGGCCGGAGTTTTTTCTGTTTTAGTATTTCCTGCATTTGTTTGAGCGGGTCCATCTGTACCCGTTGGGGTATTACCGGAAGCGTTAATTTCCCTCGCCACATCTACCGATGCAATAAAACTCTCTATATCGGCTTTATACTTATCCGAATTGGCAAGTATACAGATGCTTTGCATATTGCTTTCGCCGCTAAAAGTGACGAGCATGGCCAGTGTGGCCACGCCATTATCGGCGTACTTTGTAGTGCCCAATAAGAACTGCCATCCTTTTAAATTAGCCACAGGCTGCATCGAAGCTGTACCGGTAACCTTGAAGGGCTTCTGCACCTGGTTGCTCCAGGCAAAATCAAAATCAGGCTGCACACCTCCCTGCCCGGGGATCATTTTATAAATAAAGATATTACAATAGGCACCCGTGCTCTTGTCTTCGGAAAAATAAGTAAGTACATTATCATTCTTTACTAATTGATATCCTGCCGGGATGGTATAGTCAACAATACCGAAATTATTTTTCTGTGCAGAAGAGGCCATGGCTAAAAACAATGAAAGGAAAGAAAGAAACTGTTTATTCATCGGGTACAGTTTTAAGGGATATTATAGTATTGGCTTTTTATTTCCGGGATCAACGCGGATAATTTTTTGATCCTCGTTTCATCCGAGGGATGTGTGGATAGAAACTGTGGCACTTTGTTTTTGTTGGCAGCAGCCATACGTTGCCAGAAAGGAATTGCCTCGCCAGGATCGTAACCTGCCATAGCAGCAAATATTAATCCCAGCTTATCTGCTTCACTTTCCTGCATGCGGCTGTTGGGCAAGGCCAGTGCAAGATTGCTGCCGATCATGTACAAACCAAGGAACAGTGCCTGGGTTTCCGCCTTTTTTTCTTTTAAGGCTTCCTGCAGCACCATGCCGCCCAGGCTCACCAGTAAGCCCTGGCTCATGCGTTCATTGCCATGCCGGGCAATGGCATGGGCAATCTCATGCCCCATTACCACAGCCAGCGCGTTCTCATTTTGTGTAAAGGGCAGCAGCCCGGTATAAACGACCACCTTGCCGCCTGGCATGCACCAGGCATTTACGGTAGCATCATCAATGGTATTATAATCCCATTTGAAATTTTTAAGGTCTTTACTCATGTTGTGCTGTTGCATATAGGTTTCAACAGCATGTTGGATTTTGGTACCAACCCTTGTTACCATTTGGGCCCGTTCATCATATTGGGCGAGGGTGGCGCTGTACTTTACTACTGAATCATATTCTGTCAGCGCCATGGCTGTTATCATTGCTTCTGGTACCAGGTTTATTTGCTTGCGACCGGTAACGGGGACCGTTTTACAACTGGCTATAGCAATAGCCAATAGTATGCAGGTGGAAATGATTTGCTTTTGCATATTTCTTTTGGCCAATGGTTAAAATTTATGGGTAAAAATAACCGGGTGGAAAAGCAGCAGCAATCCTTAAAAAGGGGGATTTTTAGGCTAGTGGGGCGGATCCTGGGGAGGAAGGGAGAAAAGCAGAAGCGTTACGTTAATATAAGTCGTTGTAATCCTGATAATCACGGGTAAATACGGAAGGGCAAATTACTTAGCTTTGCTAATATGGAGTGGTTTAAAAAGTTTGGTAAAACATATCCTGCAAAGCATTTACGCAAAAACAGCCTTTGGACAAAACGCATGGCCAATAGTAAATCGAGAGCTGCTGTTAAAAAGATGGTTAAACGGTTTTTAAGAGATGGTGAAGCGGGGAATGTTCATTAAACAGGCATTGATTTCAATTCTTCTCTCCCGGATTTTAGTATCCTATTGAATTACTGTCAGCGTTTTTTGCAGCGTTCCATCTTTGTTAAAATATATGTACTTATAAACTTTTCCATTGGAATGGTTTTTTAATTTGGAAGGGTATCCTTTTTCTGGAATGATTCTTTTTTCCCGTTCGGAACTCCCGGATTTAAACAAATTGTTGCTATAATGCCAGTCAATATAGCTGTTAACGCCATTTGGCTGAAAGAAAAAAGCTTTTTTTCCACCAACATTTCTACAATCATTGTTCCTATAATAGCTATAACAAAAGGGAGCCGCGCCTTTTCAGATGGATGTCGTTCAAACAGGTATAGAGATATGGAAACGATAGTAAACTGGAGAACCCCGCCAAGTACAAAAATCCAAAAATCGTTCGAATTAACTTGAAGGCTGCTTTTACTGAACAGTGCAGTGCCAGTACCCCATAACATAAGGCTTAACGAATAAAAAAAGCCAAGTACTTCCTTGCTTTCCTGTGAAGTATGCTTTTTTACCAGGTAATATGTAAACGACGCTAGCAAAACAGCCGGTGCTGCAAACGCATAGCCAAAAGCGTTTTCATCTAGCAATTTTGAATCGGCTATAAAAAAAGTAATCAGTACGATCGCCCAGAGAGATAAATAAAATTGAAGACTGCTTTTTCTTTCCCGTTTATAAACGGAGATCAATATTAGCAAGGGAATGTCCATTCGCTGTATTAAAGAAACAGATCCGGCAGCCAGGTATTTAAAAGTTGTGACTAGTAGCAAAATGCCCAACCCATCAAGGAGAGAGCGGGCCAGTAAAAGTTTCTTATTATTAACCTGTATTTTTTTTCTTTTGAATAAGAGTAGAGACGTAAATAAAAAAACGGACACAGCACTCCTGTAGATCATGATGGTAGCTGTATTGTAATTCTTATCTGTTAATATCTCAATACTATTGTTGTTGATTGCTATCAGAATAATTAAAATAAAAAAAAGGAATCGTTGCATAACTATAATATAAATAGCCATTTTATTCTCTTTTCTTAAATATCCACGAATCTTTAGCCCTCCTTACTATCATTTGAGAAGTACGTTTTAAGAACTGGCAGGATAACTAAGCTCTGTTCAGCAGCTTGATCGCAAAAAAATAATCTTTGCAGTCAACTATTCCTTTCCGTAAAAAAGCAATAATTCTGAAATCAGTTGATGAATAGGTATAACTCATCCTGTCAATATCCGTGGGCTCTAACAGCAAAAAGTCTTTATTAATAGTATGTGCTTTAATAAAGGATACAATCTTTTCTGTATCCACTTCCATATTACCTAAAATTTTTGGGGAGAGTGGTAAGGTAATCTCGAACCTAGCTCCAAAGGAAGGTAGACTTTTATGAAACCTTGTACAGTAATACCCTATATGATTTAACACATTTGAGGCAGACCGGAAATTTTCCGGGCTCATAAGGGCGCTGAAATTGACACACCCGTTCTCATAAGCCAGTATTGTAGCATACCTGGCAAGCTTAGCAGCAAAATTGTGTCCTGCAATTCCAGGAGAAATGGATACACGAATGCCGTAACCCGTTTTATTATTGCTACCCTGATAATGAACGGTGGTATAACAACCAACAATTTTTTTATCGGTATTTTCTATTAGGAGGGCATATCCAAATTTCATGATCCTGTACAGCTCATATTCGCTTTCAAGCGTTGCGGTATGTGGATGAAATATTTCTCTTTGAAAAGCGGATAGGGTTTCAATATCATCAATTCTCCCAATTCGAAACAGTAATCCTTTTGATATAATATCATTTTCGATATCAGATTTGATACCTGAGATGGAGCTTGAGACGTCGATTTTATTATTCTGAAGAAAGGAATAGACTTTGTTATTTATTATAGCTGATTTGTAATTATTCACTAACGCTTTTTTTTAATTTCTCAAATATCAACCGGGGTAAATCATTGTATTTCTTAGTCAAAATCTTTTGGGTAAAGTTGTTGCTTAGAAGCATTTTAATGCTTGGAAAATTGTCCGGATGAACTGTTGCCAGAATTATTGAAAACTTTTTTTTAAATATTTCTTCATAATCTCCATGAAGAT